>ERZ780149.848-NODE-848-length-37404-cov-40.519612_pt1 | contig 37404 bp, 25 predicted proteins | sample MGYA00511367_ERZ780149 | MGnify/ENA primary metagenome ERZ780149 (study PRJEB29588, sample SAMEA2153852) | human gut metagenome | biome: human gut; feature: human-associated habitat; material: faeces | place: Denmark | collected 2008/2010 ... | reverse complement strand
TGTATTTCAACAATTTCAAAGGCCCATTAACCAACTTTTATTGGACAGTAGTGTTTTTGTACAAAAAATAAAAAAACGTCAGCACGAATCAGACAGGCTCTCTGCATCTTCCTGCCCGAACTTCCTCTTTTCCCTGTTTCTTTTTTTTGATATTTCATGAAACTCCTGAACGAAAGGAGTATACAAAAACCATTTCTTAAATAGCAAAATTGTATTAAAATTCAGAAAAAATAAACTATCTTTGCCACCGATTGGTTCCGGAAGGTTGGTTCGACCCGACGGATTAAAAGGGAATCGGGTGAAAGTCCCGAACAGTCCCGCTGCTGTGAAGCTCATCAAGCACGTTGACAATTACTCATTGCCACTGGATAAAACCGGGAAGGTGTCAAAGCGTGTGAGTCAGTCAGAAGACCTGCCATCGTTTTTATTAATTAACCGAACTCGTGGGATAGGACGGTTGAACGTTTTACATAATGCTTAATAGACTTTACTATGCGGTAATGTTTACCCTGCTGGTGTGGGGTATAAACATTTGTGTACCGGTACATGCACAAAACAAGTTGGACAGCCTTCAACATCTGAACGAGGTTGTTGTGACGGCGCGTGCCGTGCAGAAAGAGATTTTTCCAGTACAGGAATTATCGGGCAAGCAGCTTCATCAGCTCAGCTCGCACAACGTGGCCGATGCCTTGCGCTATTTTTCCGGCATACAGATCAAGGACTACGGAGGAGTAGGGGGACTGAAAACGGTGAATATCCGGAGTATGGGAACCAACCATGTAGGTGTGTTCTACGACGGCATCGAGCTGGGAAACGCACAAAACGGTACGGTCGATCTGGGAAGATTCTCGCTCGACAACATGGAGTCTGTCACGCTGTACAACGGACAGAAGAGTGCCATTTTCCAGCCGGCAAAGGATTTTGGCTCGTCGGGCTCCATCTATTTGCAGACACGGACGCCTCAGTTCGAGGAAGGAAAGAAGTATAACGTAAGGGCTTCGTTCAAGACGGGTTCGTTTGGTGTGGCAAATCCTTCCGTTCTGTGGGAGCAAAAGCTCGGACAACGAATCAGCAGTTCGTTCAGTGCCGAGTATCTTCACTCGTCGGGAAAATACAAGTTTACTTACCGCATGCAGGAGGGATATGATACGACGGCGGTACGGCAGAACGGCGACCTGAATGCCTTGCGTGTGGAAGGAGGGCTGTTCGGACAGCTCAAGCAGGGATACTGGAAGGCGAAGGCTTACCTGTACAACTCGGAACGTGGATATCCGGGGGCAATCGTCCGCAACAAGTTCTCGCACGAGGATCGCCAATGGGATACGAATTTCTTTACTCAGGGTACATTCAAGAAGGACTTTACACAGTGGTACAGCCTGCTTGCCAATGCGAAATATGCATACGACTATCTGCATTATCTGGCCGACCCTAAGAAAGACGAGTCGCTGATGTATGTCAACAACCATTATTACCAGCAGGAAGTATACACATCGGTAGCCAACCGATTTAATCTGTTCCCGTGGTGGGAGGCAAGCTTTTCGGCAGATTATCAGTTTAACCTGCTGAATGCCGACTTGCGCGACTTTGTGTATCCGCACCGGCATACGCTGCTGGCATCCATCGCTACGGCTATGCGCTTCAAGCAGGTGGAACTTCAGGCAAGTCTGCTCGAAACGTTTGTACACGATACGAGCTCGGGCACGCCTGCTCCCGACAAGCAGAAGCTTACTCCTTCGTTTTTCGTGTCGTGGAGGCCTTTCCCGCAAAGTGGCCTCAACCTGAGAGGTTTCTACAAACGGATCTTCCGCATGCCTACACTGAACGACCTGTATTATACGTTCATCGGAAATATCAACCTGGAACCTGAGTTCACTACGCAGTACGACTTAGGATTTACGTACAGCCGTACCTTCAACAATACGTGGCTGCGCTCGCTGGAAGTACAGACGGATGTGTACTACAATGAGGTGGAGAATAAAATCGTAGCCACTCCTACGTCGAATTTCTTCCGCTGGACGATGGTCAATCTGGGCAATGTGGAAATCAGAGGGGTGGACGTGGTACTTCAGACCGGCTGGAAGATCGGACGTGACCTGATGGTAAGCAACCGAATCAATTATACGTATCAGCGGGCACAGGACTTTACCGACCCCAAAAGTGAGTTTTACGGAGGACAGATTCCGTACATCCCCTGGCACAGCGGTTCGGCCGTGGTGAACCTGCAATGGCGCTCGTGGGAGGCTAATTACAGCTTTATCTATACCGGAGAGCGTTATTCTTCGCAGGCCAATATCCCTTATAATTACCAGTTGCCGTGGTATACCAGCGACTTTTCGGTTTCCAAACGACTGAAGGTGTGGAAGGGGAACCTGAAGCTGACGCTGGAAGTAAACAATTTATTGAACCAGCAGTACGAGGTGGTGATCTGCTATCCGATGCCCGGCACCAACTTCAAGCTGATTGCCCAATATAACTTTTAATCATTCGGACCATGAACAGATATTATTTTTACCTGACAGCCTGCCTGATTTTGTGCTTTCTGGACGGATGTCGTCAGGAGCTTCCGACGATTCGTTCGGAAGTGGAATATGTCACCCTGCCTTCGGACCCGCAGTCTATCGAAGGATTCTTTCTCGTCAATGAGGGGAATATGGGAAGCAACAAGTGTACGATCGATCATTTTGACGCACGTACGGGAAGCTATTTCCGCAACATTTATCCGGAACGGAACCCCAATGTAGTGAAGGAACTTGGCGATGTGGGCAACGACATCGGCATTTACGGCAACCGGCTGTATGTGGTAGTGAACTGTTCCAACTTTGTGGAGGTGATGAATGTACACACGGCAGAGCATATCGGCAGTGTGAGTATTCCCAACTGCCGCTACATTGTTTTCAACGGCGACAAGGCGTATGTCAGTTCGTACGCCGGTCCGGTACAGATTGACCCGAACGCGCGTCCGGGAAAGGTGGTGGAAATCGACCTTGAAACGCTCCAGATCACGCGGGAGGTGGTAGTAGGTTATCAACCGGAGGAAATGGTTATCAACAACGGACGACTGTATGTGGCCAATTCCGGCGGGTATCGTTTTCCCAATTACGACCGTACCGTTTCGGTAGTCGACCTCCAGTCGTTTCAGGTAGTCAATACGATTGATGTTGCTATCAACCTGCACCGCATGGAAATGGATAAGCAGGGACGCATTTATGTCAGTTCGCGCGGAGATTATTACGGCATCGGCTCCGACATTTATGTCGTCGACTCCCGCACGGAAAAAGTAACCGGCAGACTGGGTATCGCCGCTAGCGAAATGTGCATGGACGAGAACCTGCTGTATACCATCAGTACCGAATGGAACTACAATACGGGGAAGAACCAGATTTCATACGCCGTTTACGACACGGAGAAGCAGGAAATTATTTCACGCAACTTCATTACCGACGGAACGGAAAAGAATATCACCATTCCTTACGGGCTTGCCATCAATCCGGAAACAAAGGAAATTTATGTATGCGATGCCACAAACTATGTCACTCCGGGGTATTTATACTGTTTTTCACCGGCAGGCAAGCTCCAGTGGAAAGTCCGTACCGGCGATATTCCCGCGCATATAGCCTTTTCGACAGAAAGATTTTATTAACCAATACTTAAACCGTTTCAAAAGATGAAAAAGTTCACATTACATCAGGTTCAGCTGACGGGCTCCTTGCTTGTCGCACTGGCTGCCGGTGGCTTCACATCGTGCAGCAGTGACAAAAATGAACCGGAAATGCCTTTTATCACAGGCGAAAAAACGCCTTACGTGACGCGTGTTCTCGACTACCGTCCGGCTGTAGGGCAGTTTACCAATCAGCTCCCCGAATATAAGGAAGGAGATACGCAGGAAGATATGAACCGTAAGGCGCTGGAAGCTATCGGAAATAATAAAATGGGAATGGTTTCGCTGGGAGGTTTCGGCGGATACATCGTGGTGGGCTTCGACCATACCATCGAAAACAAGGCCGGACTGTGTGACTTCCGTGTACTGGGTAATGCGTTTTATGCCAACGGGGCATCGGAATACGGAAGCTGTGAACCCGGTGTCATTCAGGTATGCTACGACGAAAACCGCAACGGACTGCCCGACGACGGATGGTACGAAATAGCCGGAAGCTCTTATCCTGACGGAAAAGAATCGTGGCTTGACTTGGCTGCTCAGGCAGGCAACGATACGAAAACCGTACTGAATTATGAAATAACCTATTACCGTCCCTCAAAGGAACCGGGAGCGCCTACCGAGCAGTATATCCGCTGGGAGGATAATCAGGGAGGCAGTGGTTACAAGGCGATGAACTTCGCTCACTTGCAGTCGTATTATCCCAAATGGATCAAAGAAGACAAGATGACGTTTACCGGAACTCGCCTGCCTCAGAACGGGGTAGACCAGAGTGGAAAAGGTACGTATTATGTGCTTTACCGCTTTGCTTACGGCTATGCCGACAATGAACTGAATGAAAATGCGGCTTCGGCTATCGACATCGACTGGGCGGTCGACTCCAAAGGCAAGGCGGTGCATCTTCCGGGTGTAGACTTCGTGCGTATCCATACTGGTATCAATCAGGAAAACGGATGGCTGGGAGAATGCTCGACGGAAGTCATGGGAGTAGTCGATTTGCATCTGACCAATGTTACCATAGAAAGCAAAACCATCAAAAACAAATAATCAACCTACTAAAAACTTTTAAGCAATGAGAAAAATCAAATTTATGAAGACAAACATCCTTTGGGGGATACTTTTACTGACTGTCAGCTTGTTTGTCGGCAGTTGTAGCAAAGATAGTATTGCACCAGCACCGGAATTTGAGCTGGTAACCGAAATGGATGGAACCAATCCGCTGTTTGTTTCACCCGACCAGGTTTTCAAAATTGAATATAATGCAAAGAACATCAAGTCAGTTACTACCAGTACGTTGCCGGAAGGATGGACAGCCGAAATAGATGAAAGCGGCAAGTATATCAATGTAAAGGCTACAGCCAATGCTGTTTCGAAGGCTAAACTGACGATTACGGCTACGGGAGAAGATACACAGAAGGTATCGAAAGAGGTAACACTTTGCTGTCTGAACTTCTTCGACGACGTGAACGGTACCTTCGTGCTGAATGAAGGAAACATGACAACCGAAAACGGTTCGCTTACGTATGTCACTGCCGACGGCTATGTCTTCGACGATGCTTACAAAACGGTCAACGGATCGGAACTGGGTAATGTGGCGCAGGATATGGCTTTCTATGGCGACAAGATTTACATCATTACTCAAAACGGTGATGAAAATGCGGTAGGAAAGAAGTTCGAAAACGACGGTATGCTGATTGTCGTAAACGCAAAGACACTGAAAAAGGAGATAGCGTTTAGTAAGCAAGAACTCTCAGAACTCGACTGGCCTACGCACATTGCCGTACTCGATGAAGAACATGTTTACATCCGCGACAACAAAGGTATACACAGACTGGATACGAAAACAAAGAAACTGACAACGGTAGAAGGTACATCCGGTGCTCCCAAAAGCCAGTTCGTTACCATGAACGGTAAAGTATACACGTATAAAACAGGATTATTGGGCTGTATTCTTGAGATTTCTCCGGATAAGGACAATGCGACCAAAATAAATTTCCCATATAGAGTAGAGATCTCCATCAATGAAGTTTTGGGCATCCAAGCTGCCGAAAACGGAGATATCTGGGTAATGTCTTTTGGATTCGGAAAATCGGCCATGAACAAATTCAATGTTGAAAGCAAAAAAATAATACAGCGCCAGATCAATGTAAAACCGAGTGTAGGAAGCTCTGGAGTAGCATTTGCAAGTTATGACAACAATATTTATTATGCAGATGGCACAACAATTTACCGCCTTAAATTCGATGAAGACGAATCACTTAATGCAGCATCAGGTCTTGATGCAGAAGAAACTTTAACCGACTTGTCTGCCATCGACAACAATGCAGGATTGCTTTATAATGGACTGGGAGTTCATCCTGTAACAGGAAATGTATATATCAACACGATCAAATCGTTTGCCCAGTATACTCAGAATACAATCTGGTCTTTCGATTTTAACAATAGCGCAGAAAATCCTGCTGCCAAATATGAGAACTATACGAACTTCCCTGCCGGATTCTTTTTTGCACCTGGCAAATAAAAACAGTAAACTTAAAAACATTGAATTATGAAACTCTTGAATAACCTCATCGTTCCGGCATTTTGCGGACTACTGATTTTCTCAGGATGCTCGGACAACCCGGAAGATCCGGGTACACAACCACCTTCGACCAATCCCGAACCTCCTGCATATCTGGGAGGATATGCTGATCCTGACGGAGTACTGATTCTCAATCAGGGAGCTGCAATAGAAAACAGCTCGCTGACTTACATTACTCCCGAAGGAAATATCGAACAGAATGTATATCAGAAAGTCAACGGATCGGCTTTCGGTCATGGGGGACAAGACCTCTATATGCATAACGGGAAACTTTATATTCTCAGCACCAATAAGGATGTATATCAGAAACACGAAGGTGACGGCACACTGGTAATAGCCGATGCTGTGACACTGAAACGGGAGAAAGCATTTAAATTCGACGAACTAAAATACCCTCGTCCGGAAGGATCTTTAGACGAAAATGAATTTCTTCCACTAGTTACTCCACTAAGAAATATTGTAGTCATCGACGAAAAAAACATATTTTTCTCAGACCAGAAAGCACTTTTCCGATTTGACAGTACGACCGGAGAACTAAATATAGTAGAAGATTCCTACCATTTCGGTAATCAGGGAAATACAATTGAAGCTGTTGCCGGCACTCAAGGTATGGTTGTCATTGGCGACTATATATATACCGGTGGAGGAGGATTCTGGGCCAGTACAAGACTGCTGGAGTTTAAAAAAGGAGAAAACAAGGCAACCCGTATCTTGCCAGATCTCAAAGGAGAATTCATCAGTGGTGTATGCCAGACAGGAGAGCGTGAAATCATGATTGCCACATGCGGACGTTCGGGATCTACTAAGAGCTATTTTATATTTGTAAATCTTGATACCTGGGAAATCGTAAAGGAAAAACAAGTTTCGGCCGACATATCAGCCGAGTTCTTCGATACTCCGGGCATTGCTCTTGCAGGAGATTATGTTTATTTCTGTGCCGGAAAAACCAGCGTCAGCCGTATTTCACTCAAGACATGGAAAGTGGAGGAAAATATCATAGACCTGACAAAGGATGCTCCGAATGCCAAATATTTAAACTGCAATGCTATAGCCGACCCGATAAAGAAGTATCTTTATGTTGCCGTTTCGGATGAATATTATGAAACAACTATTTCAAACGGAAACCTGCTGGTATACGACTGTAGCGGAGAAACTCCTGTACTAGTAAAAAACATCGAAAACAAGACAAGCTATCCTGTCGGAATTTATCCGATGTCGAAATTCTATAAATAAACAGCTTTATCAATCACCACTGATTATCCGAAGAGAACAGAATCTGTTCCTGTCTTTCTGATAATTGGTGGTGATTTTTATTTATGCTTACACTCAGAACCATTCCTTGAAAGCTGGCACACGAGCTTTACTGATAATAACCTTTTCATTTGCAGCAGGAGACAGCTGTAAAACCATACGGCCACCAAACCACAAACTCACTCCAGTAATTGCCTTATGAGCAATAATATACTGACGATTGGCTCTGAAAAACTGCCGGGGATTGAGTTGTTCAACCAACTCATCAAGTGTTTGCTGGAAGTCGAATATTTCAGCAGATTGTGTAACTGCTTTGACGGCTCCTTCATCGATATAAAAATAAGAAATCTGTTCTACACCGACAGGAACGAAACGATCGCCTTTCACGGGAACCAGAAAGTGTGTCTTATAGCTTTCTTCTCGTTTTAAAGCATGCATTACAGCCTGGAAATCAATAGCTGGCTGAACCGCACCTCCAAGAATTTTCAATTTATCAATAGCTTGTTGTAAATCGGAACTGCTGATAGGCTTCAGTAAATAAGCGATGCTATTCACTTTAAATGCTTGTAAGGCATACTCATCGTAAGCAGTAGTAAAAATGATAGGGCAGGTAATATCAGTTTGTTCGAAAATACCGAATGCAGAACCATCGGCCAGATGAATATCCATAAACACCAGGTCAGGCATGGGATGAAAGGCAAACCATTCCAATGTTCCTGTTACACTGTCTGTTTCACCTACAATCTCAAATTCAGCATCGACTTCTTTCATGGCTGCCTTCAGATTACGGAGAGCAGCTTTTTCATCTTCTATAATCAGCGTTTTCATATCAGCGGCAAAGTAACTTTAAAAATCTTTTCATTCTCTTCGATGGTAATATCCCGTTTAAAGAGTAACTGATACCGCTTCGACAAGTTGGCCAGTCCGATACAGGTACTGCTACTGTCCGACAGTTTCGGTTGAATGCGATTACTGACACAAAGGTCTTTTCCTTCAGCGTAGATGCGAATGGTAAGAGGGTTTCGGTTGCTGATTTCGTTGTGCTTCACCGCATTTTCCACCAGCATCTGCACTGCCATGGGAGGAACTTGTCGTTGCAACAGCTCCTGTGGAATATCAATATCGAAGTTCAGGTTGTCTTCGTAACGCATCTGCAACAAATAGATGTACGAACGCACAAAACTCATTTCTTCGTTTAAGGCTACCGTATGCGAAAGATTGTCATGCAAGGTATAACGCATCACCCGAGAAAGTTCCTGAAGATAGTTCTGTGCCTTATCGGGCGACTCCCTGATGAGTGAATATAATGTATTCAACGAATTGAAAAGCATGTGCGGATTAAGCTGGCTCTTCAAGGCTTCGTACTGATTGACGAGATTTTCCGTACGCAACTGTTCATTCTCAAGCAGCATTCTCCGACTACGCTGGTTCTGGTAATCCAGATAGCAAGTGCCGGTCACGATGCAGGCTATCAGAATATCTCTTAAAGGATGTAGATAATGATGCAACATGGCAGTAATGGCAGGTACATCGAAATGCTGATGAAGATACACAAAACCTTTTCCCAACAGGTTACATGCCACCAAGGTGATTACAAAAGTTATCGCAACTCTTTTCCATCCTAAGTCTGCTGCCGGATGAGTCGGTATCATCAGTCTGATATTCAGGAAAAAGAGCAGTAGGATAGAAATATAAGTAAACAGTATTTCGGAACTCACATTCACCCAATAAACATCCGGAAACAAACGACTGTCTGTCACAGGATCGGAAAGTGCAATCAGTTCGGGCAGATGCATAAGGAACGCCACCAGGATAGAGATGGCGTTCAGCATCAGAAAAAATCTTTTATGGATGTGAAACAACTTCATGCAACAAAGTTAGTGTTTTTTATCCGTTATCTTGGCGGCCACATACATTCCCGGACGGAAATTCGGATAGGCTTGCAGGATACGTGCATAAACTTTGATGGAACGATTCACGTTGTCTACCATCTGGTCGACTGAAACCAGTTCGGCCGTAAACGTTGTGTCAGGCATTCCGTTCACTTTGAATGTGAATTGTGTATTCGGCTGTAGCTTGTCCAGGTCTTTTTCGTAAGCTGTCAACTGCAACATGGGCTTGCTTTTATCGATGACATCACACACCGGATCGCCTGCCGCAAAATACTTTCCGGCATTAACATCCATATTGGTCACATAACCGTTCCGGGGAGCCCGCACTTCCAGATAAGTGCAAATACCCTTTTGAAGCAGCGTAGAGGTATCAATACCCAACAACGTAAGCTGTGCAGCAGCCGCTTCCATCTTACTCTTCATAGAAAGATAGTCGGCCTTGCTTTGCTGCATACGCTTCAGTGAAGCCGATTCACCGGAAACCAGTTTCTGCTGACGCTCATATTCTTTTTTCAGATACTCGGTCTGGGCAGCAGCATCAAGGTAAGATTGCTGAAGTTCGATGAAAGCCGGATTGGCCAACGTCAGGATAACTTCTCCCTTGCGTACATATTCACCCGGCAATACACGGATATCCCGCACAGAACCTCCCATACCTAATGTTACTGTCACATGGTTTTGAGGAGGCATCATGATGATACCGTTGAACGATGGCGGATTGGCTACATTGGTAGCTCCGCTTACGCCATCTACTTCAGACATTGATACGCTGTCTGTTGCCGTTTGTATCGTATCAGCAGATTCGGTGGTTTGCTGACTCGAAGGACTTGAACAAGATACTGCCATCAACACGAGCATCAAGTAAATCATTCGTTGTTTCATCAGATTTATTTTATTCATTTTCTCTAAGTTTTTAAAGTTGGTATAGGGTCGTTAATTCATTCGGTATAAAGTTCCAGTTCGAGTACGGTAATGTTATAAGCATAAACCGTTTCGATATATCCTCGTTTGATTTCACGGGCAGCATTCAGGCTCTGGATAAATTCACTAATATTGGTTTCGTTTGCCTGGAATTTCTTCAGTGCACTGTTCTGCAAAGCTTCTGCTTCCTTGATAGCTGCATCCTGATAGTAAGTCAGTCGCTCACGCTGACGAACCAGTTGGCTTTGCAATTCACTAACCTTATTCGACAACTGGCGACGATTTGATTCTGCCTCCCAGTTGGCTATCCGCAAATTGATGCGAGCCTGTTTGGTACGACTATGCTGCGGAAAGAACAGCACCGGGAACGATACTCCCACCATCCATGAGTTCAATCCGGTAAGCGGCGCTATCTTCTGGCGCACATAGCCTACAGAAAATTCCGGGAAGAAACGGCTACGTTCTATCTTCAGCAAATTCTTTTTCTCTTGCACCTGAGCCTCAAAGTAGTTCAAATGACGGGAAGACAACGACAGACCATCTGTCTGTATCGGCATGACTGCCAGCGACGTATCGGCAGGCAGCAGAGCCTGATTGCTGTAGCAAGCCCATGTAAACCGACGTCCGGCCAGTGTCAGTTCTTCCGAAGACTCCATCCAGCGCGTATACAAGTCGGCCGCCAGTGCTGTCATCATATTGCGTTCGGCCAGATCGATATCGCCTTGAGCATAACGCTGCTCCCCACTGTTCTTCAGTCGTTCGGCCAGTTCCTTCTGTCCACTATACAAGGTATTCAACTGATAAGCATATTGGTAATAGGCCCATGCTCGCTTCACTTCTGCCGTGATTTCTTTTTTCACCATGTCACGATAGCTTTCTCCCTTACTGATTTGCGTATTAGCCAACGCATTCTTGTAGAAAGGAGTCAGCAAAGAACCGATGGATTGTTCTACAGACAATTCATTGTCATTTCGTTCGGCACCGTTCAATTGTCCCCAAGAGTAGCTGAAAGAAGTACTTCCTCCGTCCCATGCCTCTCCTTTCGAGGCACGTGCCCGCTCAATCTCAGATTCTGCCATTTTCAGACGTGGGTGGTTGGTCATAGCTGTTTCGATAGCTTGTTCCAGCGTTATGCGCTGCTGAGCCTGTACGGCAGGTACAAAGGCTACAAGCAAAGCAATTACCATAGCAGCTTTACGCAAAGACAAACGGTTTCTTCTACGCAATTGTCTTACGGCGATACTGTTCACCAACCGGTAGAAAACTGGAATGATAATCAGGGTCAATATAGTCGAGACAATCAGTCCACCAATCACTACGGTAGCCAGTGGACGCTGTACCTCGGCACCGGCAGATTTTGCAATAGCCATCGGCACAAAGCCCAGTGAAGCCACCAGTCCGGTCAGGAAGACAGGGCGAAGCAAGTGCGGACAACCCTCTGCAATGATACGGTCGGTACACAAATGATACTGGTTCCGCTTACGTATGTCGTTGAAGTGGTTAATCATCAAGATACCGTTCAATACAGCCACACCGAAGAGTGCGATGAAACCTACACCTGCCGAGATACTGAAGGGCAATCCACGTAGCCACAGGGCTACGATACCACCAATCAGTGAAAGAGGTACGGTAGAGAAGACAACCAGTGAATAGATGACACTCCTGAATGCAAAGAACAGCAATAGCAGGATCAGCATCAGGGCGATAGGGATAACTACCGTCAGTGTACTGATAGCATTCTGCAAATTCTCGAACTGTCCACCGTATTCAAAGTAATAACCCGGTTTTAACTTGACATTCTTATCGAGCGATTCCTTGATTTGCTGAACCACCTGCTGGATATCAGCATCACGAACGTTCACACCAATGACTACGCGTCGTTTAGTTGCGTCACGGTTTATCTGGAGCGGACCGTTTACCAGTTCGATGCTGGCCACTTCACTTACTGGAAGCTGAATATTGTCTTTGGTACGGACAAACAACTTATCGATATTGAAATCGCTTACTTTATTCTTATCCAGACGAACTACAAGATCGAAACGTCGTTCATTTTCGAAAACGACACCTGCCGTTTCACCTGCATAGGCTGTACGGATAACGGCATTCAATTCTTCTATATCGATACCGTAGCGGGCAATCTTGGCACGGTCGAAATGAACCAGCAGCTGAGGCAATCCCATAGCCTGTTCTACCAGCACATCGGATGCTCCCGGTACCTTTTCTACATATTTAGCAGCCTCACGGGCTTTATCGTATAATTCAGTCATATCTTCTCCATAAAGTTTGATTGCAATATCAGCCTTGGCACCTGTCATCAATTCATTGAAACGAAGCTGAATAGGCTGACTGAAGTTGAATTCTGCACCTTTCACCGAATCCAGACATGCTTTCATTTTTTCCACCATTTCCGCACGGCTCGAAGCAGAAGTCCATTCGTTGAAAGGCTTCATCACAATCATCACATCCGCATCTTCTACCGCCATCGGATCGGTCGGCACTTCTGCGGTACCAATCTTGGCCACTACATGCTTGATTTCCGGAAAACGTTCTTTCAATCTCTTTTCCGCTTCGAGTGACACCTCGATACTCTTGCTCAGCGAACTGCCGGCTGGAAGAGTCATCTGCATGGCAAAGTCTCCTTCATCCAGCGTCGGGATAAATTCGGCACCCAATTTCGTAAACAGCAGCAACGAAAGCAGCAAAGCTATGAAAGCTACAGAAATAGTTCCCCATACATGGGCCAGACTGAAATGAAGCACGCGCTGATAAACTCTGTTCAAACGCTCGAAGAAACGGTCGGCGAGTGTCTGTTTTACCGTTACAGTCCGTTTCAAGAAAAGAGAAGCCATCATCGGTACATAGGTAACCGACAGAAGCAGAGCACCTATGATACAGAATACCAGTGTCTTGGCCATCGGGGTAAAGTATTTTCCTTCAATACCTGTCAATGTCAGGATAGGGAAGAATACAATCAGAATAATAAGTACGGCAAACGTAGCACTTCTTACAACCCGTGAAGCACCTTTTTCTACTTCATTATCCATTTCCTCACGACTCAGGGTACGTCCTCTCAACTCTCGTCCGTACAGATGAGCCAGAATTCCTTCCAGAATAACGATGGAACCATCCACCACAATACCAAAGTCGATGGCACCCAAACTCATCAAGTTCGCCGAGACATTGAATATACGCATCAAGATAAAGGCGAAGAGCATAGCCAGCGGAATGACTGAAGCAACAATCAGACCAGCACGTACATTGCCCAGGAAAACGATCAGTACCAGGAATACGATAATCGCTCCTTCCACCAGATTGCGTATAACGGTAGATATGTTTCGGTTTACCAATTCCGAACGGTTCAGATAAGGTTCTACCGATATACCTTCGGGCAACATCTGCTGCACTTTGGCAACCCGTTTTTCCAGTTCCTTGGTTACGACATTCGCATTGGCACCTTTCAGCATCATGGCAATACCGCCCACACATTCTCCCTCACCATCCTTGGTCATGGCGCCAAAACGCTTGGGAGCTCCAAAACGTACTTGACCGATATCTCCAATGTGTACCGGTATACCGCCACGGTTAGTTACAACAATCTGCTCGACATCGTGCAGGTTGTTAATCATACCTTCCGAACGGATATAATAGGCACGATTCACTTTTTCTATATAACTACCGCCTGTATTCTGGTTATTACGGCTCAAGGCTTCGAACACTTCACCGATAGTAATATTCAGCGAATAAAGCGCATCCGGATCGACAGCTACTTCGTATTGCTTCAGGTAACCGCCAAAACTGTTGATTTCCACAATGCCGGGAATACCCGAAAGCTGTCGTTTTACGATCCAGTCTTGTATCGTACGCAGTTCCATGGCATCGTAACGATCTTCATACCCCGGAGCTACTTTCAGTACATACTGATAAATTTCTCCCAGACCGGTGGTGATAGGCATCAGTTCGGGAGTACCCAGTTCCGGCGGAATCTCACCGGAAACCATTTGTATCTGTTCATTAACCAGCTGACGGGCATCCAAGGTAGGAACACTCTCCTTGAAAACGACCGTTACAAGTGACAGCCCGAAACGCGATACGGAACGAATTTCTTCGACGTTCATCACGTTGCTCATGGCTATTTCAATAGGAAAAGTAATCAGCTGTTCCACTTCCTGCGGAGCCAGCGTGGGCGACACGGTAACAATCTGCACCTGGTTGTTCGTAATGTCGGGTACGGCATCAATGGGCAGTGTCAGCATGGAGTATATGCCGCCCGCCAGAAGCAGCAAGGTGGTGAGCACCACAAACAGCTTCTTTCGGATTGAGAAATGTACGATTTTTGCAAACATAAGTGATAAATACTAAATTTATAATTATTACAAAGTTAATTTCTCTACAGTATTATTTCCATCTTTTACCGTTGAAACGTCCAAAATGACAGTTGAAATACACGATAGGCGAGGTGATTTTATTTTTGTGATAGTACCAATTCATCGAAAAAGACAAGAAAAGCAGGGAAAAGTGTTTTTTGAGCCTGATTTTTTCAAATAGAAATGCTTACTGACAAAAGACTTATTATGCTGTTGAAAAAGTTGCTTGTTATATGTAGACAGCCAATCCAACGCTATATTTCTTATGCAATGCAGAAGGTATGTTTATCGGAAGAACAAAAGAATATATAAATAAAAAAGCCCCGATTCTTAAAAGAACCAGAGCTTTCCAAATTTCTCTTTCTAAAAGAGCGGTGCGTACGGGACTCGAACCCGTGACCCCATGCGTGACAGGCATGTATTCTAACCAACTGAACTAACGCACCATTAAGTTTTTTGTTTTGTTGCTTTCTCTCTCGATTGCGGTTGCAAAGGTACGACTTTTTTTGAAACCTCCAAATATTCTGCCTAACTTTTTCTCATTTTTCTTCATTTTTTCGTCAAAATATGACTAAAACTGGCCTTATATGCTCTAAAGCCCTCTTTTTCTCCTTTATTTACCCAGACATCCCATTGTAAACCTGCTGATGTTTTACATAGAATTTGTACAAAAGATTTTTGAATTTGTACAAATTTCAATATCGTTTGTACAAAAGATCGTAGAAAAGCCTCCATCTTTTTCAAAAAAATAAAGGCTGTTGCCCGAAAACAACAGCCTCACAGTGTAGAAATGCAAATATGACTAACTTTTATTATTTTATACGTTTATATCCATAAACAGCCAAATCGCCCAACTCTTCCTCGATACGTAACAGTTGGTTGTACTTAGCCATACGGTCCGAACGGCTCAAGGAACCGGTCTTGATCTGACCACTATTCGTAGCAACGGCAATATCGGCAATAGTTGCATCTTCCGTTTCTCCCGAACGATGGGAAGTCACCGTAGTATATCCGTGTCGGTGAGCCATTTCTATGGCATCGAGTGTTTCGCTCAATGAGCCAATCTGATTCACCTTAATCAGAATAGAGTTGGCGCATCCCAGTTCAATCCCTTTCGAAAGGAATTCTACGTTTGTAACGAACAAGTCATCACCTACCAACTGGCAGCGTCCTCCGATACGTTCTGTCAGTTTCTTCCAGCCATCCCAGTCGTTTTCACTCATACCGTCTTCGATGGAGTCGATAGGGTATTTGCTGATAAGTTCTTCCAGATAAGCCACCTGCTCATCCGATGTACGCTTCTTTCCCTTTTCACCTTCAAAGATTGTATAATCGTATACGCCATCCTTATAAAATTCAGACGAAGCACAGTCCATACCGATCATCACATCCTTACCCGGTTCATAGCCAGCCAGCCTGATAGCCGCCAGAATAGACTCCAGCGCATCCTCCGTTCCGTTCAGGGCAGGAGCAAAACCTCCTTCATCGCCTATGGCTGTACTCAGGCCTCTGTCGTGCAATACTTTCTTCAGAGCATGGAAAACTTCGGCTCCCATACGCAGTCCTTCACGGAAAGAAGGTGCTCCTACCGGACGAATCATAAACTCCTGAAATGCAATAGGAGCATCACTGTGCGAACCTCCATTGATGATATTCATCATCGGAACAGGCATCACAAATGTATTTACTCCTCCAATATAGCGATACAACGGAATATTCAGGTAATTGGCAGCAGCCTTTGCCACAGCAAGCGAAACACCCAGTATGGCATTTGCCCCCAGATTTGATTTAGTTTTTGTTCCGTCCAGCTCAATCATTTTCTTGTCGATAGCCCGCTGTTCCAGAACAGACCAGCCCACCAATGCCGGAGCAATCACCTTATTTACGTTTTCAACAGCTTTCAACACACCTTTTCCACCGTAACGATGAGGGTCTTTATCGCGAAGTTCCAACGCTTCATTCTCGCCGGTAGAAGCTCCCGAAGGAACAGAAGCACGTCCTACTACACCTGATTCCAGCTTTACTTCAACCTCTACGGTAGGATTTCCACGTGAATCGAGTACTTCACGTCCTATAATTGCTTTAATTTTCATATTCTTTTCCGTTTAAAGATTAATGATTTCTCTGATTACAAAAATCAGAAATTCTGAAAGACAGCACAATACCTTAAAATAGGTATTTTTTCAGGCATAAAAAAACGCAGAACTCGTAATATTAAGTCCTGCGCCATTCTTGTGCATATCCCTATATTAATAATTGTTCTTCTTAACTTCAAAATATGCTTGTGGATGCAAACATGCAGGACAAATTTCAGGAGCTTCCGTACCTACATATAAGTAACCGCAGTTACGGCACTGCCATACTACTTCAGCGTCCTTCTTAAATACCTTACCTTCTTCTACATTCTTTGCAAGAGCAAGATATCTTTCTTCGTGTCCCTTTTCGGCAACAGCGATTTCACGATACATCTTGGCAATAGCAGGGAAGCCTTCCTCGTCGGCGATATCTGCAAATTTCGGATAGTCCAAAGACCATTCTTCGTTTTCACCGGCAGCAGCAGCTTTCAGATTTTCGAGCGTTGTGCCGATAACTCCTGAAGGATAGCTTGCCGTAATTTCTACCATGCCACCTTCCAGCCACTTGAACATACGCTTAGCATGTTCTTTTTCCTGATCGGCTGTTTCTGCAAAAATAGCAGCAATCTGTTCGTAGCCTTCTTTCTTAGCTGTACTTGCAAAATATGTATAACGCATTCTTGCCTGTGATTCACCAGCAAATGAAATGCCTAAATTCTTCTCAGTTCTTGTTCCTTTGATACTTTTTCCCATAATCGTTAGTTATTTAATTGGTTAAACAATGTATATTCCTGATTTGACATTACAAAGATAATACTTTTATCCAAATTTATAATCATTACAATTTTTAATTTAAGTATTATTAATAAAAATCATCTGCTAATATAAATAATAACCTTATTATCAGGCAAAATGTTCAAATAAATATATACTTTTGCACTTCTTTTTATAATTTATAACAAAACGGATATATGGTAAAATTAGATTTTCAACCAAAGTTGTTTTCTACGTTGAAAAACTATACGAAAACAGACTTTACTACCGACCTCATGGCAGGTATTATCGTAGGTATAGTAGCATTGCCTCTTGCCATTGCGTTCGGTATAGCTTCAGGAGTAAGCCCTGAGAAAGGTATTATCACAGCGATTGTAGCAGGATTCATCATTTCATTTTTAGGAGGAAGTAAGGTACAGATTGGAGGACCAACCGGCGCTTTCATCGTAATCATTTACGGCATCATCCAGCAATACGGCATCGAAGGACTGATGGTGGCTACTATGATGGCAGGTGTACTCCTTATATTATTAGGCATATTCAAGTTAGGTACAATCATCAAATTTATTCCTTATCCTATTATTGTGGGATTCACCAGTGGTATCGCCGTTACTATTTTTACAACTCAGATAGCGGATATCTTCGGTTTGCAGTTCGGAGGTGAAAAGGTTCCGGGCGACTTTATTGGAAAATGGATTTTATATTTTCATCATTTCGACACTGTAAACTGGTGGAATGTGATCGTCAGTTTGGTAAGTATCTTCATCATCGCCATCACTCCTAAGTTCTCGAAAAAAATCCCCGGCTCTCTGGTTGCCATCATTCTGGTAACAGTCGGCGTATATCTGTTGAAAATGTATGGAGGAATCACTTGTATCGATACAATCGGTGATCGCTTCAGTATCAAGGCACAGCTTCCTGAGGCTGCCGTACCAGCATTGGACTGGGAAGCTATCAAGAACCTCTTTCCAGTTGCTATTACCATCGCTGTATTGGGAGCGATAGAATCTTTGCTTTCGGCTACGGTGGCTGATGGTGTGATAGGCGACCGTCATGATTCGAATACTGAATTGATTGCACAAGGTATAGCCAATTTCGTTTCGCCTATCTTCGGAGGAATCCCGGCTACAGGAGCTATTGCCCGAACCATGACCAACATCAACAACGGAGGTAAATCACCGGTTGCAGGTATCGTTCATGCAGTGGTATTGTTACTGATCCTACTATTCCTGATGCCGCTTGCCCAATATATTCCGATGGCCTGTCTGGCAGGTGTTCTCGTCATCGTATCATATAATATGAGCGGCTGGCGTGTTTTCAAGGGATTGTTGAAAAACCCAAAATCGGATGTTACGGTCTTGTTGATAACCTTCTTCCTTACCGTTATCTTCGACCTGACGGTAGCAATCGAAGTCGGCTTGGTTATTGCCTGCGTACTGTTTATGAAACGTGTAATGGAAACCACACAGATTTCTGTTATCACCGATGAAATAGACCCGAACAAAGAATCAGATCTGGAGGTACACGAAGAACATCTTATCATCCCCAGCGGCGTAGAAGTATATGAAATAAACGGTCCGTATTTCTTTGGTATCGCTACCAAGTTTGAAGAAATCATGGCACGCCTGGGCGATCGTCCGAAAATCCGTATCATCCGTATGCGTAAAGTCCCGTTCATCGATTCTACAGGTATCCACAACCTGACAACGTTGTGTGAAATGTCGCAAAAGGAAAATATACATATCATTCTTTCGGGAGTAAACGAACGTGTACATGCCGTACTCGAAAAATCCGGCTTCTATGAATTGCTGGGTAAAGAAAACATTTGCAGTAACATTAACGAAGCACTGGAAGTCGCTACAAAAGAAATAGCAGAGTTCAATAAGGCTAAAAAGTAAGGGCTATAGTGTTAAAACCTTTTAGCGAATAAGCGGAACTTATTAAAACATGTTATAAAGCATAGATTTTAATAAGTTTCGCTTGTTTGTTTCCAGAAAGTCCGTATCTTTGCATTGTGTTTTTCATAGTATTAGATTTAAGGTTAACAAAGGTTGGAGTACAGCGGTACTCCTTTTTTTATGTCCTTTTGTGAAGAAACCGTCCATTATATGAAAAAAGCTACCCCAAACATTCTTTGAGATAGCCTTCTTTCAATACTCAAATATTTTCTTTTTAATAAGATGCCGTAGCACTTAAACCCGCTTCCTTGAGCAATACCACAATACGATCCAATTCTTCGTGTGTAGCCTTTTGCAGGAAATGGTCAGGAGTTTCACGGTCTATCGTATAGATCATGACCTGACGGGGAGCAATCTGTTTTACAACTTCCAGCCATGGTAATACAAAACGGTCGGAAGTATTGTCTATATCCAAACCTTCGTCGGTTTTGCCTTTCATAAACATGGTCTGAATGATCAAGTTACCCTTAAAGGCTTTCAATCCTTCGATAATCTTGTTTACATCGTAAGCTCCGGTAGGTCGGTCTACCCGTTGAATATACTCCGCATCCACCGTATCGAGCTTTAATATGTTATTATCGATCTTATTCAATGCTTCGAACACCTTTTCCTTGTGAATAAACGTAGAATTACTCAACACACTGACTTTTGCATTCGGAAAATACTTATCGCGCAATGCCAAGGTATCTTCTATGATTTCCGGGAAATGCGGATGAGCGGTAGGTTCTCCATTGCCAGCAAACGTCAAGACATCAGGAACAGGACCATTGGCCTGCATATCAATCAAACGCTTTTCCAAGGCTTCACGTACTTCTTCGCGAGTAGGAAGTTTCTGTTTCGGCCGATGATCTTTATTATATCCGCATTCACAATAAATACAATCGAACGTACAAAACTTACCGTCGGCAGGAAGCAGGTTTATTCCTAAAGAAACTCCCAGTCGACGACTATGAATGGGACCAAATATTGGAGAAGGATAAATAACTGTTGACATAAGTCGTATTAGTTTTAGTTTATGAACAAAAGTACACAATATATTCTTATTACCACTTCACTTTCAGCTGTAATTGTATATCCGACTTACGGTTTCCTTGTATTTCTTCTGTTCCCGAACTGATCCGGTCACGATCTTTATAATAAGTCAATCCCCATTTTCCCTGAATTATCAACCGATTCTTATAACTGTATTTCAAATTGACTGACCAACGGCTGCCTCTTCCATAAAAGGAAGGTATGGAAAAAGCATACAATAAGCCCGGTTCATACATATAAACACGTGAATCATAACTTTGTGTTCGAAACCAGGCTCCACTACATAAAATCTGTACTGGTACAAAAGATAGGCTTGTACCCAGCGTCCCGTTAATAAAACCTCCGTTCGAAGATGATCCGAATTTATAAGCTATATGCACGTACTCGGTTGCAGTTTTCAACCAGAATTTTTCACAGGGTTTATACGATAGTTGATAATGCAGACGCTGGCGAATATAAGGCAATACATATTTTTTCTCATCGGCTGAAGTATAGTTCTTCGCTTTATTCTTATAGCTATACTTTATCAACATAGCCAGTGAATTAATAGGTGAATAACTCAACTGGCATAAACCATCGAAACCGGATGTATGATCTTTATCCACTTGGTATCTTCGATAAAAGAAATGAAAGAAATCGCCATAACATGCAATCTTCAGCTTGCTGAAGAAACTGGATTCCAGCCCTATATAAATACCCGTTTCATTCTGTAGCTTGGAATTTTCTCCAAAAGCATCTGCATAAATAGCTTGATATCGTTTATCATAATACCGGTTAATAAGTAAGAAACTTGTATGAACAGCCGGTGAATAACTCAACATATTCAGTGTAGCAACCTTACCCGATTTATCGAAAGCAGTTTCTCCTGAAAAAATAAATTTGTGGAAAAAGATTTTATAATTCATTCCGATATTGAAAAAATATCGTCCACGAGGATAATATAAATTATAAGGACGAAAGTCGGGATTCAACACTTTGTTGAAAACAGTATAAACACCTGTTAAACCAAGTTCAAACAACTTTCCATTATATGATAAATTACTACCAACCAACTGATTATTGATTGTATTCTTCTTTTCCATATCCTTTTTCAACCGATGATATCCATCTGTTTTCAACGATCTTATAAACACACCTTCTATTCGTGCATCCTGTTTACGAAACGAATAGAAAGCAGATAAAGTCCATCGTTTTTTCAATGTATAAGTAGCAGCTATTCCTTGTAAATAGTTGCTTTCTCCTGTAGAACTATATTTGGAGATTCCTTTTCCAAACCGATTCATACTTCCAGACAATCCCGATTTTCCCAGACTGAATCCTCCCGTGTTGATAACCAGTCCATATCCAAAGTCTACTCGATAATTACCTATCGCCAATGCCTTCAGCTTATCTACGTCTTGTAAGAATACATAAGCAGCATAAAAATCATATCCTTTTTTATTGTACTTACTGAAGAAAGGTTCTCCGGCATCTTTCTCGGCTGTAAATCCCATATATAACTGATTTCGAAACTGAAACCGATAACGCAGATTATGATAAACCGGATCTCCATAATACTTACGGTTGGGATATTTCTCTAAAGTTTCCTTATCATAATCAGCATAGCCGGATTTCATGTACAATGGGATATCCACACGTGTTAACAACTCCTGTTTATTATGTTTCAACACGTCTTTCCAATAAAACTTATCTTCCTCTTTATCAGACTTTCCAATATAAATAAAATCTTCCAGAAACTTTCTGGTTTGCCAGTCCATTCCTTCTACTCCCAACAGTTCTTTCTTACTCACCATCGGTCCATATTTATATATATAATACAAGATATTTTCTATCATTTTATCAGAAAGAAAAGGCAATTGTTCCAATTGTTCCTTGGTGATCGTATTGATATTGAAAGGATGCTCTGCCAGTTCACTCAGAGATTCATATTGTTCTTGCCATTTACTAATATCTTCTGCCTCGGAAATATCTTCTTTCCATTCTACCCAATTAGACTGAGCTTGTAAGTCAAAAACCGAATAACTAATTAATATACAGAGTATAAATATCTTTATTAATACCTTGTTCACAGCTTTTCAACAACCTTTATAAGTTAAAAATTCGTATTATCAAGACATGGCTTCATTATTATGCGTATTTTTGCGAGCATGAAAAATAGTGTATACATATTACTATTTCTGCTGGTTGCTTTTACACTGAAAGCCAATGCACAAAAGCATTCTCCATCGAACACCAAGGGATATATGGTTCCCGTTTGTGTATATCAGGGAGATACTATACCTTGTATAACGCTAAAAAACATATATGTATACCCTAGACTGAGATTTAAAAACAAAAAACAAGAGAAATATTACTACAAGTTAGTCCGAGATGTAAAGAAAACACTTCCCCTGGCAAAGGAAATAAACAGGGCTGTGATTGAAACATACGAATATTTACAGACTCTTCCCAATGAAAAAGCCCGTACACGCCATATTAAGATGGTAGAAAAAGGTCTGAAGGAACAATATACGCCTCGAATGAAAAAACTCACTTTCTCACAAGGGAAATTACTGATTAAGCTAGTAAACAGGGAATGTAACCAGTCGTCCTACCAATTGGTAAAGGCATTTATGGGACCGTTCAAGGCAGGATTTTATCAGACATTTGCAGCTCTGTTTGGAGCAAGCCTGAAAAAAGAATATCATCCCGACGATGAAGACAAGATGATAGAAAGAGTTGTTACACTAGTAGAAAACGGACAACTATAACTATAATGATAATCAATAAATTAACAAGTTATCAATAAGGTTATCAACAAAGAATAATACCTTATTCCTCCGGTAGCAGGAACAAGGTATTACTTATACTTATTTCATCATTTTATTGGCAAATTCCCATAGAACAATACCTGCGGTAACCGAAACATTCAGTGAATGCTTGGTACCATATTGAGGTATCTCAATACACCCATCACACATGTCTACTACTTCCTGCTGCACTCCCTTCACTTCGTTTCCCATTACAATAGCATACTTTTTATCAGCATCCAGAACGAGTTGATCCAGCATGGTACTACCTTCACACTGCTCGATGGCCAATACTGTATATCCATTTGCATGAAGCTCATCTACAGCATCTTGCGTACGTTTGCAATATTTCCAATCGACTGTATATTCTGCTCCCAAAGCTGTCTTGTGCATTTCCGGATGAGGAGGTGTAGCCGTAATTCCGCACAGATAAATACAATTAACCAAAAAAGCATCCGATGTACGGAAAACAGCCCCTATGTTATGCAGGCTACGTACTTCGTCCAGTACTACTACCAGCGGAAGTTTTCTTGCTTCCTTAAATTCTTCAACCGACAGACGGTGCATTTCGGTTATTTTCAGTTTTCTCAATTCAGACATAATTTACTCTTTATTCCGTTCACAAAGATAGGAAACTATATTTATAACCTTGTTGAAAACGGTGGAAAAGGTGTAAAAAACCAAATCAAAGAAAATGAAAAATAAATCTTGCATTATCCAATGAAAACATTATAACTTCCAGAAAAAGAACAATACAAGAAACTTAACAGAAAGTTTCATCAGTAGTTTAAACATATTTTTTAGCTGAAAATCGGAAGTAAATAAGTGGAAAGTTTTTAACTTTGCGATATATCAACAAATGGTTAATAGAAACAGTAAAACTAATAATATCAGGATATAAGCTTGTTAATGGCTATCTAATATCTCCTTATCGAATATTTATAACCTAAAAAACAAGAAATCTGGTATTCTTTTTACTAACATAATTAACGCCCTATTATAACTATCATATATTCTTTCAAAAAAGAAGAAAAAATATAATCTAATAATGAATAAAGAAGAATGGTTGAAAAAGGGTTATGTGACTGAACCCGTAGATAAGGCTCTCGATTTGAAAGCTGAAATTGACAAGTTGCGTAAAGAGAAAAACGCAGTCATCCTCGGGCATTACTACCAGGCTGACGAAATACAGGAAATAGCCGATTTTATCGGCGATAGTCTTGCACTTGCCCAGTGGGCAGCAAAGACCGATGCTGATATCATTGTAATGTGTGGAGTACACTTTATGGGAGAAACAGCAAAGATATTGTGCCCTGATAAAAAGGTCCTGATACCTGACCTGAATGCCGGATGTTCACTTGCCGACAGTTGCCCGGCAGATAAATTTGCTCAGTTTGTCAAAGAACATCCAGACCATACGGTTATTTCATATGTCAATACCAGTGCAGCTGTAAAGGCCGTAACTGATGTTGTTGTGACTTCTACCAATGCAAAGCAAATAGTAGAAAGTTTTCCAAAAGAACAAAAAATAATCTTTGGTCCGGATAAGAATTTAGGAAATTATATCAACTCTATTACTAACCGGAATATGTTACTTTGGGATGGAGCATGTCATGTACATGAGAAATTCTCTGTTGAAAAGATTATAGAGTTGAAGAAACAATATCCGGATGCGGATGTATTGGTACATCCAGAATGTAAAGGAGCAGTAGCTAAACTGGCCGATAAGGTAGGATCGACAGCCGGATTGTTGAAACATGCCATGGCAAGTGATAAGAAAAACTTTATCGTGGCTACAGAAAGTGGAATTCTTTATGAGATGAGAAAAAAATGCCCGGATAAGAATTTTATTCCGGCTCCTCCTGAAGATAGTACCTGTGCATGCAATGAATGTAACTTCATGCGTTTAAACACACTCGAAAAATTGTATAATACATTAAAGTACGAGTGGCCTGAAGTAAAAGTTGATAATGAAATCGCTGAAAAGGCAGTTCGGCCTATCAAGAAGATGTTGGAAATTTCTGCCAAGCTCGGATTGTAGGTTAATTGTTAAAAAGAGAGTGATAAAGATAGGCTTTTCTTAAAACGTGTTATAAAGCATATTTTTATCACTCTTTTTTTTGCTTGTTTTCTAAATGTCCGTATCTTTGCACTGTGTTTTTCATAGTATTAGATTTAAGGTTAACAAAGGTTGGAGTACAGCGGTACTCCTTTTTTTATGTCTATTTGTTCCAAAAATATTTTTGAATACCAGTTATTCCACTTCTTTGGTCGTTTTTTACCTTTCCTTATTCAGCTCATCGCATAATTTTGCATATAGAATTTTAAATCTTAAGTCGATGAAAAACAAATTAATCAAGCATTTCAGTATTGTTAGTTTTATGCTGATGATACTCTGTGTGCAAAGTATTTTCGCACAGAAAAGAACCGTTTCTGGTATTGTCACTGATTCAAAAAATGAGCCTCTTATCGGAGTTAATGTTACCATTAAAAATGCTTCTACTACAGGAACTATTACAGATATGGATGGTAAGTATACATTAGATGTACCATCGAATAGTTCTGTATTGGTATTTTCGTATATAGGATACTCTTCACAAGAAGTGAAGGTAAATAATCGATCGGTTATAGATGTTGTTTTAAAGGATGATATGCAGGCTTTGGAAGAGGTTGTGGTAGTAGGGTATGGTACAATGAAAAAATCCGATTTAACAGGTTCTGTTTCTTCTATAACAAGTGATAATTTCAAATTGGGTACTGACCTTACTCCACAACAATTGATGCAGGGAGCATTCTCAGGTGTCAATATAAGTCAAAATAGTGGTAAGCCTGGAGGTTCTAACACAATTCGTGTACGTGGAGGTACATCTATTACAGCTTCAAATGATCCTTTGTATGTAATTGATGGAGTACCTATTTCAACCTCAGCTGGAGTAAATCAAAGTAATATAGGTTCTTCTACTACCGATTTTTTTGACCAAGAACCTATTAATCCGCTTTCTAATATTAATCCAAATGATATTGAATCAATTAATATCTTAAAAGATGCTTCTGCTACAGCTATTTATGGTTCCAGAGGTGCTAATGGAGTTATTATGATTACTACGAAAAAAGGAAAGGCTGGAATAAGACAATTAGATTATAGTTTTAATTTAGGTATCTCTAATGTTGCTAAAAAACTGGATGTTTTAACAGGTGATGAATATCGTAATACGGTATCTGAATTAGGTCTGACTTTAGATGATAAAGGAGAAAATACGGATTGGCAGGATGTAATTTTTCGTACTGCAATCAGTCAAAATCATTATGTTTCTTTTATGAGTGGTAGTGAAAACACTAGTTATCGTGCTTCTGCTGGATATAGCAATCAAAATGGTATTATGGAAGGTTCTGGTATGAAAAGTGCTAATGCTCGTGTGAATATTAACCATAAAGCTTTAAACGATAAGTTAAAGCTAAATATGAATATCAGTTATGGAGAAACTAATTCAGATCAAGCGCCTGTATCAAATACGGTAGGTAGTGAGATGGGTAGTAGTATGTTGTATGAAGCTTATGTTTTTAATCCGACTTACCCTATTTACGATGAAGATGGTGATTATTATGACGTGCCTCCATATCGTGTAAATCCTGCTTCTTTTTCTAAAGAACTGTTGGATGAACGTGCTACAAATCAATTCTTGGGAAATCTTACTGCTGATTGGAATTTTTATAAAGCTTTTACCTTACAAGTAAATGCCGGTTATAACAAGAATACAATAAATCGTAATTCTTATATTTCAAAGAGTAATTTATTGGGAAATGGTAATAATGGGTATGTAACCGTACAGAAACTATCTGATTATTCGAAACTTTTAGAAACTATATTGAAATATAATCAAAGTTTCGGAAAGCATAACATTGACGCAATGGTTGGATATTCTTGGCAATATTTTTATAGTGAAGGTCAGACAACGAAGGCCTATGGATTTTTATCTGATAACTTTAAATGGTATAGCTTGGCTGCTGCTCAAACAGTTGAGTCTATTAGTAGTTATGCGGAAAGTAATACATTGATATCTATGTATGGACGTGTAAATTATAATTATGCAGATAAATATTTATTGACAGCAACAATTCGTCGGGATGGTTCTAGTCGTTTTGGCTCTGGTAATAAATGGGGAATATTCCCTTCTGTGGCAGCATCGTGGCGTATTTCACAAGAAGATTTTTTTCAGAACGACATTATGTCTGATTTGAAGCTTCGTGCAAGTTTCGGTATTACAGGTAGTCAGGAAATAGGTAATTATAATTCTTTAAGTACTTTGGGAGCAAGTACAAATGGCTATTTAGTAGGAGGAGAAAAAATAACTATAGTATTACCCCAGCAATATACTAATCCTGACTTAAAGTGGGAACAGACGGCTCAGACTGATATAGGCATTGATTTCGGATTTTTAAATGGAAAAATTAGAGGTAGCATAGATTATTATTATAAAAAGACGACCGATCTTCTTTTATCTGTGGCAGTTCCTTCTCCTTCACTGATTACTACACAGATAGCAAATGTTGGAACTGTTACCAATCAAGGTATTGAATTAGATTTGTCATTTGATTTAATGCGTACAAAAGATTTTGCTTGGGATGCTAATTTAAACTTAAGTCATAATAAAAATGAGGTTGTAAGCTTGTCTAATGGGCAATGGACAGGAGATAATATGCAAGTTGCTCCGTGTCAAGGACAAGGTTTATCTGGTACATATGCTCAATTAATTATGCCTGGTGAACCGATTGGGACATTTTATGGTAAACGGTTTATTGGTGTAGTGGATGGAGTAGAACAATTTGCTAACGATGGAGAATCGGAAGTTATAGGTTGTGCTCAACCAGATTTGACATTTGGATTAGGAACGAACCTTCAATATAAGAATTGGACATTAGGATTGAATTTTCGAGGAAGCATAGGTAATGATGTATATAACTGTACAGCCAACAATTTAGCTTATTTAAGTAATCTTCCTGGTAGAAATGTGCTTAAAGAGGCTGTAACGTCAGGAGTAAATCGTGATCAAGCAAAAGTTTATTCTTCGCGATTTATAGAAGATGGTTCTTTTGTGCGTTTAGACAATATTTCTTTGGGGTATAATTTTAGTTTACCTAAATTATATATTTCTAATGCTAGAGTATTTGTTTCTGCACAAAATCTGTTTATCATTACAGGATATTCTGGTGCTGATCCTGAAGTTAATTCAGAAATATCACGTACAGGAGTTGCTCCATTAGGAGTTGATTATTTAAGTTATCCTAAAGCTAGGACATTTAGCATGGGTATTAATCTTTCTTTCTAACAATAAAAAGTAAGTATATGAAAACAAAAAATATAATTAAGTTAATATTCTTATCATTCTTAGGAGTTAGTCCTTTAACTTCTTGTTTGGATCTTGATGAAGAATTATATGGTAGATTATCTCCTGAAACTTATTATCAAACAGAAGAAGAGGCATTATCTTCAGTTGTTGGTGTTTATTCGTATCTTTCGTATATGTCAAGAGCTGGAGGTGATGGATGGCGAATCGGGGAATTTGGAACAGATGAATTCTTCTGTCCAGGCAGAGCCAGTGGAGGATGGTATGATGAAGGGAATATGGAAATGATGTCACATAAAGTAACACCTAATAATGAACGTATAGCTACTTGTTGGGGAACTTATGTGTTTCCAGGTATTGGTGCTGCAAATGCTGTTATAGCTAGTTTGGAATCTTCTCCAATTGTAGATAACTTAAAACCATTAATTGCTGAAGTACGTGCCTTGCGTGCTTATGGATATTATTATGCAATGGACTATTGGGGAAATGTACCTGTTTTTACAGAAGCTCGTGTTGATCCTAATAATTTACCTAAAACAACACCTCGTGCAGAAGTTTTTAAATTCGTTGTAGATGAATTTACAGAAGCCGCAAAAGATCTGCCTTCTATTAAAGAAGTTAATAAAACTGATTATTACCCTCGTTTAACAAAAGAGTCTGTTTATACAGCTTTAGCTTCACTATATTTAAATGCTGAAGTTTATTCAGGAACGGCAGAGTGGGATAAAGTTGTAACGATGTGTGATAATGTGATTGGTACAAATTGTTATGAATTGGAAGATAAGGTAGGTGATTGCTTTTTATCTACGAATGAGGCTAATTCAACAGAAATTATTACAGCTTTTTCTGTAGATCCTTCTAAGGGAGTAGATGGTAATGAATTTATATTGTATGCACAGCATGCTTTAGATCAAAAGAAATATGATCTTCCTTTTGCACCTGCAAATGGTTATTGTTTTACAGATGAAGCATTGAACAGATATGAAGAAGGTGATGAACGTTTAGAGTTACTTGAATATGGGCCACAATATTATCAAGATGGAGTAACACCTTTGTGTGATGAAAATGGAAATCAGTTAGTTTTAACCACTATCAAAGATATGATTTCTGCACAAGAAAATGAGGGATATCGTGTATTGAAATATTCTCCTATTGGAGTTGTCTGGGCCGGAAGTAAGGGAGATAATGATTATGTTTTAGAGCGTTACTCTAATGTACTTTTAATGAAGGCTGAGGCTTTATTTCGATTGAATCAAGACTTAGATGTTGCTTTAGAATTGGTTAATGAAGTGCGTCGTCGTAGTAATTGTTCTGAATGGTCTGATTTGACTTTGCAGAAAATAGAAGAGGAGCGTGCTCGTGAATTTATTTGGGAAAATCAACGTAGACGGGATATGATTCGTTTTGGATCTTTCTTCAATAATACTTGGTTTTATAAAACTGAAAAAACAGAATCTTGGAGAGGAATATATCCTATACCAGCTATTCAAATAACAAACAACCCGAATTTGGAACAAAATCCTAATTACTGATGATTTATAATGACCAAGTTACAATATAAATATATTGTAGCTTGGTCTTAAATTTTTAATATTATGAAATTTATATTGGGGCTAATATGTATATTCTTTTCTATTGAAGCTTTTTCTGAATCTACATATTATAAAGTTGTCGCACAAGATGGCAGTGGTGACTATCTGACAATTCAAGAAGCCGTAAATTCTGTACTTGTATATCAGGAACAACGTAGTATTATAAAAATAAAGCCTGGCATATATTGTGAGAAATTGGTTATTCCGGCCGCATGGTGTAATATAAGTCTGATAGGAGATGATCCGACAAATACCATAATATCTTATGACGACAATGCCAATAAAAATAATATGGGGACATTCAGTTCATATACAGTCTTAGTGCATGGTGATGGTGTTCGTTTAGAAAATCTGACAATCGAGAACTCTTCTCAAATGCAGGGACAAGCGGTAGCCTTACATTTAGAAGGAACAGAGTCGATTATTATAAATTGTCGTTTGTTGGGTAATCAGGATACGGTATTTACGGGAAATAAGTATGGACGTTTTTATTTTTGTAATACTTATATAGAAGGAACTACCGATTTTATATTTGGTCCTGCTACTTGTTGGTTTGAAAATTGCATTATACACAGTAAAGCTGATTCTTATATTACAGCAGCCTCCACTCCAGCTTCACATCCATTTGGATATATTTTTAATAGATGTAAATTGACAGGAGACGATAATTTAAACGTTTATTTAGGGCGTCCATGGCGTGAAGCTGCTTATGCTTTATTTATGAACTGTTATATGGGAAAACATATTCGTCCTGAAGGTTGGCATAATTGGGGAAATCCTAAGAATGAACAGACTGCTCGTTATTTTGAATATAATAACAAAGGTACAGGAGCTGATATTTCTAGACGTGTATCTTGGGCACGAGTTTTGACTCACAATGAAGCTGACCGTATAAAGATTGATATTGTTTTTCCAGATTTAAAAGAATGGAGTTCTTATCATACTGTAGAGACTGAAAAATAATCTGCTATAAGGAAATACCAACTTGATCATTGCAAGTTGTATTTCCTTATATAAATGAGGCTATAATAAATATTACTTATCAATGCTATTTTTGTATTCGGTAGGAGATATTCCATAAGCTTGTTTAAAACATTTGCTAAAATAATGCGCATCATTGAATCCTGTCATATAAGCTATTTCTGAAATATTGTACTCTTTACTTTCTATTAATTGTACAGCTCGCTTCATTTTCATTTGTTTTAAGAAGTCAATAGGAGATTGTCCTGTTATACTTTTCAATTTTCTGAAAAAATTAGAACGACTCATATCTACAGCTAAAGCCATGTTATCTACAGAAAAATCACAATTGTCCATATTTTCTGTTATTATTTGGACAAGTTTATCCATAAATTTTTGATCCGATGCGGATAGTATAGGTATATTTTCTTTTTCGACAGATTTTTTTTCTGCCTTTGAAGGAAACAATGTTTGACAATAGATATGTTGTAAACGTTTACGTTGTTCTACTATATTTTGTATTCTGGCTTTTAAGTATGTAGCGCTAAAAGGTTTAGTAATATAATCATCTGCGCCATACTGCATACCCTCTATTTTACTTTCAATAGATGATTTGGCACTTAGCAATATAATAGGAATATGACTGGTTGACTCATTATTCTTTAGCTCATTTAATAACTCTATTCCATTTTTGTGAGGCATCATAATATCACTAATGATAATGTCTGGTAGTTGTTCATAAGCAATTCTTATACCAGTTTCTCCATTATCAGCTTCTACTATATTATAAGATTCTGTTAATATTGTTTTAAGAAAACTACGGAGTTCGTTATTATCTTCTACTAGTAAGATTAAGTTCTTGTTATCTTCTATTTTCTGTTCTGGCTTATCGGAAATTGTTATGGCAGTATCATTATGCGTTGAGTTTATCGTTTTATTCACAATATCTTCAGATACGATGAATTCAGTATTAGAGTCAAAATGACTATTACCTTTTTGTAAAGTGACAGTGAAACAACTTCCTTCGTTAGGTTGACTTTCTACAGTAATGGTTCCATGATGCATTTCTACAAGTTCTTTGGTTAATGACAACCCTATTCCTGTACTCTCTTGAGTATGTATATGCTGATCGGAGAAGTTTTCAAAACGGACAAATAAACGTTTTAATTGGTTTTTAGTCATACCAACACCTTGATCTATAATACTTATAGATATGATTTTTTCATTTTCTGTAATTTCTATTGTTATATTCTTTCCTTTGGGGGTGTATTTAAAAGCATTTGATATTAAGTTGAAAATTATTTTTTCTAATTTGTCGGTATCGGCCCATAAGATGACTGGGTATTCAGGAGCTTTAAAGGATAAATTAATATGTTGTTCGTTTGCTAGATAATTGAAATTTTCTATGATTTGACGTACAAAGGGAAGAAGATCGATTTGCTGTACGTGCATTTTCATTTTTTTATTTTGTATTTTTCTGAAGTCAAGAATTTGGTTTACTAAGCGAAGCATTCGATTAGCATTCCGTTCTATGATGAATAGTTGTTCACGTACTTTTCCCTCTATAGTTTTATTATTTAATAATTGTTCTACCGGGCCCGTTATGAGAGTAAGAGGGGTACGGAGTTCATGAGAAATATTTGTAAAAAAACGTAGTTTTATATCTGATATCTCTTGTTCCATGGAAACTTTGTGTTTTAGTCGGTAAATGACAAATAAAATGTAGGAAGTAATAAATATTATTGCTAAGATAGTCAGTGCATACAATAGATAAGCCAATGGTGTTTCCCAAAATGAAGGTAAAATAGTAATGTTTAAGTTTCGTACATTATCTACCCATATTCCATCACTGTTTGTAGAACGTACTTTCAGAATATAATGACCTTTAGGAAGATTGGTATAATTTGCAGAACGTTCTTTTCCTATATAATTCCAGTTCGTTTCGAATCCTTCTAATTTGTAGGCGTAAAACAGGTTATCATGATTTTTCATATCAAGTGCAGCAAACTGGATGTTGAATGTATTCTGATAATGCGGTAATGTTATTTGAGATACGTCATCTATATTTTTATGAATCAGGCTACTATCAGATGGTGTTATGATTTTTTCACCTGATTGCAATTGTGTAAACACAATAGGAGGAATGTATTTACTGTTTTGAATAGAATCGGGATGAAAGTAGAGTGCGCCTTTAAAAGTGTTGAATAATAAGTAGCCGCTTTGGGTATGTAGTGCTTCTCCTTCATTAAACTTAAAATGCGTGGGAAGATCCCATGATGAATAAGTTATTACTTCTTTAGTAAAAGGGTTAAATTTGCATAGTTCTTCTTCTGTAGCTAACCACAAGTTGCCTTTGGTGTCTTCTACTATAGATAAAATAACATTGGCAGGCAAATGATTTTGAGTGGTATAAGCTTGAAAAAGTAGGTTTCCGTTTTTCCCTTTTAAAACTTTATTCAAACCTCCTCCAAAAGTAGCAAGATAAATATTTCCATTTATCTTGCTAAATAATATTTGGTGTATGTTATCATTACTAAGACTATTTTTATTTGTATCATCGTATGTATAATGACTGAAGGTTATATCTTCTGCATGAGTAGAAGTTACATTTGTTATTAATAGTCCATTAGTTGTGCCTATCCATATATTGCCTATAGTATCTGTTGTAACGTATCGCGCACGATTACAGAGATTTATTGGATAGTTTTTTAAAGAGTTAGCCGAATGATAGAATGTATTGTTATCTATATTTAGATTTACATAATTCACCCCTCCTCCAAAAGTTGCTATCCACATGCGTTTGTATTTGTCCTCACACATACTATATATATTATTGTCACTCAGGCTATACATATCATCCGTTCGATGCATGTAATGAGTTAGTGTATATTTATATTTTTGTAGAGGAGTTGCTATAATTATTCCATTTCCTTTTGTTCCTATCCAAATGCGTCCTTTATGGTCTTCAGTAAAGCAATATGCTGTTCCAATTTATAAAGAGATATAGAACCATTTTGGGTAAGAAATCCTTTAAAATGTAAGTTCTTATCATATATACGTATTGTCTGGTCCTTTATACCCATCCATATATTCCCTTGAGAATCTTGGAAATTTGCACGTGTATAATTTTCAAGTGATTCGTTATCTGATGAAAGATTTTGGTATAAATGAAATGGATTGGTATTAAATGTAACTTTTTCTAATCCATTATTATAAGAACCAAACCAAAGATTACCTTGTTTATCAGAGAATATTGCTGTAACTTTGTTCTCCGAATCCCATCCTGATTGACGTTCTGTATTGAAGAAAGGTTTTAGAGTGTTAGTTTTCCTTTCATAATATCCTAACCCTCCTCCTGAAGGATGTATCCATATATTATGGTTTATGTCTTCACATACGTACATTTCAGGCCGAGAGTTGACTATTTGCTTATTATGTCTATCTTTGAGAGTAAAATGTTTTAATTGTGGAGCTGGATTGAAGGATAGATGAGTTACTCCTAATGTATTTTCTAAACGTATCCAGGCTTCATTTTGACTGTCTATAAAAACATCTTTTACATAATTATTTTTAAGTTCTTTATTTGTTTGAGTCGTAAAGTGTGCAGACGTTCCTTGTGGAATGTCGTAAATAAGTATTCCGTTATCTTTTGTTCCGAGAAATAATTTGTTTGGACCAATACTGCGTATAATGTTGATATCACTTCTTGTGGCAGCATGAAATAATGTAAATTGCTTCCTCTTTTTATTATATTGCCAAATACTTCCTTTGCTTCCAGAAAAATAAATATCAGAATCTGTTTCTATCACATCATAAACAGAGTTGGGTAATTTGTAATAATGAATTTTATATAGAGACGTATTGTTAAATATAACTTTATAGATACCCGCTTGTGAAAGAATCCATACATTGTTTTCATCATCCTCTAGTAAATTATACACTTTGTTTTTAGATAAATGATTTTTCTCGAAAAAATTGTGAGTAAATAATGTTTTTCTGTCAGTAGAGTTATAAGTTTCAATAAGATCGCCTGCATTGGTTATAATCCATGTACGTCCATAGTGTAATGGATGAATTGACTTGGCTTGATAATTAGAGTATGGAAGTGATAAAAAGGTTTCATTTTCCATATCAAAGCGATATACTTGTAAATCATAACTGATCATCCAAAGATAAGAGTTTTCTCCTTCTACTAAATAATCTATTCGGCTATTATTAAATCCACTGTTATTACCTTTTTTATTTTTATAATTTTTGAAATGATAACCGTCAAATTTGTAGATGCCATCCCATGTAGCAAACCAAATAAAACCCTTGTTGTCTTGTAAAATGTGCATGATCGTTTTTTGGTATAGCCCGTCTGATGTTTTATATTGCGTAAAAGTATGAGGAGGTTGTGCACTTATGTTTAGAAGTGAACAACATACTGAAACTAAAAAATAAATAAATCTTATGTTTTTCATGTGTCTTTAAGTGTTGTGTCCTTTAAAAAGTTTGCTGGTCATTGCAAAAATATAAATTTTTAATTTTAAGTGTAAAGATGATTGTTGATTGTTGATAGTTTATTCTTTATATTTTTAAATTATAGAATTATCGCTTTCTATTGGGATATGTATAATAAATGAGGAATATAACTTTTATCCTCTGACTAAAATTTATCCTCTGACTAAAATTTGTGATTTTCTGAAATATTTAATTACAGAAAGAACATCATCATAAGTTGTATTGGATAATAATATAAAAAATTACTCTTTTTAACTCTTCACAGCCTTCACTAATGTATAGCAATCTTGTCATAGGTAACAAGACTGGTAATTTTTTAGTGATAGATAAATGATTGTGTGAAGGGCGTGGAGGGCAAAAACAGGTGTTTTTCTTTTTAAAAGGTGCCTGAACTGGTAGAAACAGCCCTTCACGGTCCAGTTGAGGTGTGCTTGTTTTTATTCTTTTACTCGGATTTCGTAATAGTTTCCGGCAGAGGAGGGGGCTTTTTACCCTTTTTCGCATAAAATTTCATCATTTTTCTGTTTCGGACCGTACTATTACGCGGTGTCTCGGAAAATTTTCTTTCATATTTCCTTCGGTTTTTCCCGCTGCTGTCTTATGTTTTTGTACAAAACTTTCAGGAATTTGTACAAAACAAAATATTTTTTGTACAAAAACCGGAGAAAATTCCGGCATGTTTTTTCAGCATTTTCGGGATCTTTTTATGCGGATTGCGGATTTTTTTGCTTTTTTCTCTTGACTTTTCCGGTGGAAAAATCCGTTTTTTTAACCCGACCGTCCGTCAATGACAGAATTTATTCCTATCGGCCGTATATTTTTCATGCTTTTTTCGTATGATTCGATAAATTTTTCAGCTTCTTTTCCCGTGTTTTTCTGCATTTTTCCGCCCGCCTGCGAAAAAAACGGTTGCTTTTTTCATCCGGATTATCCGTTTTTTGAGACTTTTTTCGCTTCGTCGGAATAATTTTTCCGGCCTTTTTCCATGCGAAACTGAGAAATTTTCCATTTCGTCCCCGTATTTTTATGCTTCTCCTGAATTTTTTCAAAAGAAAAATCCGCTTTTTGGGGTTTCCATCACCCAATTTCGGACATGTTTTTCCTGACAATCCGGATATTTTTCAAGTTTTTTCGTGGGAAACTGAGAAATTTTTCTGCCCGTTTCGATATTTTTTGCGCTTCTCCTGAATTTTTTCAAAAGAAAAATCCGCTTTTTTCAGCATGAATTTCCCTTGCGGATGATCCATTTTTCCCTTCCTCGGGGAGTATTTCCGGATTTTTTTCGTGTCATCCGATAAAGAATTCCATCCTTCCAGAGGTATTTTCCGCTCCATCCGGCAGGAATTTTCACCGTTCCGGATCTTTTTCGCACGAACCAGACTCGCGCGCACCTGCACGCGCGTAATAATATATTGAGTACCCCTCCCGGCTCCCTTTCCCTTATTCCGGAAAACCTGCCGTAAAACATACCTGAAACACAGCATTTTATGAATTTTCTTGCAAAAAAAATTGAAAAAAAGTGTGGGTAAAAGTTGGAGAAAGCGAAAAAGTGCGTAATTTTGCACCCGCTTTCGAGAGGGAAAGACGTTGAAGAGATGACAATCTGAAAGGAAACGGAGCAGGAAGCAGCGGTTCTGCGGCGGTCCAAGTATCTTACCTTAACGGCGTTAAGGGAGCGAGAACGGCAGCCGGACGGAGTCAACTTCCGCCGC
>ERZ780149.847-NODE-847-length-37456-cov-3.686907_pt1 | contig 37456 bp, 62 predicted proteins | sample MGYA00511367_ERZ780149 | MGnify/ENA primary metagenome ERZ780149 (study PRJEB29588, sample SAMEA2153852) | human gut metagenome | biome: human gut; feature: human-associated habitat; material: faeces | place: Denmark | collected 2008/2010 ... | reverse complement strand
GCCCAGTATGCAGCTGAAAGTGCAGCCATAGAGGATGAGCGCAAACAAAAAGATTTGGAGATTACCAAACAGCAACTCCAAAATCAGATTGATGCTCTTGATATGGCAGAGACAGAGCGCCAGCTTCATCGACAGGGATGGCAAGAGCTCACTGAACAGGAATATGAGGAGCGAATGGCTCGTCAACTTGAAAGCATAGGAGGTGCCGAAGCCGCCAAACTCCAAATGGAGGAAGATTTTGCCCAACAAGAGTATGAACGTCTTTTGGAGAGGGGACAACTTTCCACGCAGACCGATGAGGAATGGCTTGCAGAGCAGAATCAGGCTAAACAAAACTGGCTTGATAAGCAGAAAGCGATTAATGACAAGTACATTCAGAACGAGCAGGCAAAGGCGCAGGCTATGAAAGCCGTAACATCGTCATTGACAGGATTGCTTGATACCCTTGGTGAGAGCAACAAATCATTTGCGATGATGTCGAAGGTTATCACTCTTGCTCAGATTGCCATTGACACTGGTAAGGCTCTTTCTGCAGGTATCGCTTCCGCATCATCCGTTCCTTTCCCCGGAAACATCGCTGCCATTGCGACAACGGTTGCTACTATTGTAGCCAACATTGCGACAGCGATTTCAACCGTAAAATCAGCCAAATTTGCTAAAGGTGGAAAGGTCAATGGTCCGGGCACAGGAACCAGCGACAGTGTGCCCGCCATGCTTTCAAATGGCGAGTATGTTATGACTGCAAAAGCGACACGTCTGTTTGAACCATTATTGTCTGCCATGAATGGCATTGGTAGTGGAACTCCGATGCAGGTTGTGGATTCCAGCACCGCTGTTGACTCTGCAGAAATGCTGACAACATCCTTTGAAAGTGCAGCGAAAGGAATCAAGCCCGTTGTTTCCGTAGTAGAAATTAACGAGGTTCAAGAGCGAGTAGAAATTATTGAAGAACTTGACACATTCTAACGATATGACAAAGTACGAAATCCTTAAAATGAACGAGCGCCTATTTTCCATAATGCTCGAAAACAAAGTCAACCCCAATGACATCCGTTATCTTCCAATATATGAGAAGTTTTTGGAAATGAAGTCCAAAGGGCATAAGGTTGGCTACATAGTGGTATATCTTGCCTCGGAATATAAAATGACCGACCGGGGTATCTATAAAATCATCGGTCGTTTTGAGTCCAGCGTTGCTATGCCTTGATGTAATCCGGGAAAAAGAAACCAATCATCCAACGGAATATTCTGCAGGTGTAATAATGCTCATTATAAGGTTCCGTAAAGAATCGCTCGTCTAATTGGGTTTCGTCAGGTATCGCTGACAATCTGCCTCCTTCAATCTCCACATGCCAGTTCTCGAAGTCGAAGACATCTTTTGCTCCGTCTTCCGGAATAACGGCGAAGTGGAGATTATGGGGGTAGCAATTCTTGGGGTAACCGGATTTTGCAACACCACAGAAGTAGATTGCCTTGAAAGACCCGTCGGAAAACTCGTCCATATCCAGTATCGGCTGTGAAACAAGATCGGCGTTCCATGCTCCGGAAAACTTCTTGCTCCAATGACCTTTCAAGCATTGTGCGCAGTGTTTATCTATTTTCCCATGTTCAACATACTTAGCCCAAAGGAATTTGAATTTTGACTCATCGATATTGTGTTTAATCCGTATCATATCTTTAAGGTTTTACACAGCAAAGATAGTCATAAATTTGCATATATGATTAAAACCAGTAACACAAATATCAGATATGAAACCGTTTACTCAGGAACTTGCCCGAAAGTGGTATAACGATTACCAGCAATCGGAGGACACATCATTCGAAAGTTACATCTTCGATATGATATATACTTACCCCAAATCATATTCGCAGATTATAGACGATAAAGATTCCCGACCGTTGCCGTCACAGGTCTGGTCGTTTATAGATTACTGCGAGATTGTGCTTGACAAAACACTTCGTTAAATCCAAGCAAAAAAATTAATCGGAGAAATGATAAATTTTTCCGATTTTTGTTTGCGTATTTGATAAAAAGGTAGTATATTTGTAATGCAAATAAGAAATAAACATCCTAAAAAACAAGACAATATGAAATCAATCAAAGAAATCAAAGCTGAAATCAAGCAGGTCAACGACCTCATTCAGAACGCTCATTCCAGCAAGGAACTCACCATGCTGATGAATCGTCTTTCACATCTTCATTTCGACTTGAATTGCGCAATGAACCCCATAAGAATCTAACTTCTCTAATAATACAGCTATGAAACGTTTTTCATTCACATCGAAGAAAGTATCACAGGCTATTGATGCCCTCGTAACCGACAGCAACCTCTCAATGCTCCGTACAAAAGAAGAAATGATGGCTGACTTCAAACTTGAAGACACCAAGTACGAGCAGACCAAAAAAGGATGGAAGCGTATCTATAAGATTCGCACAAGCGCCAATGTTGTACGCACAGTTATCGTTGATGAGTTGGAGAAGATTCGTGTTCAGGGATTCCGCAAATACGAGACTATAGAGGACGCAATCGCTTGCGTACTAAGTTCTGACTCTCGTGCCAACTTCAAGGACATATCAGCAATTCCAGTAGCCATTTAACAGCTTGTAAAAGTTTGCAGAATTGATTATTTTATGCAACGATAGTTTGGCTATATGATAAATAAGTATTATTTTTGTAATGCAAATAAGAAATTAAACACCAACACTTTAGACAAATGAATAAACAAGTTATCCAAGCGATGTATTCGCAGGTGACAAGCAAGGACGCCATTCGTCCGTTGCTCGTAGGCGTTCACTTTGAGAAAGAACGCTGTTATGCTACAAACACCCGAATTCTTGTGGTGTATAATGAAGGTAGCGAGAAACACGATGGTCTTACTCTAAACTCCCAGGGAGAGGAGATTCAAGGGAAATTTCCCGATGTGGACCGGGTCATTCCGAAAAAGATGCCTCCTAAGAAGGTTTCAATCGACCTTGAACAACTCTACCGAGCTTGCACATGGTATCTCAGAAGCGACCTCTCTACCCCCGAAGATGAAGTTCTTATTGAGAATGTGGCGTTGCGTATCGTAGAGCTTAACCATCTTCTCAGCGTGTTCAAGCAGGGCAAGGCATTATCCTCAATGCAAATGTATGTTGGAGATCCTTCCCGACCGGCTGTGTTCAAGAACCAGATGTTCACTGCAATCATCATGCCTTGCAATATCAATCTTGAGTGGGTTGATACAGATCCTATCCCTGAATCACGCAGGACTATCTCTTACGCTAACCTTATCAATACTTTCGCCTTTGAAGGTTGGAAGAAAAATAAGCCCGAACAGCTTGATTGGCTTTAATCAACAATGAATGGTAATATAAAATCTTAAAATCATGTCGCAAATAAAGAACATCCAAATGTCTGACATCGTAGTCAGCAACCTCAACCCCCGTAAGACTTTTGACGAAACCTATATCCAGGAACTCGCCGAAAGCATCAAGGAAAACGGGCTGATACAGGCTATCGTTGTACGCAAGGTAGGCAAGAAGCCTGACATCAAGTATGAACTTGTCTGTGGTGAATGTCGTTATCGAGCCTGCCAGCTCATCGGTGCCGAAACTATAAAAGCAGAGATAACCGACCTTGAGGATAAAAAGGCTTTCGAGTTTATGATTCTCGAAAACCTCCAGCGCCGTGACATCAAGCCTCTCGAAGAAGCTGCTGCCATAAACCGCCTCTACACCGAAGGTGGCTACAAAATCAAAGAGATCTCCAAAATGCTCGGCAAAAGCGATAGCTTTGTCATCAGCCGAATACAGCTCACATCAATCATTCCTCAGTTTGCGAAACTGATGGACGCCGGCACACTCTGCCTGATTCATCTACAGGACATCTGCAAGCTGTCTCCGGAAAACCAGCAAATCCTTTTCGATACATGCTTCACTCCGGAGTGTGTCGCTCAGTGGGACTTCAAGATTCTCAGCATGGATAAACTTCATGATTGGATTGACGAGCACGTTATGTGCAGCCTGTCAAAAGCCAGATTCTCGCTTTCCGACAATACGTTTACGGCTTTCGGTTCTTGTGATGGCTGTCCGTTCAATACAGCCACAGACGCTGAAAACTTCAAGGAAGCCAACCGTCCCCGATGCATGAACCGTGAAAAGTTTGTCGCCAAGAACAGGGAAGCGCTGTTCCGCATGGCAAAATCCGCAGGGGTGCCAGTAATTGTCGCCGGCACCAATGACAAGACCATACTCAACTTTGCGTCAGAATTCGGTCTAAAGATTGAACAGCTCGGCAAACGTGAGTATGTGATTGAACCAGTCGCACCCCAGGAAAGCTCATTCAAAGACAAGGAGAGTTACCAGATGCGCATGAGCAGCTTTGAAAAAGTGAAAGCGGTGTTCGACAGTAATGTTGCGGACGGTTCGGTAATCAAAGTGTTTGAGCTTGCCAATGCCAACAAGTTCACCGGCGAAGTGAAATACCTCTACAATATTCCAGAGCCAGAGCATGACACTCAGTTCGGTGCCACAACCAAGATCCTCAAAGACATAACTACTTTGAAATCCAATCTTGAGGACATCAAAGAGAAACGTGCTGCGGACGAAGTAGAGGAACAGCGTAAATTCTTCAGCTCATCGGATTATTCCTCACTCAACATAGAGCTGTCAAAAGATGAGCAAAATGTGTTTCTTGCCATCATGCTCATGCGTTTCGGCTTTGACTTCAAGAAGTCACTCGGGATAAGCACCGATGCAAGCGCCAACATCGTAGAAAGTTTCCCGATTCTTGAAAAGAATTTCCCGGCTGTCATTCGTGAGTTCATCCGCACTACATTGTCAGAGCAGAGTGTCAACTACTCTAAGGACCTTGCTTCCCTGCTTGCAATCGTCATGAATGATAGATATGAACCCCAGGCATCGGAGATCTCGTCAAAACTCGATGAACCCTATCAGAAGAACGTGGCATCAATCGAAAATCTGATAGCCGAGCAGCGTGAGAAAATGACTCCCGATGATGAAACTCCAGAGGGTGCCCATGAAGCAAGCACTCCAGAATGTGAACCGGAATGTCCCGAAGCGGTGGAATGTGACGACTCCGAAGAATAACCCAGATACCTATTCTTTTAACTCAGGGGCGAGGATTATCTTGCCCCTAATATTAGACCTATATGTCATTCAAATTGCAGAAATTGACTCGTTGGAAGCGCTCAGAAGACAGAAAAGCTGTATTGGTCGGTGCGGTCAGTCCGATGTGCGCGGTTAATGAGGTATTTTCCAAGCTACAACCTACTGGTTCCATAATCACTGCAATATACAGATTGTTGAATGATGATCGAGAGGTTCATCACTTTTGGGAGTCAGGGAACTCATCACCGGTTGCGGTTGATGTCCTGGTCGGGGTTATAAACTACGTTGGCTTTATGATTGTTGCTGACTTCGGACACAAGGTAATGCCAGTGGCGTTAAAGCTATCAAAGGATGAACCACTAACTCTTTCGGAGTCCTTCACTAAATTTCCATGGATTAAGTCTGTGGATCTCTCGGAATACGAAATGGCTCTCAATGACATCAACCTTTCGGATCTATGGAAGTGCTGTTTGAGGGAGGTGTCCGAGCCTAACAACCGATGTCCTGGTTAGGATGTCTTATTTGCGACAAGGGGGGCGGTTATCCGGCTCCCTCTATATTTTACTGCATAATCGTAAAAATGATTATTTTCTACGATTTTTGTTTGGCTATTTGATAAAAAGTCACTATATTTGTAAAGCAAATAAGAATTAAGATAACCCCTAAAAACAAGACAAATGACAACAGAAGAAAGTTTTGCTGTTCTGAAATCGGTTGAAGCCGAAAAGAATCCATACGATTTCACAAAAGAAGAATGGCGCACATTCAACGAGGAACAGAAAAACGCCCGCTATGAACTCCAGCATAAGTGGAAGAAAGAGCATGACGCTCGCTTCATTCAAGCAGTACGTGGCATTATTCCAAAGGTCGGACTCCCTGGTACAATAGTATATTGGAGCGATTATAGAGCAGTCACCGTCACTCGCATTATCTCTGACCGCAAGATCGCAGTAAGACACAATGAAACCAAGTGTAAGGATTATTACGCCGGAGACTATGACATACTGCCTGGGCTTGAAGGTGAAGAAGATATTTTCACCAAGCGTAGAAACGGTCAATGGGTTATGGAAGGACATCCCGTTAAGGATGGTTGCGTTCTCATGCTCCATTATCAGCGTCACTATATAGACCCCTCATTCTGAAGTCATGGAAAAGTATAGAATTTATATCGTAAACGATCAGTCTGTTGAGCAGGCTATCTATGATGAAGACCTTGATGCTTTCCGTGAAATTATCGAAGATGGTGCTGATTACCGGGAAGAAGAATTCGATACAGAGGAAGAAGCTACCGCTTATATCTCCGGTTTATATGCCGGAAAGGATGAGCGTTCACTGGTAGGTTTTGTGGTGCTCCACGAAGATATAGAGACAGACCTCCCCTTTATAGAAATCTTAAAAGAACAGTGACATGGAAGGAAAGACCGCAACCCTCAATGAGCCTTACAAGGGTTATTCCAATATAATTCTTGTGGAATACTGGCCAACGATGTATAAATGGGAAGTAGAGATATGTGGCTCCGGCAAGCATATTTTCGTATATGAAGATGAATTTACTTTAGATTGAAAAAGATATGACAATATACAAACTTACATGGTTCCTCCCGGTCGAGGATCGCATTATAGAAAAGCTGATAACCGATAAGGACACAGCGGAAGCCAAATACAATGAGGTAAAAAAAGCCTTGCACAAGGGCTCATGGATTGGCATGCAGGAATTGAATGAAGATGCGGAGCATACTTTACACAACGGTGCAGTTCTACACTATAACGACATTTGAGGTATGGCAAATAACGTATTAAACAGATTGACCGTATCAGGGACAGAAGAAATCATATCAAAGGTCTATGATTTCGTAAAGGGCGATAAAACTCTTATCGACTTCAACAAGATAGTCCCAATGCCAGAGTCACTTGATATTCCCGAAAGTACAATCACGGCTGAAGCCGAAGCCTATGTTATCGTTCATGAAAGAATGGGCTTGGACCCAAGACCCTACAATTATAACAAGTTTCCCCATTATGATAGTATCAAGGGAGATAGCGAGAAATTGGAGCAATATCTCCAGTTAGGACGACAGGCGAATGACAATCGAATGAAATATCACTTTCCCACCTGGTACGAGTGGAGAAGGAAGTATTGGGGAACGAAATGGAATTCTTATGACACAGAAAGGATTGATGACCAAACCATCGTCTTTATGACTGCCTGGAATGGTGTCCCGGATTTAATGCAGGTTCTTGCATCTAAATTTCCGGAGGCGGTCATAGAATATGAATTTGGCGATGATGTAAATAATTGCGGTAGTTACAGCTTCTACAACGGTACGACTGAAGATAGGTCTCCAGAACCATGTTCCTCAGAAGCCTACGAACTCTGTTTTGACCTCGGTCTTATTCTAAGGGATGATTTTGAATATACAGATGGAGAATATAAAAGAAGATCCAATGATTAAATTTCAAAGATACTCGCAAGCTCAGGCTATCGCAGAAAGCCTCCTTGACACTCGTGAGCTGTTGGACCAAACTTCCACAGTTCCACATATTCAGTTGACAAGAAGTGTCCGTTACTTGGATATCATCCTTGTGGATGCTTTATATCGTGGCATTGACGGGAAGCTGTATTGGTACATTACTACAAATTGGGACACTCCATATGAAGATTGCGTGGAGATTGAATTTGAAAAGCTACCATTGCAGGTAATTGAAGAATGTTTGGACTCAATTATGCGTCGGCTTGGATTGAAACCAGATTCCAAACTTTGCCCTGATGAGCCCAGGCATTTCATGGTAACTACTCTTGAATTAGTCATTGATGGACTCAAATATATCAGTGCAAAAATTAATAATGGTGAGCCGGTAACCAGTGAAGACTGGAAGATGTCTTCAGAACCCATGAATAAGGCAATGGAAACATTTATCGCCTTTAACTTGAAATCCGCCTTGCCCATAGCACCTATAGTTTATCGGAAGAAATTATAATACTAATCGGGAGTGATTTGTTTATAGTCGTTCCCACAAACTTATAATATAAATGGTATTTGAATACGGAGCCATGAGCTCATTATACAGAATTGAAGCAGAAAGCAAGTTTGTTGCTTATGCCGGCATGATTGCTCATTTCGGATGCAATGCTCATTTGATTGCATTATATGAGCCGGAGGAGGTCGTGGAAAATGATAAATGGCTTAACCCAATGGGACAAATCTCGGAACGTCTTGATGAGATATTTGGTGGTTCTGGCTCTTTTGACAAGTTCATTAATGAGCATATAGATGAGATTAGAATGGCAGTAAATACAATCACTAAAGTTTGTTGATATGGCTAAAATGGTTACTGTCAATCCCCCAGATGCGTTACATACTTTCTGAGAAAGAATATAATGACCCTATAGCTTTAGCTAATGCCAATGAGGTGGAGATAAATAAACGAGTCGCAAACTTGTGGGAAGCTCAAAGCGCTCATGATCTCAATATAACTTTGCGTATATTGCAAGGATGGAGCGAGAATATTGTTGAAGAAGCCCAAATATATAGAGTTAGTCTTTATGCATATAAAGATGACAATTCTGCTCGTAGTGAGTCGCGTAAATTGGTCGCATCCGAGATTAAAGCTCTCATTACTGATTGGTATAGCACAACCTATGGGGATGTCGCCAAGCTTCATAAAGCAGCCAATCGTAAAATGTTCCGTGCTAAACTCCTTTGGCGGACATACTGGATTGCCGGCATCGTCGGATTATTGACTGCCTTAATTCTAAAGTTTGTATGATATATCGCAGAGAAATAAATGTCGGTGATAAGGTCAGGTTGATAGGCAATTCCAAACCTTATTTCAGCGACAACTCAATTGCAAGAGTCGAGGAAATATTGCCGGATGGCTCATACACTCTTGACTTTGGAAATGGTATTTATGTGGTGTTTGATGATAAAGATGTGGAACTCATAGATGCATCATACTTCCCGATTAAGTTCAGGGGCAAGCGCGCCGATACTGGGGAGTGGGTTTATGGAGATCTTTTGAATATCGCCGGTGGAAGCTTGATATATTTTGGCAGTCCGGTAGATGTTGAACCCCCCGACTATCCCAGGACGTCTAAAATACTCGTATCATTCACTGATGATGAAATAGCCGTGGTCCAACGTGACACTATCGGTCAATATATCGGGTTGGAAGATGGCTCCAAGGTTGAGGTTTTCGCCGGTGATGTCATAGCTGTCAACGGCAAATATCCGAAGCTCATTGAATATCGAACCGATAACGCCTCATTCTGTATGGCTAATATCGATGAGTTAGACAAGATTTGGATTTACCCTTGGCAAAGAATACGTCCGGATTGGTGGAATGACTTTCATCGAGAAATACGGATTATCGGTAATATTCATGATAACCCGGAATTGCTGACAACCCTTAAAACTATTAAATAATTCAAATTATGATTACAGCAGCTTTTATCATTGCAAAAGCACTCGGATTAACCTGTTCATGGTGGTGGGTGCTTGCATCATTCGCAGGCGACTGTTTCTTGACTGAAAATATCGGTCGTAACAAAAATTCTTTGCGAGATGACGAGTATTGAATATTGCACACCCACTCAGTGTGAGTTATTGAGAGCAGCCGGATTGCACACAACGTCTGTTCTCAGCCTTTATCATGCTGCCAAGTGGTTACGAGAAGTGCATGGAGTCGATATTGTAGTGAGTCCTCGCTTCGATAGCAACATCGGTAATCGGATTGGCTATTTTTGGCGATGGAGCCAGCGAACTGATGTCAAAGATGAGATTGTCTATAAAAACTATGAGGGCGCCTTATCCGCCGGGATAGATGCTGTGATAGAACCTTTCAAACGTTTTATCCGACCATCGTTGAAAGGAGGTGATAAGAATGTCTAAAACTTATTCAAGAAAAGCTCATTACAAGCGAGTGACGCAACTTAATGCTGATGATTCTCCGTCAACGGGAAGCATCGTCTGTTTTGACGGTGACATAGAGTATTCCGATGATGGAGTTCAGCCCTGCGTGTTCGTGGAGATTGCTGACTGCCATCAAAAAATTCGGCTTCATCAGAGCCATACCGACACAACCAAGGAGTTTATCAGCAAGATTGATTTCCTGATTATCGAGTTAACTAATTTCAGAAACCATCTTGAATTTGAATCGCCCCATAAACCAATAGAAGAATGAAACAGAAATACCGCAAATCTATCTGTTTGATATTGACAACAACGATACAAGTGATTGGATTCCCTTTCATCCTGATTGGCTACATCGGAGACTGGTGTGATTTATTTAAGACCGAAGTATTAGATGGTTTAGCCGATTGGCTTGAAGATAAATTCAAAGTCTATGAAAACAATTCGGACTGACAAATCATACGGATGCCCTTTCAGAGTATCGCATTTTTGCACTTTCGGTCATAGAGGAAGCGTAATAACGATTGAAGAAGATTATAACGAGAATGGGATAATTGCCAAGCGAGCATCGATAGGAGGTCGATACCTAAATCAATGCGATGCTGACGATTGTCCTCTAAAACATGACGACTATGACCCCGACTAACCAGACCCCAAGCGAGTGCAAGCACTTTTATGCAGGTTGGTTGTGTAACGAGCGCAAGAAAAAGAGCAGACGGTACTCTTATGAAAGACCGTGTATTTTGATTTGTGACCGTGACACATGCCCCGACTATCAACCAAAAGAGAAGAAATAATCTACTCTGACCGCCCGAAAGGGCAAGTACGCTTACCTGACCACATGTAGGGCGGCAGAGTTATAAATACAATATAATTATGGGATTAGACATCAATGTAAGAAAACCGATTAGATTTCTCGGCACAAAAGAGCCAAGCGACTTCGAGGATTGGACTTATGTTTACACACTCCCCGACTTCGCACCGATAAAGCATCTGACAATGTTTCAAGAAGGTTATTGGGAAGCCGAATATTATAGGGAGCCACATTTCGATATGTCTTGTGGAGGTTTTAATAGAAACTTTCGCAACAGTATCTGTCTGGCAATGTACGGTATGGATTATGACACCACTATCAATGCGATGAGTGATGGTAAAATCTCTTTTGATGTACCGTTTGCTGAAATGCTTTGGTTTGCCGACAATGAGGGATGTTTCGACTATGTTATAGCCGAAAAACTACTGAAAGACTTCCGCGATAATGCAGACAAAATCCTACCAACAATGATAGGTTATCTGCAAAACAAGTATGCCGAATACATGTCGGTGCTTGAAAAATGTGTGGAAATAAGAGGTATTGTAGATTATCATTAAACAGAGTATGGCTAAGAATTCAGATTGCCACTGCTTTGGCAAAGGTGGTTGGTGTGGCAAATACCACGATGAAGAAATAGAGTTGACCCATAAAGGTGCCAGCAAGCGAATCGTATGTGTTCGTTGCTCAGAGCTTCTACGCCGGTGGGGTGGCAAATGCGATTATTACAACCAACAGAAAAAGATATTTTTAAATGAAACATCTTGAAATAAAGACAACAACGCAGACCAAGACAGAGGTGTCTATTGATGGAGAAAATGTAGAGTTCTTCCTGAAAGATGTCTGCGAACTCGCTCATCAAGCTTTGATGGAGCTATCGCTGTACCGAATTGACCATAATCTGCCCGAAGATGAATTTGACGGGATTGAAGGCAAATTCGGTGCCTTACTTGACAAATTAGGAGATTAACTTTAAAACGAATTATTCAGATGAAGGATAGAGAAGCAGTAACTTGTAACGGCAGAGCCGCATTTTACGCAGCCATGTGGAATGATTTTCGACAAGCCGCTATGGATTGCGGATGGGCGTTAGGACTACACGGGAGCCTTAATGCCGACATGGATATAATGGCAATGCCATGGACTGAAAACGCCACATCAGCCGATGAGATGGTTGAGCGACTTATTGATTGCTTCGGTTTCTCCAGACCGCCGTATATGACGGTTGACAAGACATCGAAGCCGAACAATCGTGTGGTTTACACCATTCCGATATTTGCGGATTTCTACATTGATTTAAATATTATTCAGATATGAACATTGAAGATTCAAAAAACCGCATTTCAAACAGAGGAGCTTACCTCAATCAATGTCCTCAGCGAGCTAAAAAAGTAATAATCTCAAACCCTCCGATACAATGAAGAATAAAGAAATTCCTATTGGTGGTATTGGTGTAATCAACGGCTACAAAGTGATGGCAAAAGAATACTTGCTGGAAAACACATGCGATGACTGTTGCTTTAGTCGAAATAACGGTTATTATCATCCTTGCCCCATAAAAAAGTGCAGTTCCAAATCGAGAACTGACAAAAAGAATGTCTATTTCGAAATGGTAGAGAAAGGAGGTAACAATGCGTCCAATTAAGTTTAGAGGTTTCAATACCCACGATAAAAAATGGTTCTACGGTAATCTTACGCAATATGATAATGGTAGTTGTTGCATAAATGACATTGCTGTTGCCCCCGAAACCGTAGGTCAGTTTACCGGCTTGTTTGATAAGAACCGCCAGGAAATTTATGAGGGCGACCTTCTTATAGAGCCTTCCGTGGCTACTATCTCACTCGAAGTGAGATTCAATGAAAATCAGGGTTCGTTCTGCCTTGTTGAGCATACTCATACTGAAGGACCTCTATTGGGTACCTGTCCATTAGGAGAAATGCTAAGGCATTATCCAACGATGAAAGTGGTTGGAAACATCCATGACAACCCGGAAATGGTGAAAGGAGGAAAGAATAATGGCTATCTCTAAAAAAGTACGTCTGCAAGTCTATGACAAATGCGGAGGGCATTGTGCCTATTGCGGTCGAGAGATAGCCTACAAGGATATGCAGGTTGATCATGTTGTACCACTTGAGCGAGGTGTTAGCCCTATATGGGTCGAAAAAAGAGGCTACCAGAGAGGTACAGATGATTTCGACAATCTCCTTCCATCGTGCCGTATGTGCAATTTCCGCAAAGGGACGTTAACTGTCGAACTATTTCGCAAGGAAATAGAGAATCAAGTCGAAGGCGTATGTAAAACTTTTCAAGGCAGAATGTCGCTCGCCTATGGACTGATAGAACGGGTTAATAAACCGATAGTGTTTTACTTTGAAAAATTGAATGTTCATATCCAAAATACCGAAAGGAGGTAATTAATGAAACTGAGAACTGCAAAGAAAGTCCTCGCCAGATATACTCATGGAATCTTCAACGAGTGGGGATATGGCGATGGCTTATACTATATCGGGCGATGGGTGGAAGACAAGAACGGTCGCCGGTATTATGACAAAACTTGTTACTGCGACCAACGACTATTAGGACGTATCAATTTTGTCAAAGCTCAACGCATATACAATCGATGGTTAAATGCCGGGCGACGCAAGAAATATCATAGTAAACATTATTGACATGAGGAAAATCTTACAAGAATGTGATCGGGATATTTTTTTGCCAGATGTGGCGTGAAGGTAAAAGCATCGATAGCATGGCTGAGTATTTCGGATTGAGTCCGGAGACGATTCGTAAATACGCCCGGACGAAATACAAACTTCCTTTACGTCAAAAGACATGTAGGCATAGTATTCTCGGAAATCCGGAAAAAGTATCGTTCCTGAAGAAGAATTACGCTAATATGGGAACCAACATCTGTGCTGTGCTTATTGGAGAAAACCCTGATTGGGTTCGGCGCACAGCAAAGCTATTGGGGCTTTCCCATTCAGAGCAATACCGTTCAGAGGATTATGCTTTTCGTGCTAACAAAACATCAGCGACTCGTAAAATAAAGTTTGCTTCCGGGGAATATTCAAAGACTCCGAGAGATATAAGAACAGGTAGATTTGTTCCAAAAACAACTTAATATAATGCAATATGTCAGAAAGAAGTATAGATGATTTGGTGGATGAAGACTCCACGCTTATAGAAGAACTGATAGAAAGTGAGCGCGCAGAAAAGGCAAAATTTCAGCAAGCACTCGAATACTTCAGGGAAAACGGAATTTATAAAGGTAACTTCGACCAATCTGTTGCCGATGAGTTCTTTGGTTCAAACTTATATAATCAGCACATTGGATATGTCAACATAGAACTTTTGCCGGATGTAAAGAACACTGCCTTCCGATGGTGTTCTACGGATCGATACCATCGTCTTTCACTTGAAAGTCAGAAAGAGTTTCCGGAACTCAAAGGAAAAGTATTCTCCGAAGAAGTAGATGATGATGAATGTTTCACATACTATGTTTGCCAACGCTGCGAATTTGAAGATTATTTCTACGGGTATATACTTCTTCCTTTGAAAGATGGTCGCTTCTGGATGACGTATTTCTCGGCGTAATTAGTATAACGAAAATTTGCAAAAATGATTATTTTCTCCCATAAAAGTTTGCACGGGTGATAATATTGTGTTATTTTTGTAATGCAAATAAGAAATAACACTCCTAAAATACAAGACAATATGAAAGAGAATATGACACTTTCCCAGCTCATCGGAACAATGAGAAATAATGTGGCTAACCTTGGTATGTATGCCAAAGGTGATACCCTGTCAGACATTCAGACAATCGCCGCCAAACTTGATGAAATGGAAGAAGCAAACTTCTTTTCCACCTTACGGTTCTATTGGGGCGTAAGAGAGAACGGCACAGAACTGACGGCATACAGCTCGGATATTATCGACTGGGCAAAATATTGGAGCAAGGAATTGCAAGGTACATACCTCATACAGTTTGACCCCGAGACAAAACGATTCTCATTCCAAAATACAGAAATCAAATTATAAAAGCAAATAAGAAAAAGCACTATGGCAACCAAGATAGATAAGTCCAAACTCTTTAAGATAGCCCATGCCATCATAAGGAAGGCACAAGCATCTTGTTTCTCAGAAGCCCTTAAACTTGCATGGAAGGCAATTAAGATCTATACCCAAATGCAGACCGGTAAGGTGGAGTTTACTTTCAAGAAGCTTGATGGAACAATCCGTAAGGCAGTCGGAACATTATGCGACATAGACTATACTCCTTCCCCTGGCGCAGTCAAAAGGGTAAAGCCAGACGATGACGTGATGTGCTATTTCGATGTTGAGAAAAACAACTTTCGCTCTTTCCGTGTATTCACTTTAATTTGTTATGCAGACACAAGGAAAACTCTGGGATATTAACGGACTATTGATAGGTCAATGTCCGGCAGATAAGGATAGCGTTGCTGTCGCTTTCCTGATATGCCCTGAAGCTGAATGTATCACAGCGTCATCCAGCTATACACTATTCTCTAAGGATATTGAATCACGAGTAAACGAATACCAGCACATGATTGACCGTGGTGAGACTGAATATGTTTCATCAATCGCCCAACAAATAAGTATATATTAAAATACATTATAGCGCGCTCCGCTTAATTTTCGGTGCAGACCCTTTGAAAATGTGCGGTTGCCTGAGATTGCCAAGAATTTGAAAGCGGTCGAGAATAGTCCTCTCACGGACTGAGGTTGCGCCCTCCGAGCGTGGATGCGGTATCAGACCCAACGGCCTTTTTACTTTTAACTGAATATATATGGAAATCAATGACGCCATGTTAGCATTGGCTAAAAAATATGCTAATGAACTTGGTTATATCGACCTCGGAGATTTCGAGATCGATGCCATTAAGGACAAGTTTTGGGGTAATCACTATATCGGAGTGACATCCTACTTTAAAGACAAGTCAAAAGTCATAGTCAAGGCTTGTAAATACATCTATCCCGTGTTCGACTTTGAGAAAGATGCCGGCAAAACTTCTCCTAAAATCGAAATCGATATGCATTTCGGTAACCCCAGACTCTCTATCCGCAAACCAGATAATACATTCGCTTGTCTAACCTACTCAGATGGATCATATTCCGAAGGACAAGCTTTTTACGAAGATGGTCCGGAATTACTCTTGACACTGAAAAACGAGATTGACAAGTTGATAGCAATTTCTTGACAACTGTAACCACATAGGTTTGGATAGCGGCAGTGCGTGATGCATAGTCGCTATTTTTTTCGTGTGGTCGAAATTAGCTGTGATTGTTTTACAATGGCTTTCTTTGTAATCACAGTCCCGTTCCCGGTTAAACCAGCATGGAGCAGTGAGCTTTTTTTCATTCCTACTTCTTCGGCTGACAATGTTGTATATATCGCCGATATATTTGAAAAGTAGTAATCCTTTCGCTCCCCACGAGGTCGGGAGTATAAATGAACATGAATAACCTTTGCCATAACACCAAATAATGATTATTTGGAACAAAATTACAAATATATTTCTGAACTAACAACATCGGTTAATGAACCGCTCCGTTCACTGCAATTCCCTCGAAGTAATCAACTTATCCATCGACTCCTAAATAACTTTGGTGTAGCAATAATCACATCGCAATGGCTACACTTAAAATTTACAACGACATCGTAGGTGAAGAAGAAAAAGTCCTGATGCAAAATTGGGAGGGCCTGGACGGAGTGTGCTATAAAGACATCCAAGAGTTCATCGCTTCCATACCTGAAGACGACAAGATAATTGATATCCGTCTGCATTGTCGAGGTGGCGATTGTGTTGAGGGTTGGGCTATATATGACGCACTTCGCCGCTCAAAGAAAACCATCTACACCACCGTTGAGGGCGAATGTTCGTCAATGGCGACCATCATTCTTTTGGCAGCACCGATTGAGCGTAGAACTGCATACAAGAACGCTCATTTCTGTGTGCACAATCCGGCTGTCCCATTCTGCAATACCGATTATCCGAGTAGGCTAACAGCAGACGGAATAGAAAAAATATCGGACCAGATGCAGGAACAGGCACGTCAATTACGCCAGGAAGAGGACAAAATGCTGAACCTCTATGTTCAGCGCACCAAAGCCACCCGTAGCGAATTAATCGCCCTCATGAAGCGGGACACTTATATAGACACTGAAAAGGCGATTGAACTTGGCTTTATCTCCAAAACTCTCGTACCCAACACCGCAAGTAAGAAACGCAATTCAATTCAAATTAATCAAACAAATTCAAAAATGGCTAAATCAAAAGTAAGAGTTGAGCAGGGCGTCATCAATCGACTGCTCGCTATGTGCGGACTCAGCAAGATTGAGGACGTAGCAAACATGAAAGCCCAGGAAATCACATCCGCAGACGGCTCAGTGTTTACTGTGGAACGCGAAGATGGCGATCCGCAGGTCGGTGATACCGCATATCCCGACGGCACTTATGTGATGGATGACGGCACCACAGTCAAAGTGGAAAACAGTGTCATTACCGAAATCGTACCTGCAGAGGATGGCGATGATGACCCCAATGCCCTTGACGAGAACGAGCTTGTAGAAAAGGTCGAGCAGCTTGAAGACCAGGTTGACGAGCAGCAGGACCAGATTGAACAGCTTGAGAAAGACAAGGAAGAGCTTGAGAACAAGCTCGAAGCCCTCAAAGGCGCTCGTGTGCTTTCCGCTGATGAAAACTACATTCTCGCCAAAGCAAGTAAAGCCGGTGGTCGTGCATGGATCGATAAGGTCCTCGGTATGTCCTCGACATTCACTCCGCAGAACCGCCGCTTTACCGAAGGTAACAATGGTGGTTCCGGCGCAAGCGAGACCCCCACACAGAAGGCACTCCGTGAGCGCCGTGAAAAAGCAGCAAACAAACGCGCTGCCAGAAAGTAATCAACTCTTAAACAATTTTCACAATGGCTATACCTTTTGATAAATTTACCGTTGACAATGGTGCGATAAGAGACCTTCGTGAGCTCTTACATGACACCATGTACAACGACCCCGACATCGAGCTTGTAGTAAGCTCGGAAACGGGCGTAGTGAACGGCAAGAAACTCGGTCGCGTTCACTCAATCGGCGATGTGGGTAAAAACCGCAGCGGCTGTAAACCGACATACGAGAAGCCGGTCGTTATCGGTACTGAAAAGTCATGGGCACTCGGTCCGTGGCAGATTGCCGAAGAACTCTGTTACGCAGAGCTCGAAAACACCCTTGCCAAATATGGCATGAACAGCGGCACCGAAATCGGTGACCTTCAGAACACTCCTTATTGGGATCATGTTCTTATGCCTCTGCTTGAAAAAGCAATCATCGAAATGTTCTGGCGTATTGTATGGTTTGGCGATACTGACGCAAAGAACATCGCTGACAGCGGTATTATCACCGATGGTGTGAACATCGAACTCTTCAACATGTGTGACGGTCTGTTCAAGCAGCTCAAAGCAATCTCTGCCGACAACCCCGGTCAGTTTACAAAGATTGCCGCCAACGAAGAAACGACATACATCAAGCAGAAAGAAGCAATCCGCGTCCCCGGTGTCGCTATCGGCATTGTTGACGATATGCTTTCTGACTGCGACTCTCGCATCTTCGATGACACTCAGGCTGCAATCTATATGACGAACAGCCTTTTCAAAGCTCTCCGTAACGACGTCAAGAAGGTCCAGAATCTCCACCTCGAAGTGGAGCAGGTTGCTTCGGGCATCAAGCTTTCTGAGTATGACGGTCATTCTATCATTGTCCTTGACGTTTGGGACCGCCTCATCAAGAAGTTTGAGAACGACGGCACCAAGCTCAACGCTCCTTACCGTGCGCTTATCTCTACGCCGAATAACCTTTTTGTCGGAACTGAAGACACCCAGCGTGTTGCTGACCTCGATGTCACATTCGACAATAAAGACCGCATGAATTATATCTTCGCCCAGTCGAATATCGGTGCCCTCGTTGGTGAGGATGCGCTTACTCATCTGGCTATGTAAAGAAAGGAGGTCAAGCAATGCCATCAACAACAACTCAAACTTGTGATTTCAAGTTGGCTGCCGACCTGAGTGCTTCTTGCGAAAATCCTTCTGTCGCCGGTCTTAAAAACAATGGCTATATCATAAACTTTGATGATATAGACTTTGACGCACTGGTCTTTGACGAGACAAATCCCAACATCGTCAAGACTCTTGCACTTAAAACCGGCAAGAAAGCCTACCGCATGTTTGTTCCCGGTAAGACACCGTTTACCGGCACAAACAAAGCTATGGTGGCGGGCACTTACCGCAACAAGTTCACCAAGACAGTCAACCTTGTAATCCTTGACAATGGTCCTGATGTTTCCCACAACATCATTGACCAGCTCGCCAACGGTCAGTTTATAATCATTCTTGAAAACAAGTTTGCCGGCAAAGATCACAAAAACACCTTCGAGATTTACGGTCTTGAGCAGGGTCTGTCAGCGACAGCACTTGCTGATGACAAATATTCGGAGGAAACGGACGGCGGTTGGTCCGCAACTCTGGAGGAAACAAACGCTCCACGAAGCGGTATTTTCCTCTTTGGTGAGTCCATCACTGCTACCCGTGCGGCTCTTGCCTCGCTTGTTTCCGGAAGCTAACGTCAAAGGACAATGGACTATGACGAAGTAATGTCGAACCTAAAGAGTATGAGGAGCCGTTTCGATGACGGCTTCTCGTCTCTTGACAGATCGTATCTCGATAGTCTTCACTATGAACTCTTTGGCAAGGTCATCACCAATAGAGGGTGTAGTGACTGCTATCGGGATGCTTTCATTTTAATAGTTAATCACCTCAAAAAGACAAAAGCAATGCCTCAGAAATGTAATTACAGACTTAAACCAGGTGTCGTTATCCAGTTTTTCGGCAAGTCTGCCGTATATACCAATCCCAACCTTACGGATGAGGTTGCAGAGAAATACCTCGGACTCAACTCTGACAACAAACGTATGTTCTCCGACCTCCCCAGCGATTGGGAAACCCGTGTAGCAGCTCGCATGACAGGCACTTCGGCAGATTCTGATTCGAACACAAATTCAAGCAACGAAGTAATTTCTGCTTTGACTGACAAGTTGACTGCAACTGAGAAGCAGTTGGCTGATGAGCGGGAAAAGAACCGTTCATTGGTGGAGGAAATCGACAAGATTAAATCCGACCTGGACTCACAGCTCAACGCACCCTCCGTTGAAGTTGACACGCAGGAAATCGACAATCTCAACCTTGAGCTTGAAAATCTCCGTGCAGAGAATGACACACTCAAAAACGAGAACGAAAGTCTGAAATCAGACATTTCTACTCTCAAAAATGAGAACCGTGCTCTTAAATCTGCAAATACCCGCCTCAAAAACGGTGAAGCAAAAGAATCAGATTCCGCCGAATAAAATCCTTTAATAACTCATTTCCCACATGAATGCTAATAGTGTAATACGCCCGTCCAAAAGGCTTGTCAATGCCTATAAAAGCGACCTCAATATTCAAACTTACGGGACTGACAACCTCTATCCCCAGCGAATTTTGGATATTGTGGAAAACAGCGCTACCGGTTTGTCGTGCCTTGAGCGTTTCCAAAACTTCATAGAGGGAAATGGAGTAGATAATCAGTCTTTCTCAGAATATGAGTGCAATCGCAGGGGTGATACTGTCGATGACATTCTTCATCTTATGGCGCAAGACTTGGCTCGATTCAATGGAATCGCACTCCATGTCAATTACAATCTCGCTTGTGAGATTGTAGAGCTCCAGCACGTTCCGTTCCAGAATTGCCGCCTTGAGGAAGAAGATGACAGTGGCAGGGTCGCTTATATCAATGTGCATCCTGACTGGAGCGGTCAAAAGACACGCAAAGGCAAAAAGGTGTATGTTGATAAGGATAACGTCACCAAAATATTCCCGTTCAATCCTGATCCGAGAGTCGTAATGGCTCAAATAGAATCGGCTGGTGGCATAGAGAACTACAAAGGTCAGATATTGTGGTTTTCTATGTCCGGTCGCTTCCAATATCCTAAACCTAAATACGACAAGATTGTGACAGCCCTCTCGACAGATGAGGGACTTGACAACGTGAAATACCGCAATACGAGAAATAATTTCCTCCTTGCGGGTATGTTCGTACACAAGAAAGGCAGCGCTATCAACATTGACGATGATGGCAAGCCCGTAAACAAAGAGGATGATGATAGCTATGATTTCGCAAAGAATATAGACATATTCCAAGGCGATGTGAATTGCTGTTCTATAATGGACATTACACTCCAGTCGGATGAGGACAAACCGGATTTCATACCCGTTGAAGGCACAAACTACGATTCAAAATTCACTTGCACGGAAGCAAGCACCATAGAGCGTATCTATGCCGCTTTCGGACAGGAGCCATTTTATAGCATCCGTACAGGAAAGCAGGGTTTTAGCGGAAAGACCACATCGGAGGCTTATGAGTATTACAACTCTTATGTGGGCAATGAACGTCGAGCCATATCAAGAATTATAAAAAAGATTTTTGACCATTGGTTTGAGGTTGCGAACAGCAGTGACAATTACGAGATTCAACCACTTCTTTATATCAGCAATTCAGATAATGAAACATCTAATAACGCCTAAAGAAGCCATGACGTTGGGTCGTCCGATGTCAGGCAAGGTCGATGACGGTAAGATTCTCACTTACATTACCGAGGTCGAATTCATGAACATCAAGCCGGTGCTTGGTGAAGCTCTTTTTATGGATTTGCTCAAAAATGGAGAAACCAACGAAGATTACAAAACGCTTCTCATGGGTGGTTCTTATACCGATTCAAAAGGGGAAATATGCTCTTTTGTGGGTCTTAAATCAGCCATCGCATATTTCGTTTACGCCCAGAACCTCATGTCTGGGGATTTCCAGGCTACACGTTTCGGCACCGTCTTCAAAGAAGATGACTTCTCCCCCAGCCATATTTCGTCAAAAGAGCGTTCTGATTGCTACAACAATACTCTGGAAGTGGCAAATTACTATCTGAACGAATGTGTCAGCTTCTGTAAAAGCAAAGGTCTTATTCAGAGCCAGAAGTCAAATCGCCCGAGTACCGGCGGGATAACCATTCGTAAAATCGGTTAATATCTATCCTTTATGCCCTTAATAAACAAGCAACAGCTTTTAGGTGATGCCTCCCAGATACGTCATGAGACGCTTGAGGGGCACAATACCGCTGAACGTGTCGGCAAGATGTTTCACGACATCATCGAAGCTTTTGAGGAATATTTCCTCAGCAAGATAGACCCCGATACCGCTCAGAAGCTGATTACATTCCTTGAGGGCGTTGAATTCGGGAATTTCATTCCCGGTATTATGGGTCAGGGTGGCAGGATTAACGGCAATGGTGACGGAGAGTTGCAAAGCCTTATCCTGCACAGATTCCTCGAAGTCCCGGAACTCAGATACAACCGTGTCAGCATAGAAGTAGGTAACAAATGGAGAGCCCCGGGAGGCGGTATAGTTCTTAAATGTGTGCCGGACAAAGATAGTGATGGCAACGAACTTATGACCGGTACCATCACGCTTCACCTTGAAGATGGAGAAATCGGCACAGTCGCGGTCGATGACATCTGCATGGGTATCTTCCACAATGAAGTCAGAACCGCTACTAATTCAAGTGTAAACTATGATGATGGCATAGGCAATTTCCGTTTCGCCGGATTCTATTCAGTCTATTTCCGAATAACCGAGATTCTTAACCAAGGCAATAATTCGGTATTCCGATATGTGCTCAGACCAATTTCGGCTAATTGGATGCACTCGTTTCACCCGGTGGAAGCAATGCACTTCGTGGGATACGGTAACTTCTCAAATAAAGACCGACAGACCGCGCGTTACTCTACCCGAACATATGAACGATATCTTCAGAATGTAGATGATTGGGAATTCACTGCTAAGAATATCGCAGCACAATTCGGTGACCTGAGCAATCTATCCGCTTTCGGTATGGATATGACCGGATATTCAGCATATCTGAACAATATCTATATGATAGGCACTCTGGAACAGATGAAAGCTCTGTTTCCGAGAATGGAGATTGATTTACAGGGTGACCCATTCCTTGCCTACGGAGAAAGCAAGACGGTAACGTGTCGAGTATTCCGAGGATGGGAAGACATCACAGACCGTGTAATAAACTGGACTGTCACACGAGATACGGGAGACCCTTTGGAAGATGAAGCCTGGAACAACGCAGCCAAAGCCCAGAATTTTGATGGCACAATAGAGATATGTTTCACGGCAACAGAGAACGACTTGGGAACAAATCAGTTCGTGATAAGTACTCTATTTACATTCAAGGCAGAAATTACTGACGGACCTCCGGCAGAACAACAATTAACGATTTAACATGGAATCAGGAAAAAAACGAATAAGGCTTGAATTTGCCCCGCTCGATGTTGCGGTGTCAATGGTTTGTATCACTCCTAACAGCCCATTAGTGCAGGTATGCAATACCCTGAACAATCAGTATGAGCCGGACAGGACTCTGACCCCCACCGTCATTCTACCGCAGGTTGTAGCAAATGCTTCCGATGGCTCCTGGCCTGAGCCCCATTCAAACAGCTATCTTGCCGATATGAAATGGCTGTCTGACGGGGTGGATATTACAACCGTTGACGCTTGGAAAGGCAAATATGAAATAGGAACTGTCGGTTCGACAAGGGGTTCCCTTACAATCAAGCGTAATCTCACGCCAAATGAAAGAATCTCTTTGGTGTTCACAGCTGTGCTTGTTGATAAGCGAACAGGCATAAACTACCCAATAGAAACCGACCCGGTCGTTCTGTCAAGCTCCGTCAAGAGCCAGGACCAATATACGGTTGGCATTGGTGATTCCCAGATTATTCAATACGACGTATTCAAAGACAAATTAGCTGTCTATGACTACAAGGTTGCTCATGGCATAATAACAGCAAGCAGTGCTGCCCAGAACAGCGCGACTGATGAAAATGCATATATCCGTGATATCCCGGTGTCAGTGTTCCGTGGTGAAAATCTTGTGACCTCCGGATTTACTCTCAAATACTATCATGTAAATGCCGATTTGACTCTTACCGATTTGACTCTTACCGATGACGAAGTTATTGCATTTGATAACTCACATATAGTTCTCGATCTGCGCCTTCTTATTAAAGCGGATTATTTGGTTAAGGTGATTGCTGATAATAGAGAAGCCGCACAAATTCAGTTTTCGGTAAACAGAGTCTATCAAGCCTTTTCTATTAGACCGACAAACGGTATAGCGATAAGTCCCTCAGATATTGACCGCACGGATGTTGCCATGGTTGATTGTGACGGTAATATTGTCGAATTTCCCGAAGTGATGCTCCGCATGATTTGGAAAACCGATACCGAAGCTATAAAGGGCAAAGTTCATAACGAGGGGCAGAGAACAGTGTTCATGCTTTCCTCTACGGGCATAGGCGACAATTATACCAATGATTGGATTGATGTCTATGTTGAAGCCGAGCACAAGGAGTCACATAGTGTCGCCACAGATGAGAACGGTGATATTTACACCGATGAGACAGGAACCGACTTTATATTCAATTAATCGTGAAGTGATGGAATACATAATTGCCAATAAAGAAAAAGCCAAGGATTGGGGCTTCTCCGAGATAGGTCATACCGTTAGGGGGAATCTGATCTGCTTGAATGAAAAGGAGGTGATTAACAATCCGGCTATGAGTGGTTCTCTTGCTGAGCGAGCTGAATTATTAGGCGGTTGCATTTCGTCAATCACCGAAGCAAAAATGATTATGAACAATTCTAATTAGGAAACAAAATGAGCACTTACAGCGCACAGGGTAGTATTACTATCAAACGACTTCGTAACGGAGATAACTTTTTCATATCTCTTGAGATTACAAACGGTGTTCCCTTATTTCAAGGTGTGGATGAAAAAACTGGTGTGCCGAGTCCAGACTGGTCTGTCCCTGCCAACCAGCCTATAATCACCCCCAAGGTCACATCTTCCCGTGGCAACGCAGTTGACCTTTCATTCCATACATGGAAATATAACGGTGTAACCCTTAATTTCAACGGAGCAGAAACAGATGGTTGGAAGGCAGACTCAACAGGTAAATTCATGCTGAACGTAGCGACAGGGGCGCTCAAAATTGTTCAGAACCTTGCAAGCAAGATAAACTGCGCCAATGACACTCTCGTGTATGAATGTGTTGCTACAATCAGCGGTGTTGAGTATAATCTCAGCAAATCTATTGATATCCTCATTCAGACCGTGGGAGCTAACGGCTATCTCGGTTTTATCATTGCATCGACCGAACAGCTAACCGCTGAAGTTACAAGCTGTACCCTTAACACCCGGCTCATGCTTGCTGCCGATGAGATAACATCATATTATGTCAAGTGGTATAAAGATGATACCCTCTGGTCAACTCAGAATGGCAAGAAAACAATCACGGTCGGACGCAATGATGTTGATGGAACACAGCTTTTCATTGCTGAGTTTTTCAAAGACAGCGCTTCCAATACACCTCTTTTCCGTGCCGGAGTCCGCATTATTGACACTCTTGATGAATTCCAGGTCCAGCTTGCGATTACATCTTCAAACAAGGAGGTGGCTCCGGGCAATCCCGTGAATGTTTCGGCGTCGGTTGTCAATATGCGTACTAACACCGTAGTCAGTCCGCAAGGAGCGGTGTGGAGCTTGCGAGTTATGGAGAAGAAAAATTGGTCGGAGAAACGTCGTGTTTCAACCAATACCATCACAATCACAACATCAGATACTGACGACCCGAATACTGGAGAGCAGAATGATGTAGAAGTTCATGCAGAAGTAACATTTAATTAACAACATTAATACAATTTTCAATGGCTAAAAAGAATCTCGGAACAGCCACCTTGGTGACCTCGGCACTACGCACCAATGCCGTATTGGTCGAAATCGGTGGCTCAATCAGACGAATCACTATTGATGACCTCATGAATGTCATCAACACTGGTGATGAGCAGCTTCTCCGTCAGGTAGCTTGGGGTGTCCCTTGTAAACAGAATCAGACATCACAGGCATGGGGTGTAATCGGTAATGTTGGTATGTTTGCCGAATACGCTTCAATGGCTGGTCGTTATCTCGTGACCAATGACGGTAAAGCTGCCAAACTCTCGGCTACAAACTCCGGAATATTCGCCGACGGCACTACCCTTGATGAATCAAAGGGTCATGTGATGGTGATTGCTCCCCGCCTTTATTATGTAGGCAAAACCGAATCTGCTTCGGGTGTTACCTATGCGTGGTTCTCTATGCTTCCTATCGGTGGCAAGTATCTTGGCAACTGCCATAACGATGAATACATCTGTATGGGTGCTTATCTGGGCTCTATTGTGAGCAATGCCCTGGTATCTCGTTCCGGACTGACTCCGACAGCATCCCATACGATTGACTGGTTTTGGAATGCAGCCCAGATCAATGGCAAGTCATGGGGTATTATCAATAACGACCATTGCGAGTTTCTCCTTTATATGGGACTTTCCAAGTATGGCAACCCCAATATCCAGTCACAGCTCGGTTACGGTGTCGGAGGCTCAACCGAAATGGGTTGGGATTACTTCGTTGCATCCGCCGCAAATCTCAAAACGGGAGCTACAAAGAGTCTTGGCGATGCTTGCGGTTCTATACCTCTTACTCAGATTTCAGCAAGTGTTGCGGCAGGCACGAATGCATCCCGTGTAAACCTTTTCGGTGTCGAGGACTGGTACAACTGGTTTTGGCAGTTTGTTCAGGGCGTTTATTTCGGTAGTTCTGACAATGCCGCACAGCAAGGCAATGAGATATACTTGTATGAAGGTAACAGGATGCCAACTGCGGCAGAACTATCAACTCATCCGGTAGGCAATTATCGTCAGTTACAACGATCTACGGCTTCGGGTTGGATTCGTGAGCTTATTCTCGGAGAAAACCTTGACATCTTCTGTAAACTTACGGGAGGTGGTTCTACAAGCTATTGGGGTGACTACTTCTGGTCTAACACTACTGGTCAAGTGCTGCTTTGGGGCGGCAACGCGAGTAACGGCTCGCGTTGCGGTCTCGCTTATGCGCACTCGTATAACGCTTGGTCGTCCTCGAACGCGGGCGTCGGCTCTCGCCTTGCTTATTATGGCCAGTTGACCTTTATGTCAGGAAAAGAACTTGCCGCTTCTGTGGCTTAAAAAGAGTGAATTAACAAAAGTATTAACCAGCCGTGCCAACGGCTGAACAGAGAACTTTGACAAACTGAAAAATCCTCAAATCCGGTTGCCTCCCCGTTCCGGCTGTCTGTTCACGGAAAACGAAAAACGGACAGCGGAAACGGAACGGGGCGAGTGCCGACAGGCGTGACCGGTAGGTAGAGGGGGACGAGCTGCTGCTTTGGGGCGGCAACGCGAATAACGGCTCGCATTGCGGTCTCGCTTATGCGAACTCGAATAACGCTTGGTCGAACTCGAACGCGAACATCGGCTCTCGCCAAACTTGATGTGTGATACTCCACAAGAGTATTATCCCATATAATCCCCCGAGCCTTGACCCCGCATCTAACTCGTTTCGATCTGTGCGGAGTAGCAGTATTCATACTGCGATGTCAGAAAATCTCGTATGCGATAAGGTCCGCATAATATCATAATGATTCTTGCAGCGGACAAGCGGAATTAGTAGTGGCTATACCATCGAAACCTCCGGGCAGGACATTCAAGCAAGCACCACGCTTAGAACCTCGTGAATGTTTATGAAACCATCTGAAAAGATACTTTAGTTTGGCATTTAATTCATTGGATTTTTCAATAGTCACGCTTCGATTGACATGACAGACGAAGAATATTTAAAGCTCAATGTCCGGGAAATAGACTGGCAGTCGCTTCCGGATGAAGAAATCGACAGAGTCTTGCAACTTCGTGTCGATAATTACGAGCGCCGTATAGCAGAACGTGGAGGCAAACGCCCTAAACGTGAAGGCTATGTGGTGGATAGGCTTGCGCTCATGTTAAATCTGCGAAAAGCGGATGCAGAAGCCCAGGCGGGCAAGCTTAAAGAAAATCGTGGCATACGTCGCCATAACCAACGTGCGGAAAAAGACTTGCGTCTTTTGCAGAAGATGATTTTAACATTGCAGTTTCCTCCGGCACATTATGTAATCATGGAACGTAAGACAGATGCCGGCAAAATCCGTGAGATTGCGAAACAGAGATATTTTCCATGGCGCATATTGCATCATGACATTATGATTGTCCTTGGTGAACGTCTGTATAGCAGTCTTATCATGGATACATTTGCATGTATCAAGGGAAAGGGTTTGCATTTCGGAGTGAAGCGCATAAAGAAATTCATTCGACTCAATCCTAATTACCGGTGGATATGGAAGACCGATTTCAAGAAATACTACCAGAGCATCCCTCACGAGGTAATCCGTGCGGGTCTTGAAAGCAAAGTCAAGGATGCCGCATTCATAATTCTTGTCTCAATCTCTCTATTCAGCTATGTAAGCTCGGATTTAATCGAGGAATTGCTTGAAGAAGAAGCACTACGGAAAAAGAGGTGTGCCGATTGGTGCCTATATAAGCCAGCCTCTCGGCAACTTCGGTCTTACGGGGATAGACCATTACATGAAGGAGGTGAACAGATTGAAAGGCTACTTTCGATACAGCGACGACACCACAGGCTTCGCCAGGACAAAAGGCGAGGCTCGTCGGCACATGCGCGAGTTCATATTCCTGACGGAAACTATAACCGGGCTCGTAGTGAAATCAAGTCTGGAACTTGCACCATTGGCGAGATTAAGTGAAGATGGGAAAAGAAAAAGGAAAAAACGTAAACGGCAACGCGGTAAAGGTCGGGAGGATGCTTGACTATCTCGGGTATTGCTTCATGCCCGGCAATGTCCGTATGCGAAAGTCCATCAAACAGAATTTCGCCAGAAAAGCAAAAAGAATTAAGAGTAAGAAACGGCGGAGAGAAGTCCTTGCCTCCTATTGGGGATGGTGTAAATGGGGCGATTGCCGCCACTTGTGGAACGTAATAACAAATAATGACATGAGTTTTGCAGATCATGGTATAAGCGGACGCATCGAGACGAAGGACGGAAAAAAGTTCTTTGATGTAGAGAAGGTATCGCTTGAAGAAATCGTCAAGGACGAAATAACAGTCCTGGAGTATGAAAGCAATGTAGATACGCAGTATGGCAAAGGGAGAACCGTTATAAAGATTCTCCATGAGGGTGTCGAGAAAAAGGTAATCACAAATTCTTTCACAATCAAGTCCATGCTTAAACAGGCTTCCGAACTCAACCTTTTGCCTATCACGACACAGGTTCTTAAGAAACCCATCGAGAAAGGGCGCTACGACTTCTATTTCGAATAATCCATAAATTCAACCCGATATGATAAGTTACAATGATTTTGCAGTAGTTCCCGATAACGGGATTATCTGCCGTGAGGAAGCCACTATTCTCCGTGTTTATTTTGACATCAAGCCCTACACTCCCGTAATCAGCGAGAATGAACCTGAGACTATGTGCGAGGCTCCGCGCCCCGACCAGTATGTCTGCGAGAATGTAGATGTGGAAGGTCGTACTTATGCCGATATCGTCAGCGCAATCGTGAATGACAGATACACAGCGGACGATGTTCAGGCTCTTCAGGCAAACTACATCGAATCAAAAGATTCCAACAGCAGCCTTGACCCTGACAAGCGCGATGAATATCTCACGGAATATGCCAATTTCCAGGCATGGAGAAAACGTGCCAAGGAAGTCGCTTCCGCAGTTGTCGAAATGGTAAACGGTTAACAGGATGCCTTCGGCGCAAGGACATATCACGGTAAGACGCAGAGCGCAGGACGGCACCGATGGATCGGATGCCGTCCGCTACTGGGTCATACCCTCTGCCACACAAGTAAAACGGGCGCAGGACGGGACCATGTACCCTAATACCGTGACCTGCGAGAAGCGTAAACAAAGCGGAGATTCCGCACCCGTCGTCACTTCGGAGGGTATTCTTTATTATCAGATAGGCTACAATGACGGTTCGATGACCACCCGCAGCGCATATGGGTCATCCGGAATAAAAGTAACCAGCACAATGGCTTGGATTAAGTTCATGCTTGATGTCTCCCAGGTGCAGGTTGCTTCCGAAACGGTATCTATTGTCGCTGACGGAAAGGGTGTCTCCAGTGTCAAGGAATGGTATTTGAGAAGCACGAAGAATACAGGCGTAAAGAACACTGATTCTGGATGGCAGCTCAATACCGTTCCCCAGCTTACGGATACATATAAATATCTGTGGAACTATGAGGAGATAGTTCTTACAGACGGAACCACGATAAAGACTCCGGCTTCGCTGATTGGCGTCTATGGTCGTGGCATTAAGTCTGTGACAAACTACTACCTTGCGACTACTGCTTCAAGCGGTGTTACTACGAGCACTGTAGGATGGACCACGGGTATTCAGTCACCGACTCCGGATAAGCGTTATTTGTGGAATTATGAAATTATCACCTATGATGACGACTCGACAACCGTAACCGCTCCCCATATTATCTGCGTATATGGTCAAAAAGGAGACCCTGGAAAAGACGGCAATAACGGAGACGATGGAGAAGATGCCGTAAGGTATTGGCTTGTGCCATCGGTCACAAGTATAAGCAAGAGCAAGACAGGCGTATTCCAGCCCTCCGGAGTCACATGCAAGGTCATGCGACAGATTGGCTCAGGTACAGCGGGAGAGGTCACTACCATGTTTGTGAGGTATAAATGCACATACACAAACAATTTGGCAATGTCATGGAAGAAGCTGTCTAATGGAGCAACGATTTCCGTTAGCGGCTATGCTCGCTCGGTTGAGATTGAATTATATATGAACGGTTCGGTCGGCAATGAAGCGGTAGGCACCGGTGTATGTCTTGACCGTGTATCTATTCCCGTTGTCATTGACGGCAATGACGGAGACGATGGAGAGCAAGGAATTCAAGGCTGCATATATCGCCGTTCCAGATTCGCCACAGGTTTCCAGTATCGTAACGATAGTACCATCAAAACTGACGGATTGAGATACATAGACCTTGTTTATCTCATGACCAACAGTTCGATATTCGCTTCTAAAGCCAAGTGGTTCCGATGCAAAAAGACCCATATTTCCAATTCATCCAATGCTCCGCAGTTGACGAGCGATGGCACTGAATCTTGGTTGGAGTATTGGGAGCCGTTGAATAGCCTTGAACCTACCTACACACCGTTCCTTATGGCAGATGATGCCATTATCACGCTGATGCAGTCCAACCAACTGCTCATTGAGAATGATGAAGGTGTGATTACAGCGGGTCTGTCAGGCTCCAACAGCGGAAAGAATATCAGAATTTGGGCGGGTTCATCCACTCCTGACAATGCACCGTTCCGTGTCGATGTGAATGGAGCACTGGTTGCGACCAAAGCTAACATCACTGGAACAATCTATGCTACAGACGGGACTATCGCCGGATTCAAAATAAGCGGATCTATGATTACAAATGCAGGGTTTGATAATGACGCTGCGATAATCATAAGGAATGATGAGAGAAATGTCGTCGCTGCAATCGGTGGCAATATACTTCCATCTTCACTTGGAGGATTGAGAGCAATCGCCCGCTTCCAGAATAATGAGAATGCCGATTATTGGGGTGACACAAATTATGGTGTCATAATGTCTGCCAAAGGTGCGTCACAGGACAACATCGCTCTTGCAATAGAAGGAGGCTGTGTCCAGGGTCTTGCTCTTAAAACCATGTTTGTGGGGTTGGATAACATAACGCAAGCGACAAAGCCCACCTATGTTTCAAAAACAATAGGCAGGGAGGTTAACAGTGTGCTCGCCGTAACCGAATATAAGTACAGGGCTTCAGCCACCAATTCCAATGGCTCACCTGCCGGCTATAGCACGGAAACAAGGGAAGTCAGGCTCACTCTCCCCACAATGGAGCACTATGATGACGGACATATCATCTTTATCAAAAGAGGGAATAACAACGGTAATGTGATCAAGGTATATCCGGGAACCACATACCGTCTTGTGGCAAACTCATCATATACTGGTTTTACCAATACTTTCGGCAGGTCAGTCATATTGAATGACAATAACACCTACAATACTCCATCGGACCCTATGCAGATCAAGAGTGAGGGTGACGCAATGATTCTCGTTTATCACAGAGCATTGCAAGTCACCATCGGCAGTACGACTTATCATGGCGTATGGGTCCAACACAAATGCCCCAGAGAATGGTAATAAATCATTAAATCATAAAAACATGAATATTGACTTTTCAAGAATCGAAATCTTCACAGACATAGCTCATACAACATGTAGCATCTGTGACCTCCGCACACAGTTCGCGGATGTAATTTATAACATGGGTAACGGCATTGAAGCCCATGCACTTGCCCTGAAGATTTACAATTCCGAAGGCCCCACGTTCTATGATGACAAGGAATTAATCCTTATAAAAAAATCCTCGAAACTATGTTCACCTGCATTTATTGATGCGGTGGATCGTATCTTGAACATAACCCCAAAAACAAACGACAATGGCAACGACTCTCAACTTCACTCAAAGCACCCCGAATAAATGGGAAGCATCATGCACATCCTCCGGCAACCGCATGGCAGTACAAATTAACCGTTCCTCCAAGGGCCCCCTTCTTGTATATGGCAACATAGACGGTCTGGAGAAGCAGATTCTTCAGGATTTGGGTTCCGATATGGAAAAGGATGTAATCTTCGAGATAGATGTCCCGGATGGCATCGAAATTACCATCGTCTCATTCGTGGAGGTGACCGGCGCAAAAATTGTTGGCTTATGAAAAAGGTTCTGATTCATATTGTGGAACTCGTCAAGGTTCGTCTTCCCCGAAGTATCATGCTTGGGAAGACTCGCCTTAGTTTCTGCAGAGAGGGAAACACCCGCAGGAATCATAAGCCATCGCTTGCTCTTGAAAACGGATTCCATTTTCTTCTTGAAGATGGTGGTCGTATTCTCTTGGAGAAGGAAGGAACCAAAGTTTTTCCACCGGCTCCAAAACAACCGATTCGTGCAGTGAGCCTTGAAAACGGGGGTCAAATGCTGCTTGAGTCCGGTGGTAAACTGAAACTCGAAAACAATAATTAAAACATTCAATATGGAAAATCAAGATTTACCAATTAGTCAGCTTGTTTTGGCAACAGAGCTTGACGGCCGGGAAATACTACCTTTTGCCAAAGACAACGGTAACGGTGCCCTTCTTGTATCGTTGCTCAAATCTTTCATCCGTGATGGACTCGCTACTCAGTCTGCCGTAGAGGGCAAGCAAAATAAACTCACAGCCGGATTCGGTATCGAGATAACGCCCGACAATAAGATAAAATCCACACTTGACGTTTCACCTTTCAAAGTGGTGGATACATTGCCTACATCCGACATCGAAAACAAGATATATCTCATCCCTGACCCCGAAGGAGATCCGGGCAGCAATGAGTATGTGGAATATCTGTATGTCGGCGGCAAATGGGAAATGCTCGGCAAATTCTCTCCGAGTATTGACCTGACCCCTTACACCAAGACTGCGGATGCAGAAAAGACCTATGCCAAGAAATCAGAGATTCCCGACACAAGTAACTTTGTGAATCGCTCCGTTGTCAATCCCCTTGCCGAGCAGGTGTCTCAACTTGTCACAGCCGTGACCTCCATGAAAAATAAGCTCGATACCATACCCGCAATCCCATTGAATGACGGGAAGTGCTACGCCCTTGTAAACGGAGCATGGTCTGTCATCGCCGATGTTACAGAGTCTGTCGTCACTATGGCAAGTGATGTGACGGATGGTGATACGCAGGCTTCAAATGGTGACAGCACCGTTCAGTAACATTATTAAAATCACGGTACTCATATAAGATATTATCTGTTATTTAGTATATTAATAATATTTTATTAAGCGTGGCGTGGTGCGTGAGCATCATAAACGAGTCTTTCATAATCAGTGGTGCGTGTCCTTGATGCGCACCATTATTTTTAGGGAAAAATGATGATTTTTTACTATTTTTTGTTTGCGTATATGATAAATAAGTATTATTTTTGTAATGCAAATAAGAAATAAAATAACTCCTAAAAACAAGACAAAATGAAAAAGTTTTATGTAATCAAGAAGTCTGCCGGATACGCAGTCAAAAGCTATAAGGATGAAGAAACGGCTCGTTCAATAGCTAAGAAATGTTGCAAAGCTAACCATAACCGTGATTATTTCGTAGCGGTTTACAGAGGTGGGCTGTTCCATGAAATCTAAACATTCCCATCTGTAAAAATGCAAATAAGATACCTGATAACAAGACAACATGGCAAAACATCAGATTTATTCGATTTCTCTCCGGGAAATCCATAAAGGCGTTATCATCAACGAGACAAGAACCGACACGGTGATGTACACCCGCAGGCAGGTGCTTATTAAAGCGGAGCGTATGGGGCGTAACTATTTCAAGATACACCCAGATTCGTTCTATCTTGACTTCAACATATATCTGGAAGAATGTCAAAAACCTTGTCTGAGCGTAATCATGTTCAACCACAAGACGCATATTCACGTCACTTTCTATGATTACAATCTTGACGCTGTTTGTTACGATTCAAACGACAGGAGAAAAAAATCATTGGGAAAATCCCACTAATTCTCCAAAACCATCACAAAATGGTGAACAGAGCCGTTCACTTGACCTAAAAATATCATCGGCAGTTTGTTAAAGATTCAAATTAATCCATATAGCTGATATTTGGAAGTGAAAGTCTCCAACATTAGGGGTGATGAACACCCGACAAGGCTATTATTGACTACTGCCTACAAAAGAGCCGGCTATGGCATGGAGTGAGGGCAAGGAAACTACCCCGTGGGGAACTATTTGCAACTTGTCTTACCCATAGGACTCCTAAACCCCGGCTCTTTTTCAAACGATAATTAAAATCTCGATTATAGAATCATTATGAATAAAACCGACCGACAATTCGTCTTTTCAGTGGAACAAATGGAGTATTTGGCTGAAGGCGGCATGAACATTTACGACTGCGCAAGTGTGTCATGGTTAATCTTCGGCTCTGCGGGCAAGAAAAATTACTCCAGGCATCTTGATTTCAACTCTGACCCCGATATGTCCTTGCGTGATGAGGCAGATGAAGTAATCCCTGCCTTTACTCTACATGACGTTATTATGAAGATTCCCGCCAATGTACTCAAAACTTCGGGAAGCACGGCTCCATCAGAGTCAGGCACATGGTACAACTTCTTTTTTGGCAAGAAGAATGAGAGCGGACGTACAGTGTTCTATGCCGGTTATAAAAACGGTAGCGACATGGTGCTTAAACAATTCTTCAGCGATGATCCAATGGATGTCATGTTCGATTTACTTGTGTGGATTGACCGCGAGTTCCCTGATGATATTCATTAGCCTATGGGGAAGACCGTCAAAATAGTTCTTGCTCCTGACCAGCTTCGTTGGCTTATCAACCATTTCAAGCACACCAAAAACGATGAGATTAAAGCCCGTCTGAATATTTCCGATTCCACACTCCACCGTTTCGCAAGGGAGCTTGGTTTGAAGAAATCCCGTCAGTTCATTCAGAAGTGCCAGCGGGCTACCAGCGAAGCCGCTAAAGCCTCCCATTTGCGCAACGGCACATATCCGCCCAAGGGATTCATCATTCCAAAGAGTGCGGAAAACCGGTTCAAGAAAGGTCATTGCAACAAGGATAGGATGTCACCAAAGCGCTACCGGGAAATGCAGGAAAAGCGGAGGGCGTCATGGAAAAAGACCAGGGATGCCGACCGTAGCCGGTTTGTGTTCGGCTTCGAGCAGAGAACGAATTTTCGCTTTGTGAAGCAGTCGAAGTCAAAAGTCAGCTATCGGTACAACATGAAGAAGAAGGGCTACATCGTGGACCTGAAACGCAACGTGTTCTATTATCCGTCGGAGTCCATGCGCTGTCTCCGAGCTGAATCCAACGCACATAAACACCATATACAGATTCTTCCTTTGCCGGTGGATGATGGCTAATCGTGTTGATATAATGCCGGGGCTGGTGCTGAAGCTCGCACAAGCTCCATGCACCTCAACCTCCCGGCGGTTCCGGCAATCATTGACCGATTGCAGAACGTGGTAGATAGTATTAACAATTTGAACGGCGAAAGTTTGGCTATATGATTATTTTTTCCTAATTTTGTAGTGCTTAATAAGAGTGACTTCTCCTAAGTCCGGCAGAGCGGTCGTCAATCGCTCAACCTAACGCGGTCGGGCATTTTATGCTTCGACGCCAATCTCATAGGCGGTTGCCTATTGCGTAAGAACGGTACTTGCTCTATCGGGCGAGGTGTCACTCTTGTTAAGCAGCGCAATTAGGCTACCGCTTTTTTGCGTCCTGACTTTAATCGTTCTTAAAAGCTTAACAAGAATGAAAGCATTAATTTTTAATTCTCCGCAATTCGGAGAAATCCGCACCGCCGGAACCAGTGATCAACCTCTGTTTTGCCTTGTCGATGTTTGCAGGGCACTCGATCTCGATGTAAACAACACGGTACGTCGTCTTGATAAGGGGGTGTGTAGTAAACACCCCCTTGCAACCGAAGGCGGTGTTCAGTTCGCCAACTTCATCAATGAAGACGGTCTATATGACGTAATCTTCGACAGCCGCAAGCCTGAAGCCAAGGCTTTCCGCAAGTGGGTGACATCGGAGGTGCTTCCCAGCATCCGCAAGACCGGTTCATACGGAAATGCCGAATACATGGAGCTCCGTGCCAAGCTCGAAGAAACTGAGCGGAGTTATCTCTCGCTCAGATCGGAGTTTCGGCAGCTCCACAATGTGTACCGTGCCGTATCCGACACCCTGGATGACGAAGGCACCCATACTGAAAAGCTGTCTTTCCTCATCGCAAAGGTAAACAGCCTGATAGCATACAACAAGGAACTCGGTGGAAACGTGCGTAAGATGCTTGATGCGCAACATCTTACTGAGGTGGACTTCTCGGGCGTTAAGGTTGATGGTGACCTGCTCGAAGTTCTGAGAGACATCATCGTGGACTACCCTCTTTGCGCCAGCGAGAGCGCTGTTGCCGACATGGAATCGGTGAACCGCAACGTGAGGGTTCTTAACTCCCTCTACGCAGTCCTGCGCAACCATTTCGGTAGGGCTAACAATAAGTCCGGAGCCTCTGACTCGCTTGTATGCAAATAAGAATGTAACCGCACATAATAACCAATAATATATGGGGGTATCGTCGGGATGACGGTGCCCTTTTTTATGCCAAAAGTTAATGTGCTGACTTTCAGCGTTTGCACGATGTTTGCACGAACTTTACACGATAATTGCACGATGATTGCACGAACAAATCACATTCACTCAGATAGTTACGGGGTGCCATTGCACGATGATTGCACGAACTTTGCACGATGTTTACACGATAATTGCACGCCCCGGAAAAGTTGCACGATGTTTGCACGCCTACGGCGTTGTAAAATAAGGGAGTTAAGGGGTCGTTTTGCACGATGTTTGCACGATGCGAGAAAATTTCAAACACTTTACGTAGTAAAGTATATTAATATTATT
>ERZ780149.833-NODE-833-length-37896-cov-3.917761_pt1 | contig 37896 bp, 25 predicted proteins | sample MGYA00511367_ERZ780149 | MGnify/ENA primary metagenome ERZ780149 (study PRJEB29588, sample SAMEA2153852) | human gut metagenome | biome: human gut; feature: human-associated habitat; material: faeces | place: Denmark | collected 2008/2010 ... | reverse complement strand
TGCTTCCGGGTCACGGCGAGCCTGTCTATCCCCGCGCCGAAGAGTCGGGCATATATCTTGAGTACAACCGCTTTACGACGCTGCTCATATCGCTTATCGACCTTGCCCATCCTTTCCGGGGAAGCTGGAGCCATGGCTTCGGTCCACTGATGCCTATTATCATAATCATAAGTGCTATCGCGCTCATAAAATATTGTAACATATTGCCATACGTCGTATGGGTGACAATTATCGCCGCGGTGGCAAGCTGCTTCATATTCGAACAGTCATGGCAACCGCGTTACATCAGCCAGCTCTGGCTGCTTCCCTCGGTAACGGCACTTGCCATGAAGGAGTATCCCCATCTGCGATGGGCTACCGGCACACGCGACGCCCTCGAATTCCTCGGCATCCTCGCCGCCGTCATTTCTCTAATAGTTGTAACCGTACGCCACTTCCCCCTAAAACCGGCTTAACTCTCCCCCCCCAAAAAATACGTCCTACCTTAATCGAAAAGACGCTTGCGTAATTTGTCATAATGTCATAACTTTGTGCATGAAACTCACGTGACTTATGCATCGTCTGTTATACATCTGGCTATTGTTCATTATCACTGCTTGCGGTTATTCGAGTTCGCAACCGAAAGCACTCGATGAAGCCGAGAGCTTAATGCAGAGCGACCCGTCAGTTGCTCTGTCAAAGCTCAACAACGTCGATGTTTCGGAGTTTCAGGATTCCTCGACAATGGCACGATGGGCACTTCTATATAGCGAGGCGTTGGCAACCAACAGACTTTCCGCGCCAACCGACACGATTATAAACATCGCTATCGACTATTACGGACGCCATAATTTTGCGAACGAGCTTAAGAAAGCCACCCATCTAAAAACGCAACTCCATTCTTTTAATGAAAATGACGCTCTCGCTACGGCTCTATACCTCCAAAAAGAAAAGGAATTTTTTCTTTATAAAGAACGCACCCAAAAAGAATTGTTTATCGCCATCGGTCTTGTTGTGTTTCTTATTGCCGGCGGCGTCATAGCATGGATGCACCAGCGAATGAAATTACAGCGGGCAAAAAATGACATCTTGATTGCAGAAGCATCAAATCTTAAATGCCTGATTGATGCAAGTCGCGGCGATGTGTGCCGACTGGAAACCAAGTTGCATGGGCTGCTTGAAAAGCGCTTTTCGCTAATAGATTCTTTATGTCAGACCTACTATGAATCACAAGGGACAAAGACCGAACGAAAAGCAATCATTGACAAAGTGAAACATGAAATTGAATCGGTGCAAACTGTCTCCTTTCCCGAAATGGAGCAGGCAGTCAATGATTGCCGCGATAACATTCTCTCTAAAATCAAGGAGAGCAATCCCGACATCAAGCCTGACGACTATAGGCTGTTGGTATTTCTTGCAAGCGGTCTTTCATCGCGGACTATAAGCCTCCTTCTCGGAGAGTCGGTCGATGTGGTCTACAAACGTAAATCAAGACTAAAATCACGGCTCAGAGAGTCGGCAGGGACAATAAATCCCGATGTCATGACTCTTTTCTGACCCATTTTTTTCACACGGTCAGATTTTTCTGAAAGGATTCAATCTATTCTGCTGGATATAACCATATTACAAATACCGTTGTCAGATTTTTATTTAGGGATTTCATAGTATCAGTGAGTAATTTTGCAACAAAAATTTCACTCACATGAATGCAAAAGTATCAATGTCTATTTTGACCGCTCTTCTTATCATCGGGAAGGGCCATGCGCAGAATCAAGAAACGACCGACAGCCTCACCCGTGAGCTGCAAGAGATTATCGTAACTGCGAAACAGCCCGCAACAAAATTAGTCGGCTCCACACTTGTTTCAACTATACCAGGCACAAATCTTGCCAATCTCGGCACCGCTCTTGATGTGCTCGCGCAGTTACCAATGATTAAGGTGGCTGATAATTCAATAAGCATTATAGGCAAGAGCAACATCGAAATCTTCATCGACGGACGCCCGATGCGCGACGACCGGGAACTGTCGCAACTGCTTTCCTCCAGTCTGAGAAAAGTAGAATTGCTCATGGCACCGGGAGCCGCTTACGCAAGTACAACCGGCGCAGTGCTTAAAATCACTACACGGCGGAATTTCGTGCAGGGATTGTCGTTCACTGACCGATTCCAGCTTCAACGGCGGCGCAAATGGTCAGTTATGGATTATCTTAACATTAGCTATCGCACCGGCGACTGGGAAGTATTTGTCGATGGCACCATAAACCATAATAATTCGCTCGCCAAAGGTGTAACTACCAATACTCTCGTTTATGACGGACAGGAGACAATCGTAGGAAGCAGCCAATATAATTTATATCCTACGACTACCGGCATAATCAAGGGCGGTTTTAATTATTCGCATGGCTCACAAGCTTTTGGCGCATACTATCGGTATAATCCTGAACGTGGTAGTTTTAACAATACAGGCTCCGAATGGATGGACGACCAAGCCCCGATTCTTCGCAACATTGACAAGCGAATCCGTGCGCACAGCCATCTCGCATCTCTCTATTATGAAAACGTATTTGCCGAAAAGTATCTTCTTCACTTTGACGGCGATTTTCGCAGGTCAAAGGAAAACAATTCCGTAGCTACCACATATCCTGAATCATCCAATCCGGCAGTAAACTCTAAAGATGAACGTACTTCGACCCTCCTGGCAGGAAAGCTATCTCTGAATTTCCCTCTTTTGGCAGGAGAATTTACCGTCGGGACACAGGATAGTTATACCCATACTTCTCTTGATTACCGTATGCTGAACAGTTCCGTAAGCGAGTATATTCCATCATCAATGACGGGTGCGCGGCAGACTTCCGCCGCCCTGTTCGCCTCATGGTCGCGTATGTTTGGCAAGTTCTCCCTTTCGGCTGGAGCAAGATATGAGTATGTCGATTATGACTTCAAGGTCAATGGCTTACGCGATGAAGATGTCAGCCGCCGCGACCATCGGCTCACCCCTGACATGTCGCTCGGCTATTCGTTTAGCGATGAGGCACAGATAAGCCTGAGCTATAAGATGGCGACCGTCAAGCCCCCATACTCGCATCTGACAGGTTCACTCAGCTATACGGGATTGCACGAAATTGAGGGTGGCAATCCGGGACTGCATGATGAGAGGATGCACGACATTCAGCTGTTCGGCATGTGGAAAGGCTTCATGCTTCAGGCTGATTACACGCGTTCGCTCGATACATACGCCTTTGTCAAGCAGATATATCCAGCCGATAATCTCCAGTTGCTCATGCACCCGGTTAATATCGATGTTTCGGCTTTAAATCTCTATCTCGTTTGGAGTCAGCCTATTCGCCGATGGACACCCAATGTCACTTTTGGCGTGTACCGGCAGTGGCTATGTCTTGACAATATCCGACATGACAAACCGATATTCTCTTACTATTTTGACAATACTTTTTCCTTACCCCATGGATGGCTGATCACCGCGAATATCAGCGGCAGTTCACAAGGCGACATGCACACCAACCGTTTCGGTGCCTCTTGGTTTACTATGGATGCATCGGCGGGAAAGACATTCTTGGACAAATCACTCACCGTCAAACTGTCAGGTACCGACATATTCAACACAGCAAACAATGACTGGACGATGAATACCTGCGGCGTATTTGTCAATAAACGCCAAAGCTACGACCGGCGGGGCATCACCCTCAATATCATCTACAATTTTCAGCCTCGCAAGAGCAAATACAAAGGCTCATCGGCAGCCGAAGAAGAAATGAAACGACTTTGATAACCTCAACGAAGATACTTCCGCTCGGTAATGCCCAAATAAATTTGGCATTACTCTCGACTTATTCGTATCTTTGTGTAATCATCAAAAATCAAGCCATGATACTGCAGAAAGAAATCAAACTTGCCCCGCGCCCCAAGGGATTCCATCTCATTACGGGAGAAATCGCAAGAATGCTCCCGGAGCTGCCAACCAAGGGCATCGTAAACTTGTTTTTGAAACATACGTCAGCGGCACTGACGCTTACAGAGAATGCCGACCCTGATGTGCGCCGCGATCTCGTCGAAGTGTTGGAGCGTGTAGCCCCGGAAGGAGCGCCTTACTATCTCCATACCGCAGAAGGCGATGATGACATGGCGGCACACGCAAAGACCGTGATGCTCGGCGCAACGCTTACCATACCCGTCACCAACGGCTATCTCAACATGGGCACATGGCAAGGGATATTTCTCTGTGAGTTTCGCGACCACGGTGGTCCGCGTGACTTGGTTATTACAGTAATAGGAGAATAATCCGCGATAATGAAAGGACTCGTAATAAAAAATACAGGAAGCTGGTATGTCGTCCACACTGAAGAGGGCGACATCAACTGCAAAGTTAAAGGCAACTTCAGAATCAAGGGGATACGCACCACCAACCCTGTGGCGGTGGGTGACCGTGTTGACATCACAATCAACCCTGACGGCAACGCATTTATCACAGCCATTGAGCCTCGCGACAATTACATCATCAGGAAGGCTATCAACCTGTCAAAAGAGTCTCACATAATAGCGGCAAATATCGACCAGGCTTTTCTTGTGGTCACTCTTGCCCACCCCGTCACCTCAACCACTTTTATCGACCGCTTCCTTGCCACCGCCGAGGCATACCGCGTCAAGACCATACTCCTCATCAACAAGACCGACCTCCTCACCGAAGAGGAAGACAAGGAATACCTCGAAGCGGTCACCTATCTCTACCGGTCGATAGGCTACGAGGTGATGCACGTGTCAGGACTGACGGGCGAAGGCATCGACAAGCTGCGCGAGCGCATCAGCGACAAGATATCGCTGTTTTCGGGCAACTCCGGTGTCGGGAAATCCACCATAATCAACGACCTGATACCGGGACTCGGACTGCGCACCGCCGCCATATCCGACATCCACGACACAGGGATGCACACCACCACATTTTCCGGTATGTTTCCTGTACCCGGCGGGGGATGGATTATCGACACTCCGGGCATAAAAGGCTTCGGCACGATTGACTTCGAGCGTGGAGAGATAGCCCACTTCTTCCCCGACATATTCGAGATTTCCCATGACTGCCGATACAACAACTGCACCCACACCCACGAGCCGGGATGCGCGGTGCTGAAAGCTCTTGACGAACACCGCATCGCACAGTCGCGCTACAATTCCTATCTGAGCATACTCGACGACCTGAATCCCGACAAATACCGCAAGCCTTATTGACCATGACCATACTACCAATGTATCCCACGAGCCTCAACGAGCGATATCTCGAACTTGCCGTCGACACACTGCGCTCCGGAGGCATCATCATCTATCCGACCGACACACTGTATGCACTCGGCTGCGATGCTCTCAACAACAACGCCATCGAGCGGATATGCCGTATTAAAGGCATAAATCCGCAGAAAACGGAACTATCAATAATCTGCCACGATATCTCGATGGCAGCCGAATATGCGCGCATCGACAACCGTGCCTTCAAGATACTTAAAGAATATCTGCCCGGACCGTTCACCTTCCTGCTCCCCTCATCCACGCGCCTACCCAAAGTGTTCAAAGGAAGAAAGACCGTAGGCATCCGCATCCCTGACAACACTATCCCCACGGCAATCGCCGAAATGCTCGGCAACCCCATACTGACGACTTCTGTCGAGGATGACGGCGAAGGCAGCATCATATACCCGCAGTCGCTCGCCATACAGTATGACGGCACCGCCGACCTCATCATCGACGGAGGCGAAGGAAGCGAAATCCCCTCCACCGTAGTCGACATCACCGACAGCTCCTCCCCCAAAATCATCCGCCCCGGCGCCGCCCCCTTCGCTATTGAGTGATTCAAGAATGCAGCTTGATAGTTAGAAGGTTAGAGGGTTATAGGGTGGATTCCCCACGAGGGGATAAATGTTGTTAACGGCGGGTAGCCCTGAAAGGGCACCCGCTGCGCAGACTGCCTCTCCCCCCATCTCTACCCCGTAGCGGGTTGCATAATTTCGGATGAAGTGATTTCCCGGAGGGATAATCCATTTTTAGCCGGGGCTTGAGCGTAGCGCCCCCCGGACAGCATCCCGCCTCTCTATAGTTTCCCGACAGGGAATCATCAAAAGCGCTTCATGATGATTCCTCCGGAAATATCCGCTTATGCCCGCTTTCCGTCGGTATCGCTGCGCTCAACCGACTGCTACATATAGAGGATGCCCTCCGGGCAACAATGTCAATATGTGACAGACCTGTGTTTTTCATCGTGACTTCAGATTGGTTTGCCGCAAAGATAATGTCGCGGAAGCCCCGTTCAATGTACAAATGGGGAATTTTTGCCTCGCAGCATAGCGAAGCAAAAAAGGTTATAGGGTCGTTATGAGGTTAGAAGTTTAAGAGTAATTGAACATTAATGTCGAATCTAAAAAAGAGTGTCATTCACCGGGGTACGCAATAATTCAAAAGCTTTGTCAAGATTAGCTTTACCGGTCTCCCTTCTCATCCTGACAGGAAAAGCCCCACGAGCAATAAGCGTGTCGTTACCGGTTGCCGATTCCGGAACAATTCCATATTGCGGAACAAATAAGGGTTTGCCGCTATTTATTGCTTTTATCCCCGCATCAAGACTTCCTCCGGTAATACCGGCTTCAATCACAAAAATCAAATCGCTCAAACCCAGAATAGTATTATTTCGAGTCATCGCCCTTGAAGCTGTCCATTTATCGGCGGGCATAAACTCGCTTATCACAAGAATTCGATTCCAATCCCATATATCCTTAAGCTCTTTTTTTATCCTGAAATTATTAATTCCCTCCGGCATTATAATTATCGTGGAAGCACCGGAGGCAATCGCTTCTTCATGAGCAGCAAGATCAACGCCGGCGGCATAGCCAGACACAATACACACATCATCCCCGGAAAGTTGATTAACGCAATCACGAGTGATATCCACACCTTTCTGCGACACTTTTCTCGAGCCGCTAAAAGCAATCTTACACTTCGTCAGCAACGCAGTGTTACCGATAAACGACAACACCGGAGGAGTGTTCACAGATAAAAACTTTTTTAGTTCTAGCGGGTAATCAGCATCAATTATTGACATAAAGCCGACTTGATATCGGGATGTAAGTTCCTGGACTACACTCACAACAGTGCCAAAACAATCTTTTTGGGCACTATCCAATACAGAATAAATCTTATGCTGAAATCCACTCGCATCGAAATTACCGCCAACCGAATGTAATATTTTGTTGGTCAGTACCGGACCGACACCTTTCACTTTCAACAATCTGTATATCGTATCTATTTGCTCTATATTAGCCGATCTCAGCATAATCATTTATTTTTTCTTGATTTAACGATTGAAAGCCCCAGCACCCTCGATGCACCGCGTTCTTTTAATTTCATTGCCAAATACTGCATCGTAAGACCTGACATATAAAGGTCATCGAAAAGGATGACACTCGCCCCCTTCAAATCAATATCATTGTCAATAGCCAAACACGAATCATCCAGTATCTCCAACTTTTCATCGACTGACTCAGCATTCTTAATTTTGCGTGTTTTATTTTGCCAATAAACATGTTGCGAAATATCGTCAAAGCCGAAAGCATCAAGTGTCGATACAATACGCGCCGGAAGATTCTTCACGCCCCTTTCACCCGGAACTGCACATATATAGCGGGCATGCTTATAGTAAGGTAGCCGTTCAATCCATTCCGCACATTTTTTAGACAATTCCTCCTCCGCAGCGGTATCATTTTGAAATTTTGACCTGTACTCCAATTCTCCAATCTCGGTATGCGCTTCACCATTCTCAAAGTTCATCGAAAGAGCTATCGACAAATCAAGATTGTCACGAAGGAACACTACATCATGGTACTTCCCGACAAAAGCCTCAAATCGCTCAAACTCCTCTTCCGAGTTAATTGCGCGCCAGAAACCTTTAAACTTTGATGAAAAGAGATTTATATCCTGACCTATTTCCGCATGAATGAAAGCGCCAATCGTATCATTGAAGGGCAATACGATTTTTCCGTGGTTACCCTCAGTCTTTTTCAGCGCTCCGGCGTGAGAAGAAGCAAAAACAATCCGGCGCGTATCGTCACCTTCGACAACAGCACGAATATTGTCCAAGGTAATAGTTTTTTGCGGAACGCCAAAAAATGCCAGCTCAGAAAAATTAAAACTCATAGACCGGGTGTTGAATAACCAAAAACAAATATAAGATAATTTCAGGAGAAAGTGATAAAAATAGCAGTTAAAATGGCAAGAGGGGTTGCATATTCGGGAATTTCTTATAATTTTGCATTCATTGAAACTTTTTAAAGAATTACTCCATGAATGTAGTTGACAGATTTTTACAATATGTGAAGTTTGACACTCAGAGTGACGAGCTTACAAATCTCTGGCCCTCTACACCGGGTCAGATGGAATTTGCGCAGCACCTCGAAAAGGAGTTGCAGGCGATGGGACTTGAGGATATAACCCTCGATGACAACGGCTACCTGATGGCGACACTCCCCGCCAATATCGAGACTCCTGTGCCGACGGTAGGCTTCATAGCCCATCTCGACACATCGCCCGACATGTCGGGGCGGCATGTCACCCCGCGTATCGTGAAGAATTATGAAGGGGGCGACATCACCCTCAACGCTGAGAAAGAAATCGTGCTTTCCCCGCGCGAATTTCCCGAGCTTGACTCCTACCGCGGACAAGACCTTATCGTGACCGATGGCAACACTCTTCTCGGTGCCGATGACAAGGCGGGCATCGCGGAGATTATCTCTGCGGTCGACTACCTGATGAAGCATCCCGAAATCAAGCACGGCAAGATACGCATAGCCTTCAATCCCGACGAGGAAATCGGACAGGGCGCGCATAAATTTGACGTGGAGGAGTTTGGCGCCGACTTCGCTTACACGATGGATGGCGGCGAGATAGGCGAGCTTGAATATGAGAATTTCAACGCCGCCGTGGCAAAAGTCACCTTCACCGGGCGCAACGTGCATCCCGGCTACGCCAAACATAAGATGATTAACTCCATCCGTATCGCCAACCAGTTTACCTCCATGCTACCCCGCTGGGAGACCCCGGAACACACCGAAGGCTATGAAGGATTTTACCACCTCATCTCAATCGAGGGCAACGTCGAGAAGACCGTGGTCACATATATCATCCGCGACCATGACCGCGACCGCTTCGAGCGCCGCAAGAAAGAACTTGAGCATCTTGTGAGGAAAATCAACAATGAGTTTCCCAACAGCACAGCCATCGAGATCAAGGACCAGTACTACAACATGCGCGAGAAAATCGAGCCGGTAATGTATATAATCGACATCGCGGAAGATGCCATGCGCATAGCCGGGGTAGAACCCCACGTTGTTCCTATCCGTGGCGGAACTGACGGCGCACAGCTGTCGTTCAAGGGTCTGCCCTGCCCCAATATATTTGCAGGCGGACTTAATTTCCATGGCAGATATGAGTTCATACCCATCCCCTCTATGGAGAAAGCAACCCAGGTCATCGTGGAAATCGCGCGCATAGTGGCTGAGCGATAGACGATGACAGCTGAAAACGAGAAACCTCTACTGGTCGTAATCACCGGACCGACAGCGTCCGGGAAGACCGGTCTGTCGATAAAGCTGGCGAGTCGGCTGGGATGTGACATCATCTCCGCCCACTCGCGGCAGCTTTTCCGCGACATACCCATAGGCACCGCTGCTCCGACACCTGAAGAGCTCGCCGCCGTAACCCATCATTTTGTCGGCACTCTCAGCCTCGACGAATATTACAGTGCAGCACGATACGAGGAAGATGTCATGACGTTGCTGCCGCAACTGTGGAAAAAATCGCCCTGCGCGGTGATGTGTGGAGGCTCGATGATGTATGTCGACGCCGTGACCCGGGGCATCGACGACCTTCCTACGGTAAGCGACGGCGTGCGCCGTCATGTGATGGAACTTTACGAGCGGGAAGGAATCGAAGGCGTGAGGGCTACACTGCGCAATCTTGACCCCGGCTATCTCGCCATCGCCGACCCGGCAAACCATCGGCGGCTCATCCACGCCATCGAGATAAGTCTTGAAGCAGGGCAGCCATACTCATCGCTACGCACCGGCGCGGTCAAGGAGCGTCCGTTTCGTGTAGTGAAAATGATGATCGACTATCCACGCGAACAACTTTTTGACCGCATCAACCGCCGCGTCGACATGATGATCGAGTCAGGCTTCATCGAGGAAGCGCGCAGAGTATATCCCCTCCGCCACCTCAACTCCCTTAACACGGTCGGATATAAGGAGATGTTTGCCTATTTCGACGGCTTAATGGATCTCGACACCGCCATCTCGCGAATGAAGAAAAACACACGCGTCTATGCCAAAAAACAGCTCACCTGGCTCAAACGCGACCCGTCAGTAATACGCCTCAACCCCGACACCGCCTTCACCGCCGCCCTCGCCGCCCTCGGCACCGAGCAGCAGAAATAGTGTATAGTAGACGACATCAGGGTCACTAAGGTCGCTAAAGTCATTAGTGACCTTAACGCCACTCAGAAAACTAAAAAACTCTTTCCCCGATAGGGGAAAATCTTTCTGTAGCCGTAGTGTTGAGCGACGCGAAACCTACGGCTAAATATAGATGATGCCCTGCGGGCAACGCTGCCCACTGTGCGGGCTGCCTTCCAGCAGCCCCTACTGCTACGCGCTGGTTACCAATGCAAAAAAAATCAATCTGTCACCTTTGATCTTATGTCAATCTGTATCTCTATCATCTGAAATCTGAAAACTTATTCGTATCTTTGGCTTCGCCTTAGATACTTTCGCTCGGTAATGCTCAAATAAATTTGGCATTACTCTCGACTTATTCGTATCTTTGCAGTGATTTCAAAACCCCAATCATCACTCTATGCAAGAGAAAATCATAATCCTCGACTTCGGCTCGCAGACAACCCAGCTCATCGGGCGACGGGTGCGCGAGCTGAACACGTATTGCGAGATTCTTCCCTACAACAAATTTCCTCACGACGACCCGTCGGTGATAGGAGTGATACTTTCGGGAAGTCCATTCTCGGTCTACGATGAAAAAGCGTTCAAGGTCGACCTAAGCAAAATCCGTGGAAAATATCCTATCCTAGGCATCTGCTACGGGGCGCAGTTCATCGCCTACTCCAACGGCGGCAAGGTAGAGCCAGCCGGTTCGCGCGAGTATGGCAGGGAACATCTTGAAAAGTTTGACAATCAGAATCCCCTCTTGCACGGGCTTCCCGAGCGTTCGCAAGTGTGGATGAGCCACGGTGACACCATCACATCGCTTCCCGACAATTTCAAGATTATCGCTTCGACTGAAAAAGTAGCAAATGCGGCTTATCAGATTGAAGGCGAGAAGGTGTGGGGCGTACAGTTCCATCCTGAAGTATATCACACCACCGACGGCACACAGCTTCTGAAAAACTTTGTAGTTGACATCTGCGGCAGCCGTCAGGACTGGAGCGCGGCATCGTTTATCGAGAGTACCGTAGCTGCACTAAAAGAACAGCTCGGCGATGACAAGGTAGTGCTCGGACTAAGCGGTGGCGTCGATTCTTCGGTAGCGGCTGTGCTGCTCAACAAGGCGATAGGCAAAAATCTTACCTGTATATTCGTAGACCACGGCATGCTCCGCAAAAACGAGTTTAAAAACGTACTTCACGACTACGAGTGCCTTGGTCTCAACGTAATCGGAGTGGATGCCTCTGAAAAATTTTTCAGCGAGCTCGCCGGTGTGACCGACCCCGAACGCAAGCGCAAGATTATCGGCAAAGGCTTCATAGACGTGTTTGACGAAGAAGCACATAAGATTAAAGATGTGAAGTGGCTGGCACAGGGCACAATCTACCCTGACTGCATCGAGTCGCTATCCATCACCGGTACCACCATCAAAAGCCACCACAATGTAGGCGGCCTGCCCGAGAAGATGAACCTGAAGCTATGTGAACCGCTCCGTTTGCTCTTCAAAGATGAAGTGCGCGCGGTAGGTCGTGAACTCGGAATGCCGGAACATCTCATCAAGCGTCATCCATTCCCGGGTCCCGGACTTGCAGTGCGCATACTCGGCGACATCACCCCGGAAAAAGTACGCATCCTTCAGGATGCCGACGACATCTTCATCCAGGGTCTACGCGACTGGGGGCTATACGACCAGGTATGGCAGGCGGGAGTGATACTTCTCCCCGTGCAAAGTGTCGGCGTGATGGGCGATGAGCGCACATACGAACGCGCCGTAGCACTGCGTGCCGTGACCTCTACCGACGCGATGACAGCCGACTGGGCACACCTCCCCTACGATTTCATGGCAAAGGTGAGCAACGACATCATCCGCAAGGTGCGCGGCGTAAACCGCGTATGCTACGACATCTCCTCCAAGCCACCGGCAACAATCGAGTGGGAATAATCCCTAAGCAACACCTTTAGGCACAATAAAAAACAGTCGTTTAGATTCTATGATTGAATTTAAACGGCTGTTATTTGTCTAAATACACAAAACCGTGTCTAATTATACCTTATAATTGTACCCTGCAATTTTTTTCGTATTTTTGCATCATATAACTGAAAATTATGGCAAAAAAGAATCAATCCCCAAGATTAACCCAGCAACATAAAACCACTCATGGAGTTATTGGTATATTTGGTAATGAAGCTAAATTGCACGACATGACAGTCGGGCAAATTTCTCATTTGGTTCTTTCTCAGCTTCAAAAAGACTTTCCGAACTTATCTTTTAGATACAGAGATTCTATCCGCAAAGAAGAAATTAATATGGCTCTTCAGAAAGTTGACCCAGAATTAGGTCAAACATTGTTTGTACCTAATTCCAGCATAATTCCTGATGGAGGTATCATTGAAGTCCAAGATGATTATGACGAATGGCGTGTCATTTTAGTTTCTGAAGCCAAACATCAAGGCAAAGATATAGAAAACATAAAAGCAGGTAAATTAGTTGGTAAAGATAATGACCAAGACTTAATGTCAGCAGGAAATGCTATTGAACGATCACACAAAAATATTTCTGAAATAGCCAATCTGATGCTTGGAGAATCTCATTTCCCCTATGTCCTTTTTCTTGAAGGCTCTAATTTCCTAACTGAGACCATAAATATCACTCGACCGGATGGCAGAATCGTTGTACTTGAATACAATTCCGGAATGCTTAACAGATTAGATCGTCTAACCGCAGCAAACTACGGCTTGCCTATTAATACAAATTTATGTAAAAACAAATTTGTCCATCATAAAGACAAGACTATAATGCTACAAGCGGCATCAATATATACACAAGGTAACGGTGAGAAATGGAATGCCAAACAAATGTTTGAGATTATGTCAGTAATTGCCAAAACATCTATACAGGTAATATATAGCGATTTATTCAATCAAGTCTCTTCATCCGACAGGTAAAATATGACACGACAAGCGACCAACACACTTTTACATAAGGCAAAAGGAGCAAAAAGTGATGAGTTTTACACATTACTTGACGACATAGAGCAAGAACTGCAATTTTACAAAGGGTGTTTCCAGAACAAAATTGTATATTGTAATTGTGATGATCCAAGAGAAAGCAATTTCTTCAAATACTTTTTTTACAATTTCAAGAATCTGGGACTGAAAAAACTCATTGCTTCATATTATAGCCCTAATGCAAGCAATCTATTTAATCAGGAGCATTCCGAGCCTGGGGGATACTTTGAATATACAGAAGATAATATCGTATTCAATATTGATGACATTGTCCCAAAATATTTCATTGGGAACGGGGACTTTAGGAGCGAGGAAAGCATATCATTGTTAAAACAATCTGATATTGTTGTAACCAACCCCCCCTTTTCTCTTTTCAGGGAATATATTTCACAACTCATTCAATATAACAAGAAATTTCTTATCATCGGCAATATTAATGCAATTACATATAAGGAAGTATTCCATCTGATACAAACTAATCAAGTTTGGTTAGGCGTACATCTTGGAAGAGGAATCTCTGGATTCAAAGTTCCTCCTCATTATGAAATGTATGGGACAGAGACAAAGATTAAAAGCAATGGAGACAAAATTATATCTCCAAATAATTGTCTATGGCTCACCAATTTGGACGTTCCAATTCGCCATGAGCTTCTAAAGTTGACGAAAGTTTTTGCCGGAAATGAGGATTTATATCCAAAATTTGACAACTATGACGGTATAAATGTAAACAAGACCCAAGATATACCGATGGATTATACCGGTGCAATCGGTGTCCCTATAACATTCTTACACAAATATAATCCATCACAATTTGAAATCATAAGATTCAGAAAAGGAAATGATGGGAAAGATCTTGCCATTAATGGGAAATGCCCTTATTTCAGAATCCTTATAAAACACAGATGCCCCATTGATACCGCAAAAACAACCTCCTTATTTGCGTGAGACTTTTTCAATATCAATCATTATATATCCCGGGAATAAGCGAGGGGATAAGAACTTTTGAAAAGCTTTCGGCATTATATATTTATATTGATGCTGAAAGCTTTTTTTATGACAACGGATAAAGTTTCAACTGTTTCGCAAGGGAAAATCGACATGGCGACCATGCCATTGCGGTGGGGACATATCAGAGTGCTTATAATCGCGTCGCTCGGTCAAGTGATAGGTCAGGGACTTGCCACGCTCGTAGGCGTGGTGATACCGATGGTACAGATAGTGATTCACCCCGAACTGTCAGCAGGTATGCAGGGCATACTCGGTTGCACGGCACTTATCGGACGAACGCTCGGCGCACTCGTGTTTGGAAAACTCAGTGACCGCTACGGATATCTGATTTTTTTCCGGCTTTGCCCGATACTGATGATAGTATCATCGCTCACAGCCTATTTCTGGCATCCGATACCGGTATTGCTCGTGTGTCTTTTCCTGATGGGATTCAGTGTCGGCGGTGAATACAGCCTTGATCCCGACTATATCTCTGAAATCATGCCCGACCGCTGGAAGCTATTCATGGTAGGCGTGGCAAAGGCTTCGGCATCTGTAGGAAGCGTCATTGTCGCAGCCCTCTGCTTCTGGATGATAAGCACTTGGGACTCGGCAATACCGTGGCCCAAGCTGTTGTTTATCATGACCGGAATGGCAGGATTCATATTGCTGCTGCGCCTGCGCTTCGCCGAAAGCCCCGGCTGGCTTATGGCACGTGGAGAGAGGGCAAAAGCCGAAAAAGCGGTGCAATACTTTCTTGGCAAGAATGTAGAGATGCCTGTACCGCCAGCCACTACTGCACACTCTACTACGGACGCAACTGCAGAAAAGCAATCAGGCTCGTTTTTCTCACGCAACCTGAAAAAAATCATTTTCAGCGGTGTGCCCTGGGCATGTGAAGGGCTTGGAGTGTATGGCATCGGCATATTCCTTCCCATCCTCATCATGGCTCTCGGCATCGACTATCTGCCCGCCAACGCTCCCCACATAGAGCATATCGTCAATTCAGTCGAAATCACCATCTGGCTCAGCATAATCATGCTTGTAGGATTCGTCGTCGGACTGCTGCTGTTAAAAAAGCTCTACCACGTAAAGATGCAGGCATGGGGATTTTTCCTCTCCGCCATCGGTCTTGTAATCCTGCTGCTTGCTTACAGACTTCACTGGGCAACATGGGTTGCAATAGCCGGATTCATGGTATTTGAGCTGTTCCTTAATGCCGGACCTCACCTCATCACCTTTATCCTTCCGACCCAAATCTATCCTGTCGCCGACCGAGGCACCGGAGTAGGAGTGTCGGCTGCCATAGGCAAACTGGGGGCTGTCGCAGGCGCATTCTTCATCCCGGTACTGCTGAAATGGGGAGGCTCGACCCTGGTGCTTATCGTGACAATCGCCGTCATGGTCATCGGCGGCATAATCACGACATGGCTCGGACGGCAGGTATTGCCGCCGAAGCCTGTCAAAGCCGACCGTTGGAGACTATAATCTCACTCGCGATAATATACACGCTTTACACGCGACGACACCGAGGTCAACACTTCGTAAGGGATCGTGCCGAGAGTGTCGGCGATCTCCATCACGGATATATTTCTGCCGAATATCTCCACCGTGTCGCCAACCTCGCAGTCGACATCGGTCACATCAATCATGCAGATATCCATGCAGATATTTCCTACTGTCGGGCAGCGGTGACCGTTGACAAGCACAGTCGAATGTCCGTTGCCGAGATGGCGGTTAAGTCCGTCTGCATAGCCTATAGGTATGGTGGCGATGCGCGACCGGCGGTGAAGCACACCGCGGCGGTTATAACCGATAGTCGTGCCCGCTTCCCACTCCTTGATGGCGATAATCACCGTGCTGAGCGAACTGACAGGCTGCAGGTCGCCCTGTGACCGGTCGGGAAGCGTCGGGATACCGTAAAGGCAGATGCCGAGACGCACCATGTCATACTGATATTCCGGGAAACGCGTTATACCTGTCGAGTTAAGGATGTGGCGCAATATATGATGGTTGAATCCCGACTGCAACACGTCGCAGCAACGGGCAAATATCGCAAACTGTTCACGCGAATAGTCATCCATCTCCGGAGCATCGGCAGCCGCAAGATGGCTGAATACCGAACGCGGCGATATCACATCCTGAGCCTGCAGCATCTCCACAAGCCTCGACATATCTTTTTCCAGGAATCCAAGACGGTGCATACCGGTGTCAAGTTTTATATGTACCGGATAGTTTTTAACGCCATGCCGCGCGCCCTCCCGTATAATTTCTTCAAGGATATCAAACGAGTAGATTTCCGGCTCAAGACTATGGGTGAACATAGTCGCATAGTTGACCACCTTGGGATTAAGCACCATGATAGGCATCGTGATACCCGCCTTGCGCAGGTCCATAGCCTCATCGGCAACAGCGACGGCAAGATAAGCGGCACCCTGCGACTGAAGTGTCTTCGCAAGCTCGTATGACCCGGCGCCATAACCCGAAGCCTTGACCATCGCGACAATACCGGTCGTGGGCTTGATGCGTGACCGGAAATTATTGAAATTATGCACTACCGCATCGAGGTTGACCTCAAGCACAGTCTCATGTTGCCGTGCCTCAAGCAGGTCATTCAGACGGTTGAACCCGAATTTACCTGCTCCTTTTATCAATATCAGTTCGTTATGGAAATCATCGGGGGTAACATCAGAAAGAAATTCGTCGGTCGACTTGTAAAAACGTGCATCATCTCCGAATACACAGGCATGTGCCGAGATTTCCTCTCCTATTCCGATAAGACGGTTTATCCCCTTGCAGCGTATAAGGTGAGCGATATTGGCGTATAGAGCATCGGGAGTCATGGTCTCGTGCATCACATCACTGAGAATCAGCGTGGATGTACGGTCAGCCGTAGCACGGCGCTGCATGAAGTCGAGAGCCGGGGCAAGCGAATGGTAATCACTTGTATAGGTGTCGAAAATCAGCATACAGTCGTTGACACCCTCAATCACGTTTAGACGCGTGTTGACCGGCGTGAGCGCAGCCATGCGCGAGGCTATTTCTGCGGCAGGCACATCAAGCAGCATCAACATGATTTGTGCCGCGATGGCATTTTCCACCGATGCCGCGTCAGTAAACGGTATCACAGACTCACTTACATCACCGTTGTAACGACACACGACGCGTGACGAGTCATCGCCTTTCTCCACCGAAACCTGTACAGGCGCATCGGCATCGTTAAGCGACCACCCGACAAGGCGCGCCTTCAATCCCGCACTTTCCAGCGTGGCATTGACATCAGTATCATCGGTACAATACACAAGTGTATCGCAGCCCGTAAACAGCCTGATTTTCTCATCACACTTCTCGCGGCGCGAACTAAAGCCGCCTGCATGTTCGGCACCGACATTGGTAAGAATGCCTATTGTGGGGTCGACAATCTCACGGAGCGCATCCATCTCCCCCGGCTGAGATATGCCCGCCTCAAATATGCCCAACTCGCTGTCATCGTTGATTTCCCATACCGACAGCGGCACACCTATCTGACTGTTGTAACTGCGCGGACTCCTTACAATCCTCAGGTCGCGCTGCAACAGCTGATAGAGCCATTCCTTCAGAGTGGTCTTTCCCCGGCTGCCGGTGATGCCGATAACAGGGATATCGTAACGATGACGGTGGTGACGCGCTATCGTGTGCAACGCTTCCTTCACATCGGGCACTACGAGGAAATTGACATCCTCTACCCCGGCGACATCGGCGGGAATTTCCTCCACCACGAAATTTTTCACCCCTTTCCCTACGAGCGCGGCTATATAGCGGTGTCCGTCATTGTTGGGAGTACGAAGGGCAAAAAACAGCGACTCGCCGGGATAGGTAAGTGACCGGGAGTCGGTAAGCAATACTGATATGTCATGATTCGGGTAATCGGGCTCCCGCAGATTCAGGACCCTCGCGATTCCGGAAATATTGTATTTCATATTAATCCTTGTTGCGGGTGATGACACTGTCAATGTCGGCATATATACATGCTGTAGCACCCAGATTGTGTTTTACGTAGTCAGCGGCATTTTTACCAGCCACGGCAAGAAAAGCGCGGTCGGAAAGCATGCGGTCCATAATCGAGTCGAGTTCTTCCTTACTGCGGTAGGTAAACGCACCTCCAGCAGCAATCATCTCTATCGCTTCCTTGAATTTCTTATAATTGGGACCGAAAATCACCGGCATCCCGTAGACAGCCGCCTCGTTGATATTGTGTATGCCCACTCCGAAACCGCCTCCTATATATCCTATGTCGCCGTAAGTATAGATACTTGAGAGCTTTCCGTAGCAGTCGACAATCACGCAATCGGCATCGGCTGCCTGCTCCATCGTAAGAGTGGATAGACGATATACCTTGCGTGTCACGGCTGCCTCGATTGCAGCTATACGCTCAGGCTTCACCTCATGCGGGGCTATGATAAGCTTGAGTTCGGGATGGGCATTGAAATATGGCAGTAAATTCGCCTCGTCAGGCTCCCATGTGCTTCCGGCGACCATGAACACACCTCCGCGCTCCTTCATAGCCCTAATCTCCGGGATATCCTTACATCCTCTCATGATGTCGGTCACGCGGTCAAAGCGCGTATCACCCGCCACGGTCACATTGTCAATACCGATACCTGCAAGGAGCGACTTTGAACGCTCATCCTGCACATATAGACGTGTGTAGCATTTCAATATGGAACGCATCATGCTACCCCACGGTCTAAAAAATATCTGCGTCGGGCGGAATATCGCCGATATGATGTATGTCGGTATGCCCCGGCGTTTAAGTTCCTGAAGATAGTTGCCCCAAAACTCATATTTGATAAATATGGCAATAGAGGGGTTGACCAAGTCCATAAACTGTTTTACCCGGCGAGGAGTATCGAGCGGCAGATAGCACACTGCATCGACAAGCGGGAAATTTTTCTTTGTCTCATAGCCCGACGGCGAGAAAAAAGTAAGCAATATGAGGCTGTCGGGATGATTGCGCTTTATCATCTCAATCATCGGACGCCCCTGCTCAAACTCGCCAGCCGAAGCGGCATGAAACCATATATATCGTTTACCCGGTTTCAGCGCGCCGCGTAGATAGTCAAGCGCGTCATGCTGTCCGTCACGGAGTTTCTTTACTTTTTCGTCGCGGGAAGCGGCAATTTTTATTCCTGTGCCAAATGCACGTATGGCAAAGTTATATAGCGGATTCATGCCGGGGTTATGTCGTGTCGGGAGATGTCAGGGTTATTGAAGCGTTATTGATTCCACACCTTTGTTGATGCGGTTTATCGTCTCATCCTTGCCCAGCAGCTCGGTGATGTCAAACATGTGGGGACCCTTACACTCTCCTACGACTGTCAGGCGGAACGCATTCATCACATTGCCGAGATGATAGCCCTTCGAGGCAATCCAGTCGAGCACAACCGGCTCAGCCGCCTTGCTGCTGAAATCATCGATACCGCGGAGCACTTCGACAAGTTCACCCATTATTCGGGGGGTATCCTCGTTCCAGCGCTTCTTGACATCCTTGGGATTATATGTTTCCGGAGCCTTGAAGAAGAATTTCGCCTGATCCCAGAGATCTTTTACAAAATAGATTCTGCCTTTCACCATGCCTACTGCGCGGGCGATGTAATCGTCAGAGAAATCATCGGGATTCACACCGTTTGCCGCCAAGACGGGCTTGAATAAGCCGGCAAGACGCTCATCAGGCAATTTCTGAAGATATTCGTGGTTAAACCAGCGACCCTTCTCGTAATCAAACTTGGCGCCCGACTTCGAGCAGTGACCGAAGTCAAACTTCTCAATCAGCTCATCCATCGACATAATCTCGCTGTCGTCACCCGGATTCCAGCCTAAGAGCGCGAGGAAATTCACCACTGCTTCGGGAAGATAACCCGACTCACGATAGCCCGATGACACTTCGCCGCCCTCGGGATGCCATTCAAGCGGGAACACGGGGAATCCGAGACGGTCGCCGTCGCGCTTGCTCAGCTTGCCTTTTCCGTCGGGCTTGAGAAGTAACGGCAGATGCACAAATGAAGGTGCGGTGTCGCTCCAGCCGAATGCCTCGTAAAGGAGCACATGGAGCGGAGCCGACGGAAGCCATTCCTCACCGCGTATCACATGGGATACCTCCATCAGGTGATCATCGACTATATTGGCGAGATGATAGGTGGGCAGGTCGTCGGCACTCTTGTAGAGTACCTTGTCATCAAGCACGGAAGAGTTTATCTTTACCTCGCCGCGAAGTAGGTCATTGACCACAACGTCGATACCCGGCTCAATCTTGAAACGCACCACATACTGTGTACCCTCGTCAATAAGGCGTTTTACCTCATCGGCGGGAAGCGAAAGCGAGTTGCGCATCGAGTCGCGGGTCGAGGCGTCATACTGGAAGTTGGGTACTTCCGCGCGTTTTGCCTCAAGTTCGGCAGGAGTATCGAAGGCTATATATGCCTTGCCGGCGTCAAGAAGCATCTTCACGTGTTCGCGATAAATGTCGCGACGTTCGCTCTGTTTGTAAGGTCCGTAAGCACCCCCTTCGCGCACACCCTCGTCGATGCCGATTCCGAGCCATGCGAGAGCCTCATTGATATAATCCTCGGCTCCCGGCACAAAGCGGTGAGAGTCAGTATCCTCGATACGAAGTATCATGTCGCCGCCATGCTTGCGGGCAAAAAGGTAGTTATACAACGCTGTGCGTACACCTCCTATATGAAGCGGTCCCGTGGGCGACGGGGCAAACCTTACTCTTACTTTACGATCCATCTTAATGACTAATTGTTAAAAAGTGTCGCAAAGTTACTAATAAAATATGACATAACCGACTACATCCCCCACTTTACCGCCAAAAACTTTTTGGATACCTCCCAGATTCCTTAGCCGCAAGCGAAAAATCAGTCCACCCACAACCACTCACAGTTGCTCCGCAACATTTAAAACATAGTCAAAGACCGGGCGTATTGCGATTTTGAATCCGTCACACGTCACATCATCTTCATCATGATCGGTCAACAGTAGGAGGTTTTCGCACCCCGTTTGCCTTGCCGCCAGCAACAGCCCGGCGATTTCTCGTTTTTTTGTTTTTTCAGATGAAATATCGTACGATACTTGAACAGCAAGAACCGCCTTACGATTTTTACACACCACAAAATCACATTCTCCTCCACGACCACTGAAATAATAAATATCGCAACCCAGTCGCTTGTATCTTCGCAGCAGTTCAATATACACGATTGTTTCGAGTCGCCAACCGAGATTTTCACCGGCAAAGGCGTCATTCCGCTTGTTCATCAATGCCACATCCACGGGATACACTTTTTCGCCTGTCAATCTTTGCCGACTTTTAGGAGAATATTTGTGCAGCCCGACTAATAAATAAGCTTGCTTCAGATAACTAAGATAATTTTTTGCCGTGTGTTGCGACTTGAATCCAAATGTTTCTTGTAAGGTTTTATCTACAACTACAGAGGGAGCTACATTCAGAAGGTGATGTGACATTTCTTCAAAAGCGGAAGTATGAATCACCTTGAATCGCTGTTCTATATCACGTTTAAGTATATTATTCACCAATCCGTCTATATAATCTCTATCGTTGGCGACTGACTTAAGTTCCGGAAATCCGCCCATACGCATATAATCATCAAAAACCGCTCTACGTGCCGCTATGGCTTTTGTCGTTTTTGATTTCACATCAACATCCTTCACCTCACAATATTCTGCAAAGGAAAAAGGATAAAGAGGGATGGCATGATGCCGACCCGTCAAATGGGTGGCAAGTTCACCGCTCAAAAGCTTAGCATTGGATCCGGTTATGATTACATGCATCTGTCTACGTAAAAGCCGATTTACAAATAAATACCATTCCGGTATATTCTGTATTTCATCTATGAAAAGGTATTGGAAGTCTCCATTTATCTTGTATAGCACTTCCAAAACATCGTTAAGGTCTTCGGCACGAAGACCTATCAGACGCTCGTCATCGAAATTGACATACGCAAATTTTACCCCATTTCTTGTCAAGGCATTAAAACAAAGGGTGGATTTCCCACTACGCCTAACCCCGATTACCACCTGCGCCTGAGTACTTTTCAAGTCTATAAAGTCTTCTTCCTTACGCTTACAAAAGCGCAAGGTCTGCTTAAAAGCCAATTCTTCTGCTTGATCGGCAAGTATCGTTTCAAGTATTCTCTTATCCATAAGAGTGCATTTTCTAAGTGCAAAGATAATGAATATTTTTCGCAAAACGCACTATTTTACATAAAATCGAGGTAACAAAACGCACTATTTTACATAAAATCGGAATGTCAAAACGCACTATTTTACACAAAACCGAGGTATCAAAACGCAATATTTTACACATCTTCCAAGCGCAAGACGCGTTAACTTTCTGATTTACCCATATTTAATACAATTAAATAATTATTAAAAGCAGCACACTACAGTAAATGCAGGAGGGATAGATGCAGAACCGCCTTGATGTAGCGACATCCCTTGATAGTTTACATAACAGACAAAATCATCGTTTTGAAATATACTCTCGCCCTGCAATAGCATGAATAACACCTTATTTTCAACCCATCCACCGCAACTTCCTAACCTTATGCCCCCAAATAACCTTATAACCGTCAAGCCCGCGGCTTGAAAATCATGAACCAACGGCGGCGAAGAGTTGTTATTTACATTAAATTAACATTTACGACTATGTCAAAATCATCTACAGTTCTTTTGAGTGCACTTGCCGCAGGAATGGCGGTAACTATGACCTATTGCAGCAAACAGGCAAAATTTATCGGTGCATGGACCGAGGTAAACCCGTCAAACATCACTGTGCAACTTCCCGGCGCATCGTCAGCAACTTCCCGCGTGACAATCGACTTCATCGACAATCTCCAGAAAACCGGTGGTGCGGTGTCATTACAAAGCGACATCAACGTGACACGCACGATTGAAGCTGACTCTCTTTCACAAGGTCAGCCCTATGAGGTCAAGATTGCGGCAAAAGCATCGGTTGACGGAACATGGAGCTACGATGTTGACGATGATGACGACCTCCTTCTTGCGCTCGACCTGTCAAAACTGAAGGTTGACATAGACCGCGACCGCATATCATTCACGCGCCCGGCAGCTACAGTAGTGCCACAAGCTCATCTTGACTCTCTCGCCCTGCAATATATCGACACGTGGAAGCGTGACCTGACCGGTGTCGTATCAGAGGATTTGGCACGCTACACCGTAATCGACGACATCGAGTTAAGCCGCGACGGCAATATGATGACATTTGAGGTACAGTCGCCCGAGGCAAAGCTCCATTTCAAACGTGACGTAAAATAGCGCTACTGCAGCAACAGCACAAATCCTCCGCGCGGAAGAAGACTGATATTATCGGGCACGCTATCCGTCTTGACGATTTTCCAGCCATCGGCACCGTCGGCGACAAGCGTGGATTTCACTGATGGAATGCCGGGCATCCGCGAAAGGTCAAGCGTGATGTCACGCGCTGAGTCCGTACCGTTTATCCCTGCGATATACCACCGGTCACCTTTTCTGCGCGCCATCACCACATAGTCACCCGGATAGCCGTCAATCAACATCGTGTCATCCCATGCGGCAGGGAGTGCCGTAAGGAAATCCCTTATTTCCGCAGGCTGTGACAGGAAACTTTCGGGACGGTCGGCAAGATGCTGGATTCCCGACTCATACAACACCGTCAACGCAAGCTCGTGAGCATCGGTAGTGATATGAGGGTGTTGGGAATCGGTGAAAGCGCATGGAGTATAATCCATCGAGCCGATGACATTGCGCGTAAACGGAAGCGTGGCGTTATGAGCAGCCGCCTTGTCGGTGAATGTAGGCACATTATTGTACCACTCCGCGCCATATACCCCTTCAACACTCACAAGATTAGGATAGGTGCGCTGCAATCCGCGCGGTATGGTCGCGCCGTGGAAATTGACAAGCAGGTGATGGCGAGCCGCACACTCAAGCAACTCGACCATATACCGCAGATTACGGTTGGTGTCGCCGGAGAAAAAGTCAATCTTCACGCCCGCGATGCCATTTGCCTCGCACCATTCAAATTCCTTTTCACGATCGGCAGGGTCATTGAGGCGGAACTTCGGTCCCGGAGCACCGTCAATCCATCCTACGGAGGAATTATACCATATCAGCGGTTTAACGCCGCGTTCCCGGGCATAGGCGACAGCATCAAGCACCGTCTTCCCGCGTTTCATCTCATCCCATTCGGCGTCAATCAGCACGTAAGGCAATTTCATCTCATACGCCATGTCGACATAGCGGCAGATTATGTCATAGTCGTTTGACCCGTGATTATATGCCCAGTATATCCATGAAGCTACGCCCGGGCTGATCCACGACGTGTCGGAGATACGCGACGGACATGAATTGTCGTTGACAAGAGTCGAGCCGACCACATCGGCAAGCGACCCGATTATCGCCGTCTGCCATCCGGGCGACTCCGCGCCATCGGGACGTATATAAAATTCCCCCGGGACAGTTCCCGTATAAAGGCTTGACGCAGCCGACTCCCTGTCAATACCCGACTCGGAAAGAAGCATGAAAAGCGACCGGTCGCCATATTCAAAGAGCGATGGATAACCAATCCTGAATCCTTCAGCCAGGTCGTCACGGTCACGCAGGAAAAAGCCTTCGTAACTGTCAGTCCATTTCATCAGCCACGAGTGAGATGCGTCAGGCACATCAATACGGTAATCATGACAGCCCGACCATGCAACTCCGTCGTTATATACTCTCATCACAAGCGTATCGCCCGAAGCAAGCCGGTATCTACAGCTACTATAACCGTTATGACAGACGAGTCGTTTACCTGTCATCATCGTGTAATCGACATCATGAGAGCCCTCATCGGTAACTCCTGTAATCTCATTGCAGGAAATCTTCATCACAGGAAGCCACCCTCCGGCTGACTCTCCGCTTACCACAAGCGACGTGTCACCCGACATTTCCACTTTCACCGTGCCTGCCGGTGATACCTGTGCCATTACCATGGAAGCCAACGGCAGCATAACGCAAGACAATATATTCCTTATCATCATATTAGATATTACCATCAAAGAATCAACCTTATTTAAAATAACCGTTACCGAAATAGCTGTAGTTACCATTGTCGACATTCACGACTATCTGTTCCACGACAATTTCCGGATCAATCATATATATTTTCAAGTGATGTTTCCCCGCAGTCGCCCGCACCGGAACCTCAAGCCAGCGCATATTGTCAAACACTTCATTCCTGCGAGGCTGCCGGCGACCCTCGACAAATCCTGACAAGGATAGCGTGTTTTCTCTCGGCAAAGGACGAAGCACATTAGATCTCACAAGATTTTCGGCGGTATATTCCTCAAATGTATCAAGCATTCCCTGACGCGCATCAATAATCATGACAGGATTGTCATCCAGCTGCACTCCTATACGCAGTCCGCGCTCCGGATAAACATCCTGTACAGGAAGTATCCCTATCGCAAGCATAGTACTGTCGCCACCTGAAGATAAATCAACGTCATATTCCATCCACGGGGCTTTATCCAACGTCACGTTCTCAGCCATTACATTATCTATGCCCATACATCCCGCTCCACGACCGAGGTCCGGTAAAAATATCCATTTTGCCGCCTGGGCATCTCTTTTTTTCGTGTACTCATAAGCCATCAATGTATATTCACGGCTTGCCGAATCAGGAATCACGCTATATCCGGACTTAAGCCCGAGCGTCAAAGGATTTACATTTTTATCGGGGATAGACCATTTCTCATATCCGATATGATTGTCAAGCATCATGCCTCTCCATTTACCGCCGGCAAGTTCATTATTATAATAATCAGTAAGCTCCCTGTCATATTCCATAAGCCGCTCAATCCCGATAGAGTCCCCCAGCGTGGCACAATTATAGATTTTCGCCACTGTAGCGCTACCCATTACAGGATAATGTACAAGTTGGAAAAACGCATCTCTTGCCTCCTCCGGCATTATTTTCCCAAGCGAATCGGTCCGAGTCATTAACCTGTCCCACATCTCACCGGTCACTTTCATCTCTTCCGGATTGTATATCCCGGGATATTGCACCTCCGGTTTCCTCCAAAGATTATATTTGCTGTATTTTGACATTATATCAGCAATTTCCACGGCATGCTCCTCCCCGAATATGCTACCGGCAAATTCTTCAAGACACCCCTGCTCATCTCCGGGACCGATTTCCTCCGGATTCCATGCATAACGCATTATGAAATCAACCGGCGCCTCTTTTGGCTTTAAATCGCCGACATTTATTATCCATATCCGGTCAAGACCGCTACGATATGCAAGATTGAGCTGTTCCCTCAGTTTTGGATAGGTAGTCGTGTTAATCCAACGGTCATTCCACGGACCCCCATTCATGTCAATATGATAATACAGCCCCAAGCCCCCGCTACGGCTGCGCTCAAAGTCTCTCCCTTTACGCCTTATGTACCCCCAATTGTTATCGCAAAAGAGTAAAGTCACGTCATCGGGTACCGTAAATCCGGCATCATAATAACGCTGCACCTCGGTAAAAATAGCCCAAAGCTGCGGCACTTCACCACAAGGTTTCCCGTACACGTCGCCAATCAACCTCCGCTGCGCCTCTATAACTTTTCGGAGAGTGGCAATATTGGCGGAATCGTTGCCATCACCCATGGCGACATCACCGTCACCACGCATTCCTATGGTGATGATATTTTCATAATTCTTATTGCGCTCAAGCCCGTCATGAAAAAAGCGGTCAAGACGCTCCGAATTAACAGAATAATCCCAGGGTCCTACGCTGTCTTTCCTCACGACATACTCTTTATGTGCTCTCATCATGGGTTCATGATGAGATGTTCCCATCACAATCCCCATACGGTCGGCGAGTACTGGACTTTCCGGGTCATCCTCATTAAAACGGCTCGCCCACATTGCCGACCAGAAATAATTTGCCTTAAGGCGCAGGAGCAATTCAAAAATTTTTTCGTAAGCACGGGAATTTATGCCTCCGAAATGATTATTGCACCATGTACCGAATGACGGCCATTCATCATTTATAAATATACCGCGATATTTCACCGCCGGCTCCCCATCGGTATATTCACCCTTTTTCATATATAGGGACTCATGTCGTTGTATCGGCGCATCCGCAAACCAATACCACGGCGACACTCCGATCTGGCGTGACAGTTCGTAGATTCCGTAAATAGTACCGCGCTTGTCGGAGCCAAGTATAAGCACTACATCCCTGCCATCATATTGTGCCGTAGTAATGATATATTGTTCCCATTTTCCTTTAAGGCGCTCAGCAATACCGCCAAACCTTGCAGCTATACCGCTCACGCCTGCAGTGGCTACAACTATTGGTGCACATTCGCTTCCCGTAACTTCCTTAAGGTCATGACGCAGATTTTTCACCGCGATTTTAACTCCCTCATAATCTGAATCATCATATATGACAGTGTCACCCGAATGAGTAAGACAGAGTGCCGTATCAGCCTCCGGGGCAAAAGAAATAAAGCGCGGAGCCCCGTTCATACGTCCCGCGATAAACACACATATCGCCGACAAGACAATGTAAAGCGTTGATTGATTTTTGATAGCCATAAATATATTCTTATAAGATTTCACCTCTGTTTTATCAATAAATTTTATAAACTTTTTTTACTTTCTGTAACATCGCCTCCTGCCTCTTTTCATTCTTGCCCATTATAATCTTCATTGCGAAAGGGCGCGGGAGCACAAGATTACCTGATACCTCACACACAAACCGGTGGAAAAGAGCAGCAGACATGCCGTGAGAAAAAATAGTTTATTCATCTGAAAAATCCATTGCAATACTTCACATGTCGCGGTTAATCGGAACCGGGACGACCTGTATAGTAGGCGCGCACCTTTCCGAGCGGGAGCTGTCCTTCAAGCTGCACCGGGATACGCGAGGCATCGGTGCTTATCCATGTCTCCATAGCGTCAGACGACACCTTCCCGTTCTGCGTGAAAGTAAAGCTCATGTGAAACGTGCGCCAGGTATATTTTCCAAGTTTGATATTCTCGATGCCGTCATAACGCACGGTAAGCTGCTCGACGCTTCTGCCTGAAAACACATTCATCTTGACAACCGAGCCGGGCGACATCGAGGCAAAATCAAGTGTACGCAGATAATAAAACACCGAAAGCATGTCGACCGTGCGCCCGGTTGCATGGAGCACGGTGTCGGTTGTGGTCACCGGACCACCGTTTTTCGACTTCCACCGCTCGGCATAACCGGTCACCTGATTGCCGTCGCGCTCATATCTCACGACATCACGTCCGTAGCGCGAGCCCTCATGAGATATCTTGGTGTAGACTTCCGGCAGACATCCCTGACGAAGCATCGTCGACTTGAGAGTGTCGCGCACCATGAAAATCTTATCGGCCCACGGCAATGTGCGAGCTGCAAGACTTGCATAATAGTGGTCGCCGTCGCTACGGAGCGAAAGCACAGCGCTTGCCGCATCCTTGTTGACAAGTCCCCACTTATATAATATAATGTAGTTCAAGTCCTCGTCGGGAAGATCGATTGCCGCCACCCTTGCAGGAGCAGCAACGGCACCGAGGAGCATCATGACTGTCAATATACGGAACAAACAAAGTCTCATCATCTTCAATATAATTTAAGTAAATCATAATCATTTTCATCACCGGCTCTTCACCAGGTCGAGGAAGGGGAGCGCATCGCGCACCGACTGCTCTATGCGCTTGTTGCGCCAGCATTTGCGACACACGGCTATATAACGGTCGTCGCCACCTATCTCTACCTGTTTTCCATCGGTGACAAAGTCACCGTTACTGTCGATACGGGCGTTGACGATGGTCTTCCTGCCGCAACTGCATGTGCTCTTTATTTCGTCAATCGTGTCGGCTATTTCAAAAAGCCGGCGTGACCCCTCGAAAAGATGAGTGCGAAAATCAGTCCGCAATCCGTAGCATATCACATTGCTGCCATAGTCGTCGACCACGCGGGCAAGCTGGTCGACCTGGTCGGCTGACAGAAACTGCGCCTCATCGATAAGAAACCAGTCAATCACCGTCATCGTCTGCTCGAAAAGTTCCTGGGCGAGAAGGTAAAGGTCGGTGTCGGGATAAATCCAAAGACATTTCCGCTCGATGCCTATGCGCGAACGTATCACATTTTCTTTCTCACGCGTGTCCACGACAGGTTTCAGACACGCATAAGTCATCTTACGCTCTTCAAAGTTATAAGCGGTCGTAAGCAGCAGTGCGGTCTTAGCCGACCCCATTGTGCCGTAACGAAAATATAATTTCCCTTTCCGGTTCATATTTGTATATATTTATTAACGTAAAGTTATTCATAATAGTTGGAATAGTCATAATTTAATCATCACTTTTTACGAGCCGCAACCTACATGCAATTTTTCATCCGCAATCACGTTATACATTATAATACCAAAACTCATGAAAAAATACCTCATACTTGCTGGCTGCATGTTTCTATTCCTTGCAGCCCTGCCGCTCACTGCATGCGGCGATGACAAAGACAATCCCGACCCCAATGATAAACCCGCCACTCCACCAGCAGAGGTAGTCCACGGCAAATTTGCCCGTGGAGCCGATGTAAGCTGGCTCACCCAGCTTGAGGCAGAAGGCGAGAAGTTTTACTCACCCGACGGAAAGGAGAAAGAGTGCATGCAACTGCTCCGCGACGATTGCGGGGTCAATGCCATACGTCTGCGCGTATGGGTCAACCCCAAAGACGGCTGGAACAATATCGACGACGTGATGGTGAAGGCGCGACGCGCCGATGCGCTCGGTATGCGTCTGATGATTGATTTCCATTTCAGCGACACATGGGCCGACCCGGGACACCAGGAAATGCCGGAGGCATGGAAAGGGAAATCGCTCAATGAGGTGAAATCACTCATGACGGCACATATCCACGACATGCTCGGCGCTCTCAAGAAAGAGGGCATCACACCCGCCTGGGTGCAAATCGGTAACGAGACACGTACCGGCATGATGTATCCCCTCGGCAAACTTGACGCAGACTTCGCCGAGCTTGTCAACACCGGCTACGACGCGGTCAAGGCTGATTTTCCCGGCGCAATCGTGATAGTACACTGCGACGAGGGCGACAACGGATGGCATTACCGCGAACTGTTCGGCAAGCTGAAAGCCGCCGGCGCGAAATATGACATGATCGGCATGTCGCTTTACCCCGACGCCTCCAACTGGGAGAAACTTCTCTCCGACATGGTAAACAACATACGCAACGTCACCGCCACCTACGGAAAACCGGTGATGATATGCGAAATCGGCATGCCATACAATCAGGGAGAGGCATTTGACCGTATGCTCTCAACCCTTATCGACGATTGCGCGTCGCTCGACGTGAAAGGTGTATTCTATTGGGAACCAGAAGCACCGTCGGGCTACAACGGCGGCTACGACAAGGGATGTTTCATCAACGGCACTCCTACACAGGCACTCGATACATTCAAGAAAAATCTTCCGATATATGAATAACAACATAAAACATATAGCGGCGTTTCTCGCCGCATCGGTAGCATTGACCGCGACTGCAGGGCGCGAGTCAGTCACACTGAAAGAATGGGAATTTACCAAGGGCATCCCTGCCGCCAATACAAAGTGGCAGAAAGTCGCAGTACCCCACGACTGGGCGATATACGGTCCGTTTGACCGCGAAAACGACATACAGCGTGTTGCCGTGGAACAAAACGGAGAGAAAGAAGAGACCTGGAAGACCGGACGTACAGGCGGACTCCCATTTATAGGGAAAGGCGCGTATCGCACGACATTTAACGTGGCTGACACCACGTCGAGAGATTTTACCCTCCTTTTTGACGGTGCCATGAGCAATCCCGTAGTCTATGTCAACGGCAAGAAAGCGGGACTGTGGCGCTACGGCTACAACTCGTTTTATCTCAATATCGACTCTCTCGTGCGCCCCGGCTCCAACGACCTTCTTGTAGAGCTTGAAAACCACGAGCGCGCCTCACGGTGGTATCCGGGCGCGGGACTGTACCGCAATGTTCACCTCATCACCACCGATGACGTTCATGTACCTGTATGGGGGACCTACGTCACAACTCCCGATGTCGACAAGGACCGCGCATCGGTACGTCTGGAAATCGAGCTTGACGGATTGCAGAAAGAACAGAAAGGCGTGTCGATAATCACCGAGATTATCGACCCGGAAGGCAATGTCGTTGCCGACAACAGTGCCCCGTATTATTACCACGGGCAGCCGATGGTGCAGAATTTCCTCGTCAACACCCCGCAGCTCTGGTCTCCCGAACATCCGTATCTATACACGGCACGCACCAATATATATGTTGACGGAAAGCAGACCGATTCCTACGATACCCGCTTCGGAATACGCCGCCTTGAGTTTATCCCTGAAAAAGGATTTTTCCTCAACGGCGAGCCTACCAAATTCAAGGGCGTATGCAACCACCATGATCTCGGACCGCTCGGCGCGGCAGTAAACCGGTCGGCATTGCGTCATCAGCTTGAGCTGCTTCAGGATATGGGCGTCAACGCCGTGCGCACCGCCCACAACATGCCTGCTCCAGAACTTGTCGAGTTGTGTGACGAGATGGGCATCATGCTCATGATAGAGCCTTTTGACGACTGGAGCTTCCGACCGAAATCACCCAACGGCTACGGGTCATATTTCACCGAGTGGGCCGACAAGGATATCACCAACATGGTGAAGCATTACCGCAACAATCCTTCAGTGGTGATGTGGTCGATAGGCAACGAGGTGCCGAGCCAGTGGGGACCCGGAGGAGTCGAGGAACTTGTAATGCTTCAGGACCTTGTACACGCCCTTGACCCGACACGCCCCGTTACCTGCGGCATGGACCAGATAGGCGCGGTGCTCGACAACGGGTTTGCCGCCTCGCTCGACATCCCCGGCTTCAACTACAAGCCGCAATATTACGAAAAGGCTTACGATATATTGCCGCAGAAACTCATATTAGGTTCCGAAACGGCATCGACAGTGTCATCGCGCGGTGTCTACCACTTCCCCGTTATATTCCGCGGGCAGGAGCAGGTCATGCACCCCGACCATCAGTCATCGAGCTACGACAATGAGGCATGCAACTGGTCAAACACCCCCGACATTGACTTCGCCATGGATGATGACAAGGATTACGTGATGGGGCAATTCGTGTGGACCGGCTTCGACTATCTCGGAGAGCCTACACCTTACGATACCGATGCATGGCCAAACCATAGCTCCGTGTTCGGCATCATCGACCTCGCATCTCTACCCAAGGACCGCTACTATCTCTACCGGTCGAAGTGGAATGAGCAATCGCCTACCCTCCACGTGCTTCCTCACTGGAACTGGAAAGGGAGGGAAGGCGAAGTAACACCGGTATTTGTCTACACGAGCTATCCCAAAGCCGAACTTTTCATCAACGGCAAAAGTCAGGGTATGCGCGAGAAAAACGACTCCACCTATCAGAACCGCTACCGCCTCATGTGGAACGAGACCGTCTATGAGCCGGGCGAACTTAAAGTGATAGCCTATGACAATGACGGCAATCAAGTCGCCGAGAAGATTGTAAAAACCGCCGGGAAGCCTCATCATCTTGTAGTGACACCTAACCGTGACACTATCGCAGCCGACGGCGACGAGCTTGTCTACTTCACCGTACAAGTAGCTGACAAGGATGGAAATATCGTACCCGACGACAGCCGCATGGTCAGCTTCAAGGTTGACGGCGCGGGGCAGTTTGAGGCGACCGCCAACGGCGATCCCACCTGTCTGCTTCCGTTCCAGAATCCGAAAATGAAGCTGTTCAGCGGAGCCGCCACGGCGATAGCCCGCAGTGCGACTACCCCCGGCACTCTCCGCTTCACGGCGACTGCTCCCGGTGTACGTCCCGCAACCGCCACCATTACCGTAAAATAATCACATTTTCACAAGAAATAAATATAACCGCCGGTATGACACGCTCATATCGGCGGTTAATCATATAATTAAGTGGCTGTTTCACAAAAAATCACTATCTTTGACCCTGTCTTTAAATCATGTATATATACCAATTAATAATCACATACCATTAAAAAACATCAATCATGAGACTGACCCTTGGATTATTTGGCGCCTTTGTCGCCATGACCACGGCTACCTCGACACTCTTCGCGGCAACTCAGGGAGAGCTTGACCCGCCGTCAGTGGTCGAGCAGTGGAGCGATGAGTCGAAAGCTACGAAAATCATCGACATCAATTTCAGTGACACCCGTTGGCCCTCGACATGGACAGCAGAGACAGGTCGCGACTGCCCCGATTTCTCTTCGGGCGGCTATGTGAATGCAGTGCTTGACGTGCCGGTGAACGGAACAGGAGACGTGACCTATCCGGTGTTGTTCCACAACTGCATGTTTGCCAACAAGACCTCCTACGGCGGATATGCCGGAGCCACAGCCGCCTTCTCCCGCCAGTATTATCTCGGCGATAAAGCCACTAATTTCAATGACTGGAAACAGGAGGGACACAAGACTTACCTTGAAGACAATATCCGCTACGATGCCACGACAGGAAAGCCTATATACGGCGAGGCGGGATTTGTGCAGATGTGCCGTGACGCGGCAATGGAAATCGACGGAACGCCGACATCACTCCACGGATGGATGGAGATAGACCATATCCCCTATGTCGAACGCGTTCAATGGTCATGGTCGTCGACCTCATGGGGCCGTGGCATAAAATGTGACATCAAAATAGGCGACGGCGAGTGGAAGCCGCTCGTATGGATGGGCTCCGAGCGTCAGAAACAGGGCTGGACGGTGTTCAGCGACCAGGGATATTTCATGGAAAATGTAATCGATGCCTCCGATGTGTCGCTCCGATGGCGCGTATGGGACGGCGAAGACATGGATAATCCCGTGCAGGGCGACGGCAACGGCGGCACTGCGTTTACACAGGCTATAGACCCGATGGCTATGCGACAGGCTCCGCGTGTACACAAAGTGCGGATTTTCGGCAACGAAGTCACTAAAGAGCAGTCCGACTTCGCACGTGAAAACCCTGTGGGCGATGTCGGCAAGCTCTCTGATCTAAGTAATTTTGAGACAGGGGGCAAGGATAACGCGCCCGATGCCGATGCACCGCTGATGCTTCTTACAGTGTCGCCCGACGGCACCTCCGAATACACCTCGGTGCAGGCGGCAATCGATGCCGTGCCCGATGGCTACCGAGGCATAATTTATATCGCGCCGGGCATATATGAGGAAAATATCTACGCGGGCACAAAGGATAATCACAATAAATTTATCAGTCTTATCGGTTCCGACCCCGCGACCACGATACTTACTTCATCAGTGTCACGCGGTAACGCAAACCCCGGCAACACATTCAACGACTGCGCGGCACTCAACGTGTATGTACCCCGTTTCTATGCCGAAAACCTCACCATCCGCAACACCAGCGGAAATGTCGGTCAGGCAGAAGCACTTTACACCGCGGGCGATGCCCACATATTCAAGAATTGTGTGTTAAGCGGCTACCAGGACACATATAAGGCAAATGTGGGTTCGCGAGGTTACTTCATCGACTGTCTTATCGAGGGTGCTGTCGACTTTATATACGATGGCGGACTTGAATGGTTTGAGAATTGTGAGATTCGCTGCGTGAAAGGCGGCGGTTATATCACGGCACCATCTAAAAGCGGAATGCCGATGACACGTGTGCTGTTCCCCGAACTCAGTGCGGAGAGCTTCTATCCCGGACTGTTTTTCAACAACTGCAGCATTACCTCGGAAGATGGTGTCGCTGCCGGAAGTTATGCTCTCGGACGCCCATGGGATGAGAACTGCGGAAGCATGTATATCAACTGTACACTCGGCAACCATATCTCCGCAGCCGGATGGAACGCATGGAACGGCAACGAACGCACCGCATCATTCTACGAATACAACAGCCTTGACACCGACGGCAAGCCGGTTGATATCTCTGCCCGCGCCTCGTTCTCCCGTCAGGCGACAGCCGCCGAGATTGAGGCTTACATGAACGCCGCATTTATATTTGACCGTTTTTCCGATGTACCTTTTGACTTCAACCGCATCCTGAACAGCGCCACGGCACCCATGAACTTTACTGTCACTCGTAAGGGATTTACATGGGAAAGCGATGAGATGGCGGCAGGCTACATCGTGTATCGCGACGGCGAGCTTGTAGCAATCACCGATACACCATCTTATACCGCAACCGATGACGCGACCTACACTGTCAGCACTATCTCGCGCTATGGCGTTACATCACGCGCGGTCGAGGCTCGCGAGGCATCACGGGTGCTTGCATTCCCGACAGCTGAAGGATTTGGAAAATATGCCACCGGCGGTCGTGGAGGAAAAGTGGTGAAAGTGACTTCATTGAGCGACGACGGCTCGGAAGGTACTCTCCGTTGGGCATTTAACCAGCATAAGGGCGAACCCATTACCATAGTATTTGAAGTGAGCGGCGACATTGCACTGTCAAGCGAGTTGCGTGTCAACCGCGCCGACTGGACTCTCGCGGGACAGACCGCGCCGGGTGAAGGCATCGTAATCACCCGCAACAAGGTGAATTTCGGAGGCTCGCAGAACTTTATCGTGAGAAACATGCGCTTCCGCATCGGACAGAAAAACATCGCCGGCGATATTCTTGCCGAAAATGCCTGCGGTGCTGAAAATTGCTCTAATTTCATCTTTGACCACTGTTCTTTCGGATGGTCGGTAGAAGAAAACATGAATACAGCCGACTGCCATTTCCTCACGGTGCAATACTGCATGGTACATGAAGGACTTTACAATGCCGGACATTCCAAGGGAGTGAGAGGCTACGGATGCCAGTGGGGAGGCTCGCCCGCCACATACCATCACAACCTGCTTGCCCACAACCAGTCGCGTTCATGCCGCTTCAACGGTGCCCGTGGTGAGGATTATGTGGTATTCATCGAGTATGCAAACAATGTCAACTACAATTATGGCAAGACCGGCAACTGCTACGGCGGCGAGAACACGGCAGCCATTTCGTCATACAATGGCAAGAACTCGGCTCACGAGTGCAATTTCATGAACAATTACTACCGTCCGGGAGCCGCATCCAATCCTTCGCAGGTAGTGTTTGTCAACTCCAGCTACGCCCGCGACGGTGCAAAATCGTGGGGTCCCGCAAAATGGTATGTCAACGGCAATGTGGCTCATGGCATAGAATCGGCGACCACCGACAACTGGAGCGCCATGCAGGCTGAGGGCTACAAGAAGGATGACATCCGTGTCGACAGCCGCATCGTGCCAGAAAATCCCTATTACAAATATTCTGTGGCAGGAGCGGTAGGCAAATATGTTCCGTCACAGTATATGCTTGAAAATATCCAGACAGCCGATGCCGCATACGCCTCGGTTGTGGCAAAGGCTGGATGTGTCAACCGCGACAAGGTAGAGAAGCGTGTGGCGGAAGACGCACGTCTCGGCACCGTTACCTACGGTGGGAAAGCCATGGGCGTGACTTCCGGAATCATAGATACGGAGAATGACGCCGAAGGATTTTTCGCATACTCGACCGATTACACTGTGCCTGCCGATACTGATGGCGACGGAATGCCCGACGAATGGGAGAAAGCCAACGGATATAATCCTGACGTTGCCGACAACAACGAGCTTACTGAAAAGGGCTATACCGCACTTGAGGTATATCTCGCTTACCTGATGGGCGAGGATATCAACAAGACCCCTGCAGGGATATGCCAAGTGACTACCTCAATAGGCGACATGAAGTATGACGCGGCATCATCAACACTCACCGTCCCCGAAGAGGCGGTCGGTGCTACCGTGACTGTGTACTCTGCCGACGGAAGGATTGTACGCACTGTTACTGCCACTCAGACGGCGATATCGCTTGACGGCTGTCCCGCAGGTATTCTACTCCTCAACCTCCACGGCGACTCAATCACCCCGCGCGTACTGAAAATCATCCGCTAATCCCCTATTATTCAATCTATCATGATGGTGTATCATAATTTTGATACACCATCTTTTTATTGCTTACGGGAGCGGGCGAGCTTCCACTCAATGTCACTAACTTTAGTGCCGGAGACATAAATCCCCGAAAGGGGGATTCATCCTGTTATCCGCGGGTAATGCCGGAGGCATACCCGTGGCGCAAGTGCATCTCCTGTTGACTCAACCCCGGAGAGTGGGTTGAATAGCCATCTGATTAGCATATGCTTATGCAACCCGTTTCAGGGTTGCGTTATTGTGGGGGCATCGCTCTCCACGGGCGCACCTTCGGCGCTGCCCGCGGTTACCCCCATCTTGCCCTTTCCGGGCAAAATCCTTACCCGAATGCGGGCGAGCTTCCACTCCCCTCTACAGCTACGCTGATTATCAAGTCATTAGC
>ERZ780149.830-NODE-830-length-37929-cov-22.703491_pt1 | contig 37929 bp, 33 predicted proteins | sample MGYA00511367_ERZ780149 | MGnify/ENA primary metagenome ERZ780149 (study PRJEB29588, sample SAMEA2153852) | human gut metagenome | biome: human gut; feature: human-associated habitat; material: faeces | place: Denmark | collected 2008/2010 ... | reverse complement strand
GCCTTGTGTGTGACGCGAGCTCGACGCTCGATACGGTCGGCGCCTTGCGCCTCCACGCTCCTAATAAGCACATTCCGTTAATAAATACGCTCCGAAAGAGTGTCAAAATAACCATACAAATCACATATATAGCGAAGTCTAAATGAAAGAAAACAAGAAAAACAAACAACCGAAAGTCAAGAACGTTATCGACAAGACGTCAAAAGCGGTGAGGCGGACGAGTATCGGCGGACAAGCCGTGCTCGAAGGCGTTATGATGAAGGGCGAACACTCCATCGCAACTGCCGTACGCACTCCGAGCGGTGATATAACCGTCGAGAGCAAGTACATCAAAAGCCCCAAAGAGCGCAACGTGTTTTTCCGCTTGCCGTTTATAAGAGGCGTGGTCAATCTTTTCACGCAACTTTTCCAAGGTACGGGCATAATGATGCGCTCGGCGGAAGTTTACGGCGATTACGCCGAGCCGTCCAAGTTTGAAAAATGGATGGCGGACAAACTCAAAATCAATCCGATGAACGTGCTTATGGCGTTTTCGGTGGTGCTTGGCGTGCTTCTTGCCGTGGGGCTTTTCGTATTTTTGCCAAACCTCATTACGGGCGCGATTTGCGACAATATCCAAGCAATAAATACCTCCTCGCTAAAAAGCCTTTGGTACAGCCTTATCGAGGGTGGCTTTATGCTGATTATTTTTATAAGTTACATCCTTTTGGTGACGCTTATGAAGGACGTTCGCAGAGTGTTTATGTATCACGGTGCGGAACACAAGGTCATCACTTGCTACGAGCACGGACTCGATCTCACGGTTGAAAACGCCAAGAAAATGCGCAGAGAACACTCTCGTTGCGGAACGACGTTCCTCTTTTTCGTCGTTGCGGTGAGCATATTGGTGTTCGTACTCGTCAACTATATGATTACGGCGTGCAATCTCGTAGTGCCGTCGTCGGTTGGCGGATATAAGGTGCTCAACACTCTTATAAAACTCGGTTTCAAACTCTTGTTTTTGCCCGTAGTGGCGGGTGTTTCCTATGAGCTTTTGAAGCTCCTTGCAAAGAGCGATTGCCTCTTGGCGCGTATATTGCGTGCACCGGGTATGCTACTTCAAAAACTTACTACCAAAGAACCGACGGACGATATGCTCGAAGTGTCTATAACCGCGTTCAAAACGGTTATGGAAATGGACGCAAATCCCAATCTCGAAGAGAAAAAATTCGATATCCGCGTGCCGTACGGCGTTGCGAGAGATCGTGTAAAGAATATTGCAAAGTGCGCGGACGAAGCGGATATAGACTGGTTGCTCGTTGAGGTTACCGGCGTCAAGAGGAGCGAACTTCCCGCACTAAAAACGCTCACCAAGGCGCAATACGACGCTGCGGAAACCATTGCAAATAAGATGAAAGACGGCACGCCGTTGCAATACGCGCTCGGTTATTGTGACTTTTACGGCATTAAAATCTCCGTAAATCAAAACGTGCTTATACCTCGTCCCGAAACGGAAGAGCTCGCAGAGAAGGCAATAGTCGAGGTTAAATCGAGAAACGAAAACGTTGGCATCGACGTGCTCGATTTGTGTACGGGAAGCGGTGCAATTGCCGTGGCAATAGCCAAAAATACGAGCGCACACGTGTGCGCAACGGACGTAAGCACGGGCGCAATCGACGTTGCAAAGGCAAATGCGCTCAATACGGGCGTAAAAATCGATTTTGTTTGCGGTGATATGTGGAGTGCGGTCGAAAATAAGCAATTTGACGTAATCGTGTCCAATCCTCCGTATATCCCGAGCGAGGATGTGAAAAAACTCGACGAAAAAGTCAAAAATTTTGAGCCGCAACTTGCCCTTGACGGTGACGCGGACGGCTTGAAGTATTATAGAATTATAGAAAAAGGTCTTGACGCTCACCTCAAAGACGGCGGTGTGCTTTTGATGGAATTCGGCATAGGTCAAGCCGAGAGTATCAAAGAGATTTTTGCTTCTTACGACGTGACTATCGACAAGGATATCGAGGGCGTCGAACGTATGGCAACGGTGAAAAGAAAATGAAGATAAGCGACGGATTGATACAACGACTAAATAAAATTCAGGCGCGATACGAGGAAGTAGGAGACCTTTTGTCAAAGCCGGAAGTGATTGCGGACCAAGCGCAATTCAAGGCACTTTCAAAGGAACATTCCGACCTTATGCCCATTGTAGAGAACTACGCAACGTACCTCAAGCACAAGAGCGATTTCGAGGATTGCGAGCAGATGGTGGCAATGGAGAGCGATGCGGATATGAAAGCCCTTGCCAAGCAGGAACTGGACGAACTTCGCGATACGCTCGACAAAGACGCGGAAGACATCAAAATTTCGCTTTTGCCCAAAGACCCCAACGAAGACAATAACGTCATTATGGAAATACGTGCGGGAGCGGGCGGTGACGAGGCTGCGCTTTTCGGCACGGAACTTATGAGAATGTACCGCCATTATGCCGAAAACAATCGTTGGAAAATAGAAGAAGTCAATATGAACTACACCGAGCTCGGCGGTGCAAAGGAACTCGTGTTTATGATTACGGGCAAAGGCGTTTGGGGCAAACTCAAATTCGAGAGCGGTGTGCATAGAGTCCAACGCGTTCCCGAAACGGAGTCGCAAGGCAGAGTGCATACCTCAACCGTCACCGTTGCAGTGCTCCCCGAGGCTCAAGACGTTGAAGTCACGCTCAACGAAAACGACATAAAAGTGGACACTTATCGAAGCGGCGGTGCAGGCGGACAACACGTCAATAAGACGGAAAGCGCGATAAGAATGACGCATATTCCCACGGGTATAGTGGTTGAGTGTCAAGACGAGCGCAGTCAGATAAAAAATCGCGAAAAGGCACTTAAAGTGCTCAAATCGAGAGTTTACGACTATTATCAGTCGCAAGCGCAAAAGGAATACGCCGAAAATCGTCGCGCACAAGTAGGCACGGGAGACAGAAGCGAGCGTATAAGAACGTACAACTTTCCGCAAGGCAGAGTCACCGACCACCGCATAGGGCTCACGCTTTATTCGCTTGATAAATTTATGCTCGGCGATATGGACGAAATGATATCCGCACTTCAAATCGCGGTGCAAAATAAGATGCTCGAAAACATCGAGTGACGGAGGCAAAAGATGATTGTCGAATACAATAAGCGCAACCACTTGCTCGAAGAACACAACTACAAGCCGTCCCTTCAAGACGTTGAAAACCCCAATCTTCACAGACAGGTTTTCACGTACGGTAAAATCCCCAAAACGGCGTTCAATATGCGCCACGTGCCTATGGAATGTCCCAAGGATTTGTACATAAGCGATACGACGTTTAGAGACGGACAACAAGCGATGCAGCCGTTCGATGTCAAGGACATCGTGGAGCTTTACAAAAAACTCCACAGACTCGGCGGAAAGAACGGTATGATACGCCAAAGCGAGTTTTTCCTTTACAGTGACAAGGACAAAGAAGCGGTCAAAAAGTGCCTCGACCTCGGATACGAATTTCCCGAAGTCACAAGTTGGATACGCGCAAACGAAAAGGACTTCGAGCTCGTCAAAGAATTCGGAATAAGAGAGACGGGTATTTTGGTAAGTTGCTCTGACTATCATATCTTCAAAAAGATGAATATGACTCGTAAGCAAGCGATGGACAAGTATCTCGGCATCGTCAAAATGGCACTTGACAAAGGCATAGTACCTCGTTGCCACTTCGAGGACATCACGAGAGCGGACTATTTCGGATTTGTCGTACCGTTTGCAATCGAGCTTATGAAACTCAGCAGAGAGAGCGGTATTCCAATCAAAATCCGCGCCTGCGACACTATGGGCTACGGCGTTACCTATCCCGGTACCGCAATGCCGCGAAGCGTACAGGGTATCATTTACGGCTTCCGTTATTATGCGGAAGTGCCAAGCGAACAACTCGAATGGCACGGGCACAACGACTTTTACAAGGCGGTAACCAACAGTGCGACTGCGTGGCTTTACGGTTGTTCGACGGTCAACACCACGCTTCTCGGCATCGGTGAGCGCACCGGCAATACTCCGCTCGAAGCAATGGCAATCGAATACACGTCGCTTCGAGGTACGTCCAACGGTATGAACCTCGAGGTCATAAGCGAGATTGCGGACTACTTCGAAGATGAAATGGGATATCGTATTCCGCCTCAAACGCCGTTTGTGGGCAAAAACTTCAACGTTACCAAGGCGGGTATTCATGCCGACGGTATGCTCAAAGACCAAGAAATCTACAATATTTTCGACACCCAAAAGATTTTGGGCAGAGCACCGAGAGTGGTGGTGGACGCATTCAGCGGACTTGCGGGAATTGCATATTGGATTGACACGTTCTACGAACTTCCGACGGAAGCAAAAGTAGACAAAAAAGACGAGCTTGTCGCAAAAATAAAGGAACTCGTCGACAAACAATACGCGGACGGTCGCACCACGGCAATAAGCGACGGTGAACTCGACGCAATGGTCAACCTCATCTCACCCGTCAGACACGCCGAACTTACATCGTATATCGAATAAATCGAGGCAATATATACACGCAATTTCAGACAATTTGCAAAAACCGCCAAAATTTGAAAATTGGATATTGAAATCGCGCGATATATTATATATAATATAAGCGGAGGTGCTTATGATTAAATTTATTACCGGAGCAAAAGGCACAGGCAAAACCAAAAACATCATCGATATGGCAAACGACAACATCGATACCGCAAAAGGCGACATCGTGTTTGTGACCGATACGGACAGATATATGTATTCGTTGCGCTATCAAGTGCGCGTGGTCAATGCCAAACAACTCAAAAAAGGCGACAATCCCGTCAGCGAAGAGGCTCTTATCGGCTTTATCAAAGGCTTGCTCGCAGGCAACCACGATATCGAGACTCTTTATATCGACGGCGCACATAGAATGCTCGGCAAGACCGTGCACGAGATGAAAGACTTTTTCGACGACATTCGCGAAGTGGCAAAGGACACGAATACGCAATTTGTCATTACCGTAAGCGAGGACGAGAACAACCTTCCTGACTTCGTGCGCTAAAAGGAGTTTTATGAAATACACCTGCACCAGAAATTCCAAAATCGAAATTTCTGCAAGCGAGGCTATCGTAAAAGGAATATCGGATGACGGCGGACTTTTCGTTCCGTCGTCATTCCCGATTTTTAGCCTTGACGATATATGCGCGCTTTGTGACCTCGATTATGCGGAGCGTTCCGCAAAAATATTGTCGAAATACCTCGACGATTTTTCTTATGAGGAAATTCTGGATTATACGCACAAGGCGTATTCTCGTTTTGACGAGGACGTATGTCCCGTCGTAAAAGTCGAAGACGGGCTCTATATGCTGGAATTGTGGCACGGACCTACGGCATCATTTAAGGATATATCGCTTTCTCTGTTGCCGTATCTTCTCGGCGCGAGCAAGAAAAAACTCGGTATTACCGACGATACGTTGTTGCTCGTCGCAACGAGCGGAGATGCGGGAAAATCCGCAATGGAAGCCTTCAAGGACGTAGAGGGAGCGCACGTCGCGGTGTTTTATCCCGCAAAAGGGGTAAGTGAATTGCAACGCCTTCAAATGGTTACGCAAGAGGGCGCAAACGTGTCGGTTTTCGGCGTAAAGGGCAACTTTGACGACGCTCAATCCGCAATCAAGCGTATTCTCAACGACGAGGAAGTCTTGGACAAACTCAAAAATCTCGGCGTTTCCTTGTCGGTGGCAAATTCTTTCAACTGGGGCGGTCTCGCCCCGCAAATCGTTTATTATTTTTCCGCATACTGCGACCTTGTCGCAAGCGAGGAAGTCGAACCGGGTGAAAAAATAAACTTCGTCGTCCCCACGGGCAATTTCGGCAACGTCGTTGCCGGATATTACGCTTATCGAATGGGACTTCCCGTGAATAAGTTTATAATCGCGACCAACGCCAACAATGCGCTTGTGGACTTGTTCAACGACGGTGAATACGACGTAAGGCGCGACTTTTTCAAAACGATGTCCCCGTCAATGGACGTGCTCGTCGCAAGCAATCTCGAAAGACTCGTATACGATGCACTCGGAAGAGACGACGATGCGGTGAAGCAAGCCTACGATAGTTTGAAACGAACGGGTAGGTTCGAGCTCGATCCCGAAGATATCCGCATGGATTTGTTTGAGGCCGGTTGGGCGGACGAAGAAGATACGAAGAACGCGGTAGAGACGTTTTTCGACCTCGACGATTACATTATGGACACGCACACGGCAGTCGGTGCAAGCGTCTATAACGACTATTCGTGCGAGACGGAAGACGAAACCCCCACCGTCATCGTGTCCACGGCAAGCCCGTACAAAGTCGCTTCCGACGTTCTCGGCGCACTTGGCACGAAGGAAAGAAACGCCTATAAAGCCGTCGTGAAACTGTACAACCTCACTGCGCTCGATTGTCCCGAAAGCATTGTGGAACTAGAAGAAAAAGAAGAAATTTACAAAGACGTCATAGAGTGCGCCGACATAAAACAAACCGTGCTCGACGTGGCAAAACGAACCAGAAAATAATAAGGAAAGTCGTGTCGCAAACAACGCAAAACGGCGTTTATCGTGACGAAACGGCTATATAAAAGTGTATTATGGAAGAACAAAAACAAAAAATCGTATATAGCGCATTGAAGCCGACGGGTGATTTGCAACTGGGCAACTATATCGGCGCGCTCAAAAATATGGTCAAACTTCAAGACGAGTATAAGTGCATTTATTCGGTTGCGGATATGCACGCAATCACTGTTGACAACGTCCCCGCGGACTTGCGCCGTCGCACTTACGACTTTATGGCAATATTCCTTGCAATAGGACTTGACCCCGAGAAGACGACGTTGTTCGTGCAATCGCAAGTGCCCGAGCACGCAGAACTTGCTTGGGTGCTCAATTGCAACACTCAATTCGGTGAAGCAAGCAGAATGACGCAGTTCAAGGAAAAGAGCCAAAAAGCACCCGAAAACGTCAATCTCGGATTGTTCACTTATCCTACGCTTATGGCTGCGGACATCTTGCTTTATCAAGCGGACTACGTTCCCATCGGCAAGGACCAAAAGCAACATCTCGAGCTTGCAAGAGATATCGCGCAACGTTTCAACTCCAAGTATTCTCCGACGTTCGTCATCCCCGACGGCATATTCCCGACGATAGGTGCAAAGATATACAATCTTCTCGATCCTACTACCAAGATGGGCAAGACGGACGACAACACCAACGGCGTTATTCACCTTCTGGACGATCCGGACACTATTATGCGCAAATTCAAGAGGGCGGTCACGGACTGCGGAGATGCAATCGTTATGGCGGAGGACAAACCCGGCATAAGCAACCTCATCACGATATATTCCGTCATTACGGATACGCCTGTCGACAAGGTGCAAGACATCTTTGCGGGCACGTCTTACGCGGACTTCAAGACCAAGGTCGGCGAAGCGGTGGTTGAATATTTGCGCCCCATTCAAGAGAAACACGCCTACTATATGCAACACAAGGATTACCTTGAAGAGATTATGCGAAACGGCGCGCAAGAGGCACAAAGAATTGCAAGAAAGACGCTTTCAAAAGTGTATAGAAAAGTCGGTTTCGTGCAAGCATAATTTTAAGGTGCGTTTAATCTAAATAGTGTAGATTATTTGACAATAAGACAAAGAGGCAAGCAAAATGTTCGGATACGTCATACCCGATAAACAGAATATGTATATCAAGGATTTCAACGTATTCCAAGCGTTTTATTGCGGGCTTTGCAAGACGCTCGGCAAGACGGGCTCGCAAATCACGAGACTTTGCACCAACTATGACGTCACTTTTTACAGCGTACTTTTGCACTCGCTCACGGACACCAAAGTGCAGTTCGAGCGCAAACTTTGCGCCTACAACGGCAAGAAAAAGGTGGTCATAAGTGCGGATGAGTTGTCAAGGAAGATGGCGGATTTGTCCGTCATGCTCGTCTATTACAATGCCGAAGACGATGTGACCGACGGCAAAAAATCGCGAATTCTTATCAAATGGAGGCTTGCACTCCGCAAGGCAAAAGCGTCAAAACGCTTGCCCGAAATAGATAAGATGATGAAAAACAGTTTTGCATCGCTCAACGTTTTGGAAAAAGCCAAGTGCGACAGCATAGACAGGGTGGCGGATTGCTTTGCGTCGCTTATGCGCGACATAACGCGCGCCCTTATCAAAACGGACGACGTCATCGACACGTTCACCTACAATCTCGGTAGGCTCGTATATTTGCTCGATGCCGTTGACGACGTCGAAAAAGACACCAAAAAGAAGAGGTACAATCCTCTGTTGCTCAATTACGGTGAGTGCACCGATAAGGCGGATTATCTTGCGAAAAACGCCGATGAACTGTCGTTTTTGCTCAATTCCACTTACAACAAGATGGTTGCAAGCTACAACGATATGGATATTAAACTCTACGAGGGAGTACTGTCCAACACCGTATATCTGGGCTTGAAGATGCAAATAGAGCATTTGCTCAAAGGAGAAGATAAATGCCGACTAACCCGTTTGTAATTCTCGGTATAGACCAAAACGCGTCGCAAAGCGAAATTCTCGAAGCGTACAGAACCAAGCGCGCACAATATCAAGAGCACGTCTTTGACGAAGGAGAGGCGGGCGCGCAAGCGGCTCGTATGCTCGAACAGCTCGACAACGCCTACCAACAGGCGATGGAATCCGCACAAGAGGCGTCCACCGTCACGGGCGAGGGCGAATCCGCTTTCGAGGCGGTCAAGCAAGCCATTCGCAACAAGGACGTGGAAACCGCTCAACGTGAACTTGATAAAATGTCCACCCGCGGTGCGGAGTGGCACTATTATCAGTCCATCGTCTTTTACGAGAAAAACTGGCTCAACGACAGCAAAAAACAGTTGGAACTTGCCATTGAAATGGACTCTTCCAACCCCAAGTATTCTCGTGCGCTCGAAAACCTCAAAAAGAAGATAGACGGCTCACGCCCCTACGACAAAGAAGGTTCAAAGGGCGTTTACGGCAAGAACGACACCGCTCGCACCTCTCGCACCTATTCTCAACGCGACTCCGACGTAGCCGACGGAATGTGTTCGGCTTGTCAAGCGCTTTGGTGTGCGGATTGTTGTTGCGAGTGTATGGGTGGCGACTTGATTCGCTGCTGCTGATTTGCGCCGAATGCTAAACACGTGTCACTTATCTCTACGAGATAACTTGACACATATTTAGGCGCAAACGTCCTACACAAAAGCAATCGGAGCATTGCTTTTGTGCGTAAGGTCTCGCAACCTTGAGACGGCTCGGCGGTTGCTCGGATAGAAAATTGATGCTCACAACAACTCTTCGTCGAGTTATAAACTACGGCTCCGCCTGTCTACGAGCGTCGTTAGGCGTGCGTTGCACGCTAATGGAATATTCCAAAATTATTAATTAATAATTATTAATTATTAATTCAAAATGAAGCACAAAATTTCCAGACAAGAAACCATATATGCCGTTGCACTCGCAGGCATCAGCGCTGCGGTGGCTTTGCTTATGGTTTGGCTCGGCGTCGTCGTACGTTTTAGCACGGTGGCGTTTTTTATTGCCGCAAGCATTGCGGTGATGGTTCCCGCCTCTCAGAAGTATTACTTTTCGTCGGTATTTGCGTATCTCGTGTCGGCGGGGCTTTCTTTTTTGGTGGCGGGGGACGTTTTCTCGGTGATGGGTTACGTCGTGTATTTCGGACCTATGGCAATAATCACCGCCACATTCTTCAATTACAAGGACAAAGTGAAGTGGTGGATTGCCTTGATTGTCAAAATGGTATACATCAACGGCGCACTTGCAATACTCTATTTTTTGTGCAATAACATAGTGATTGACGAGTCTATAATCGACAAGGTGCAGTATTGGATGATTGCGCTTTTCGGCACGATTATTCTCGTTGCCGTCGATTATCTGTTGCAATTCATATACAAGCGCGCCGGCATATTGCTTTCTCGCGTCTTGCGCAAAAAAGGCGCAAAAACGAGTGATGCCGACGTATACGAAAATGACGAAGAAGACGCCCCGACGGGCAAAAGTCCGTTTGAAGAATGGGGTGATTTATCCTCGACGGACGATAATTTTGACGATGACAAAGGTGATGATTGCGACGATAAAAACGGCAAAAACGGCAACGACATTGACGACAATACCGACGACTATTCCAACGATACGAATGTTGATACCAACGATAAAAACGACGAAAATTCGGACGGAAACAACGACGAGAATTAGTCGTTATCTGCGGTAACGGCTTTCGTAACTAAACTAAATTTTTCAAGATAACGCAACGAGCGCGCCGATATAGGCGCGCTCGTTGCGTAAAGGAAGGAACTGTACAAAAAAGAGGATTAACAAAGCATTTTGTTGGGATAAAATGCGAGTTTTGCAATTTAGAGGCAGAGTGTGCCGCCACTTTTTTGATAGAATACGGCGGTTATAAATCCAAGAAGTCAACGCCTGCAAGAAGCACGTTTTCTATCTTTTTGTTTTTGAGCGAGTAATAGATTATTTTTCCGTCGCGACGTTGTTTTACGATGTCGGCGGCGCGAAGCAGACGCAATTGGTGAGAGCAAGTTGTTTGGTTTATGCTCAATATTCGCGACAAATCGCTTACGCACATTTCGCTTATGCAAAGGGCGCAAATTATCTTTGCACGGGTTGCGTCACTGCACGCCGAGAAAAATTCCGCAAGCGAGTGGAGCGTTGCGTTGCGGGGGATATAGTCTATTACGGTTTGTTCCGTTTCATAATCTATCAGGTTGTCCATATCGCAAGTATAAAACGATTATGAATGAAAAAAACGAGTAACTTTGGCGTATCGTGGCGCATATTGTGGTAAAAAGTCAAAGAGGTGCAATATGTTTGGCGACAATTGGTTCTTGTTTTTGCTTATCATAATGATAGTATTCATATCCGACGGCGATTTATCGCAGAGGGAAATATGCGTTATGCTTGCGATACTTGCCGCGCTTGCGCTCACCGACTCTTCGTCCGCTACCACAACGTCTTCGACGAATACGAATTGTTTCTGCGACAAAACGATATAAAGCAAAAAGCGAAATTTTTACGTGGCGTGAGTGTGATTAGACCGCTATGAGAATATTCGATAAAGCAAAGCACAATCGCTTAGAAAGCAGAACAATAAAAAGCGTCGATATCGGCGTTTGGCATTGATTTTATCTCGTATAACTGCTAAAATATCCTTATATTGACACTGAGGTGGTTATATGAACAAAAAAGCGAAAATCGCAGTTATAACTATCGTGAGCATAGTCATTGCGATAGTCGTGGTGGCAGGCGCAATGGCAGGCTCTGCGCAAAGAGCAATCGACAACGGCACGCGCACGACGTTTTTGTCAAATTGGATGAGTTTTGCAAAGGACGAGACGCTTTTGACTCAAACGGTAATCCCCGGAGCGCACGACGCGGGCACTGTGGGTATGATGTGGGCTACTGAGACGCAAGACAAGAGTATAGGCGATATGCTTGCGTGCGGTGCAAGATATTTCGATATTAGGGTCAACAAAGACGGAGATAAGCTCGTCATATTCCACGGCCCTATAAAAGGCGTTGAATTTGCGCCTATTGTGGACGATATCGTTGCATTTTTGAGCGCAAATCCGAGCGAGGTTTTGCTTCTCGATTTTCAACACTTCGAGGGCGAAGGCGTTATGGAAGCGGTGGACGCGATTCTTTGCGACAAACTCGGTGAAAGAATAATAAAAAACGACACGGAAAACGACGATTTGACTTTTGTCAAGTCCTTGACGCTGGGGAGCACGAGGGGCAAAGCACTCGTGTTTTGGGGCAACTACTTCAATCAAAAATCGACTTGTGCGTATGCAAGCGAGCGCAACTATTTGTTCGGGCGCAACAATGACGGCGGTTCGAGAAAGGGAAGCGTCCTTCAATCCTATTACGCGCGCAATCTCAATACCAAGTCTTCATCAAAATATATATCCGAGGCTATCCCCGAATACGTAAAGAAATATAAGGCAAGCAACGGCGGATTTTTCGTTATGCAATGTCAACTCACCGACCCGATTTTTATCGTAGGGCCGAAGTTTTTGGAAGGCACGCACAATAAAAATGCGTCGAATTTTGTCAAAAATCTTGCAAACGAAGATTATTTCGATTGCGTCAATATAATTATGCGCGACTACCTCGGCGCGAATAAGTGCAAGGAGATAATTGCTCTCAACCTTGCAAAAGGCAATATCAAGGAAGAAAATATCGCAATTTTCACGCAAGAAACGGCATAAAAACCGCTTGAAAATCGTGTAAAAAAACTGCAAAAAACGTAAAAATAAGTATATAATCTTATCGATAATACGAAACAAAAAACGATAAGCATAAATCGCTAAGGCACGACAATAACAAAATATAGCACGAAAGTGGCACTAATATAGCACAAATATTTACAAAAAAATGGTTGATTTCAAGGCAAAAATAAAAGACGTACCCGACAATCCCGGCGTGTATATGATGCTGGACGATAGGGGCGAAATAATCTACGTCGGCAAAGCTAAAAATCTCAAAAACAGGCTTCGCTCTTATTTCTTTAACCTTTCGGGGCGTCCGAAGAAAGTGTCCGCTATGCTCGAACACGTGGCGGATTTTCGTTATATTATTTGCGCAAGCGAAGTGGATGCTTTGCTCACGGAAAACAACCTTATAAAAAAGCACACTCCGAGATACAACATTCTTCTCAAAGACGACAAAGCGTACCCGTTTTTGCGTATCGATATGCACGAAAAATATCCCACGATACAACTCGTGCGCAAGCTCAAAAACGACGGCGCAAAGTATTTCGGACCTTATATGCAATCGGTCAACATCAGAGATATATTCGACTTGATACACACGGCATTTAGCATAAGGGATTGCAATCGCGATATGTCCAAGCCGTCGCGCCCGTGTCTCAATATGCATCTCGGGCGTTGTCTTGCGCCTTGCACGCAAAAGGTGAGCGAGGAAGAATACAAAGCCGAAATGCAAAAAGTCATAGACTTTTTGAGGGGTAACGATAGAGAGGTGGAGAGGGTTCTCACGCAAAAAATGCAAAAATTTGCAGAAGAGGAAAACTACGAAGTTGCGCTCAATTACCGCAACAAACTCAAACTTCTCGACAAACTCGTGCGCAAGCAAGTGAGTGCGCTTCCAAAAGATTTCAACCTCGATATATTCGCATTTGAGAGCAACGGCATAGTGTCGGCAATCAATATGCTCGTGGTGCGCGCTGGCAAACTCGTGGGCGGTGAAAACGTCGTTACGGACGGCGCGGACGAGGATATCGCAAGTTATATCTATCAATATTACAAAAACAATCCGCCTCTTTGCGACGAAATCGTCACCGATTGCGTTGCGGATACGGACAGTTTGGAAAGCGCAATCGCACCGCTTTGCGCACATACCGTCAAAGTGGTAGTGCCCAAACAAGGCGCAAGAAAGCAGTTGCTCGAACTTGCCCACTCCAACGCCTACGACGCGATGACAAAACACGGAAGCCAAGAAGAGCGCAGAATTTTGCGCACGCAAGGCGCGGTGAGACAACTCGCGGATTTGCTTGGTTTGCACACGCTTCCCAACCGTATGGAGTGCTACGATATATCGCACATCTCGGGCACGGACAAGGTTGCGAGTATGGTGGTATTCGAGCACGGCGAGCCGAAAAAGGCACATTATCGCAAATTTAAAATCAAGACCGTCGAGGGCAACAACGACTTTGCGTGTATGAAAGAAGTGCTTATCCGCAGATTTAACGAGCTAAAAACGAGTGAAGACGTCAGTTTTTCCTCTCGGCCCGACTTGCTCGTGATAGACGGCGGAAAGGGGCAACTCGGTTACGCCATGGAAGCACAGCGCGAAACCGGGTGCGAAGACATAGAAATACTCTCGCTTGCAAAGAGGGAAGAAGAGGTGTTCCTCGGCAGTGCGCCCACAACCTCGATTATGCTTCCAAAGGACAGCGTGGCTCTTCAATTGTTGCAAAGGATAAGAGACGAGGCGCATAGATTTGCAATCACGTTCCATAGAAATTTGCGTAGCAAACACCTCAGCGAAAGCATTCTTCGCAGTATAGACGGCGTGGGTGAAAAGACTTGCGCAAGGCTCATAAAAGAGTTTGGCTCGGTGGAAGAAATCAAGAGAAAAAGCGTTGAGGACTTGTCCGAAGTTGAGGGAATATCTGCCTCTTTCGCGCAAAAAATACTTGATGAATTAAATAAGGAATAAAACAACAAACTGCCTCAACGATAAGCAAATTATCGTTGAGGCAGTTTGTTATATATCTCTAAATGCAACTTTCCCCCTTCCTCACGGTGTTTCCCCTATTCCGTTCCCCCTTCGCACTTCGTTTAAGGGAACCCACGGAACCGCTCCGCGGGGGGACACACTCGGCACGCGCATAGAGAAGTATCGTTCACTCGTTATGCCACTCGTTCGCCAACGAAAAGAACAACACTCGTTGGCTCACTTGTACTTTTCGTCAAGCTTGGCGCTCGGTGCGGTCGGCGCCTTGCGCCTCCAACTCCGAATAGGCACATTCTGTTAATAAGTGTGACATATAATAGAGTGTGGACTTAAAAAAATATATAGCAACGCAAACGGATTGCAAATTATATCTTGCGGATGCAAGGCAAATATCGACGTTCAGAGGCGGGGGAAAGGCGTGGGTTTTCGAGCCTGAAAGCACGGGAAAATTGATTGAAATCGTGCACGCTTTAAGCGATGAAAATATAGGCTTTTCTATGCTCGGAAAAGGCTCGAATACGCTTATATCCGATGGGATTTGCAGCAGCGTTTTGATAAGCACAAGAGCACTTGACGGAGTGAAAACAGATGGCAATTTTGCCGTTTGCCGGTGCGGTACTCCTATAAGCAAAGTGATAAGCGAGGGACGAAAAAGAGGGCTCGGAGGGCTTGAGTTTTTGAGCGGTGTGCCTTGCTCTATCGGCGGTGCAGTAAAGATGAACGCAGGAGCATTCGGCGCACAAATCGGTGATTATATACACAAAATGCGTGTATTAAACCTTGATTGTGTCAATAAAAGCAAAATCGTCGTGCAAGAGATAAACGCCGAAGATTTGCACTTTTCATATAGACGAGGGGTGGACGGAATAGTGCTCGACGCGGAGTTGAAACTTGAGGAAAAGTCTGCGGAAAAGTCTATAAACGATGCAAAGAGGTATATCTCGTTTAGGCGTAAGAAACAACCGAGTTTGCCATCTTTGGGAAGTGTGTTTAAAAACGGGAGCGAAGCAAGCGGAAAACTCATTGAAAACTGCGCTCTCAAAGGTGAAAAAAGAGGCGGTGCACGGATAAGCGAAAAGCACGCCAATTTCATAGTCAACGAGGGCGGTGCGAGTGCGGAAGATTATCTATATCTCGTCGAGCTTTGCAAAAAGAGAGTGTACGAAAACGCGGGCGTTTTGCTCGAAGAGGAATTTGTCCTAATTAAATGATATTTTGCAAAATTTTACATCGTTTTCAAATTGTGTGAGGAAAATACCGAGTATGTGTTGAAAAATTTTATAATTTAATATACAATAATTCAGTATAGCGTGGGTGTGCGCGCCTATGCGTACGTGAGTGAGTTATGAAATTTTGTTGCGACTATCATCTTCATACTTTTGCAAGCGACGGGCGATGCTCTATTCTTTCGCACGCAAAAAAAGCGGACGAGATCGGGCTTGAACAAATCGCGATAACCGACCACAGTTTTTCAAGCACGATATTTCATTTGACGAAGCGCAAGTGGCAAAAACAAAAGAAGCAAATAAACGACCTCGATTGCAAAGTCAAAGTGTTGCACGGCGTTGAGGCAAACCTCGTCAATACGAGCGGTGACATCGACGTTCCCGACGACGTGATAAAAGAGGCGGACGTGCTTATTGTGGGCTTTCACCGGTATATCGGTTTTCGCGGTGAAAAGCGTGGCGGATATGCAAGGCGTTGGTTTTTTGAGAACGGATTTTGCTCAAAGAAGGCGAGGCAAAAACTTATAAAGCTCAACACCGAGGCGTATATTGCGGTTATGGACAAATTCCCTATCGATACGATTGCGCACCTCAACCATCGCGCGCTCGTCGACGTAAAGAGAGTTTGCGACAAGGCAAGAGAGAAGGGAGTGTATATCGAGCTCAACGAAAAGCACCTCGACGCATTGGAAGAGTGGGTGGACGCCTTAAAAGATAGCGGTGTAAAATTCATCGTGGGAAGCGACGCACACGATACGAAAAAGATAGGAAAATTTGCAAAAACCGCCGAGTTTATCAAGGCGCACGACATACCGATAGACAGAGTTTTCGGAATAGACGGAAGGGTTGCCGCCTTCAAAGACAAGAGAGATAAAAAAGGATAAAAATATGAGTTTCAAAGACGACGCACATAGCGAATTGCTTGGAGTATTGCCCGTATCGCACGACGAGATAACCGCGTTTTTGAGCGCGCTTTCAAAGGCGTGCGGAAGCATAGAAATAGTTAAGAAAAGGCTCAATTTGTGCTTGCAATTGGACAGTTACGAAGAGGGCGTGAAGATAGTGGATTTGTTCAAACAAATCTATCCTGCCGATTTCGAGCTTTCCTTTGACAAGGCAAAAAGCGGTGTCAGACAAGGCGCACAAGTGTGCGTGCTTCAAGTGCCGAGCGGTTTTAGCAAACAAGCGTTGCAAGATTTCGGACTTATGGAAGTCAACGCCGACGAATATATGAGTTTTATCGAGGGCGTTCCGCAAGACTTGGTGCGCACGGAGAAGTGCAAACTTGCCTACTTCAAAGGCTTGTTCCTGGGGTGCGGAAGCGTGTACGTGCCCTCGGGCGCAAACCAAGCGGAAAAGAGAGACGGATACCACTTCGAGTTGCAACTTGACGACGACCTCTTTGCCGACGACGTTATGGAACTTTTGAGTGACCTTCGCATAAACACGCGTATGAGCGAGAGGGGCGAGCATAAACTGCTCTACGTCAAGGATAAGGACGAAATCGTCAAAATCCTTGCCAAACTCGACCTCGTGGACAGTGTGCTGAAGCTTCAATCAATCATAGACGAGAGAGAAACGGCAAACAGTCTCAACCGCGCGATAATCTGCGAGACTGCAAACCTTGACAAGACTTTTGCCGCCGCAAGCAAACACTTGCTTGCAATCGGAGAACTGAAAAACAGAGACGAATTCGACAGTCTTGCCCCGTCGCTCAAAGAGACGGCTCAAGCACGTGCGGAGCATCCCGAAGCGACGCTTCAAGAACTTGCCGATATCCTCGGCGTGAGCAAGAGTTGCCTCAATCACCGACTTAGAAAGATTGTGGAATTGGCGGGAATGGAATAAAGCGAGAAAAATCTCTAAAATACAACTTTCCCCCTTCCTCAGGTGTTTCCCCTATTCCGTTCCCCCTCTGCGCAATGCTTGAGGGAACCCACGGAACTGCTCCGCAGGGGGCAACACTCGGCACGCGCATAGACAAGTATTGTTCACTTGTTATGTCACTCGTTCGCCGACAAAAAGAACAACACTTGTCGGCTCACTTGTACTATCCGTCGAGCTTGGCGCTCGATTTGCTCGTCGCCTTGCGACTCGAAGCTTCGAATAGGCACATACCGCTAATAAGTACGCCTTGAAAGAGTGTTCGTTGGTGAGTCCGCTCTGCAAGTTCGCGGACAGCGGTTTCGTTCCGTCTTCGAAGTTGCACATACCGTGTATAAGAACGCTTCGAACGAGTGCCTGCCAATTAGTCCGCTCTACAAGTTCGCGGACGGCGGTTTACGAATCGCCTTCTAATTATCATAAGAATACAACAAACAAAGGGATAAATATGACAGATTTCGTACATCTTCATCTACACACCGAATACAGCCTTTTGGACGGCGCGGTTAGACTTTTGCAAGTCGCGCCCGATCCGTCCGATCCCAAAAAGACTATAAAGACGCACCCTCTTTGCGACGCTCTCAAAGCAAGAGGTATGGACGCCGTTGCGATAACCGACCACGGCAATATGTATGGCGTGCATACGTTTGTATCCGTGCTCCGCGCGGACGGAATAAAGCCCATTATCGGTGAGGAATTTTACGTTGCGGACGATATGTACACAAAGACGGCGGACGTGCTTAAACAACGTTACCACCTTATATTGCTCGCAAAGAATATGACGGGATATAAAAACCTTATGAAACTCTCGTCAATGGCGTTTGTGGACGGTTTTTATATGAAACCGCGTATAGACCTCAAACACCTCAAAGAGCATAGCGAGGGGCTTATTTGCCTTTCGGCGTGTCTTGCGGGGCAAATTCCGAGGCTTATACTTGCGGGTGAGTACGAAAAGGCAAAAAATCTTGCAATCGAGATGCGAGATATGTTTGCCCCGGGGGACTTTTATATAGAACTTCAAGACCATCATCTTGCCGAAGACAAGATAGTTATGAATCCGCTTTGCCAAATCGCGCGCGAAATCGGTGTAAAAGTGGTGGCTACCAACGACGTCCACTATATCGAAAAAGAGGACGCCGATATGCAAGATACAATGATGTGCATTACGCTCGGTTGCAAAAAGAGCGAGATAAATAACGCACGTTTCGAGACGGACGAGTTCTATCTCAAAACGGGTGACGAAATGGCGGAATTGTTCAGTTGGTGTCCCGAGGCTATCGCGTCTACGAGAGAGATTGCCGACAAGGTTGACGGAGACTATTTCATCACAAAACACGCCTCGATTATCCCTAAATACACCAACGAAGAGATGGGAGACAGAGACGAGGCGCAATACCTTCGCGACCTTGCCTACGAGGGCGTAAAACGCAAATACGGATATATCGACGATACCATTCAAAAACGCCTCGAATACGAACTGGGCGTCATTCACAAATGCGGATTTGACGGCTACTTCCTCATCGTGTGGGACTACGTGCACGCTGCCCAACAAATGGGCATACCGGTAGGCCCCGGAAGAGGTAGCGGCTGCGGTTCTATCGTGGCGTACGGCATAGGCATAACGGACATCGACCCTCTCAAATACAACTTGCTCTTTGAAAGATTTTTGAGCGAAGAGCGCGTATCTATGCCGGACTTTGACGTGGACTTCTGCTTCGTGCGCCGTCCAGAAATCATCGATTATTGCATAAAGAAATACGGCAAAGACAACGTATCGCAAATCATTGCGTATTCCACGATGAGTGCAAAGGCAGTCGTCAAGGACGTTGCGCGCGTATTCGACGTGCCGTACGGCGAGTCCGCCAACTGGGTTAAAGAAATACCCGCAATGGGCAAACCGCTTCTCCCGCAAGTTTTGACTGAAGGAAGCGAATTTTACAGCGAGGACTTTAAGAAACTATACGACAACAATCCCACCGCAAAGATGGTCATCGACGTTGCGATGAAGCTCGAAGGTATGCCGAGGCAGACCTCGATGCACGCCGCAGGCGTCGTTATCTGTGCAGACCCTATCGTAGAGCACTGCGCACTGTCGCGAAACGGTGACGTTATCACCACTCAATTCGACAAAGTCATAGTTGAGGAACTCGGACTTCTCAAAATGGACTTTTTGGGGCTCAAAACGCTCACCGATATAGACGAGGCACTCAAACTTATCAAAGCGGACAAGGGCATAGAACTCGACTTCCACAAACTCGGCTACGAGGACCACAAAGTGTACGAACTTATTGCTTCGGGTGACTGCGAAGCGGTGTTCCAACTTGAAAGCGGCGGTATGAAAAAGTTTATGGCGCAACTGCAACCCGACTGTCTCGAAGACGTCGTCGCAGGTATATCGATGTACCGCCCGGGACCGATGCAGTTTATCGACTTGTTCTTGGAGGGCAAGCGCAATCCCGACAAGGTGCAATACGCGCACCCGCTTCTCAAAGAGATACTCGAAAACACCTACGGGTGCATAGTGTATCAAGAGCAAGTTATGCAAATCGCGCAAAAAATCGCGGGATTCAGCTTTGGCGGTGCGGACATTATGAGACGTGCTATCGCAAAGAAGAAATTGTCCGTGCTCGAACAACAACGCGACATCTTCCTCCACGGAGGTAAACTTGACGGCGACAAGACGGGCAAGTACGTTCCCGGTGCGGTCGCAAACGGCGTAAGCGAAGAGATTGCAAACCACCTCTTCGACCAAATCTTGAAATTTGCAAGTTACGCGTTCAATAAGTCGCACGCCGCCGCTTACACCTTCCTCACGTACCAAACGGCGTACCTCAAATGTTATTATCCCACTCACTTTATCGTGGCTGTGGTCAACAACCGCATAACCAACGCCGACGAAGTGAAGCACTATATGAACTACTTGAAGCGCACGGGCGTAAAGACGCTTTCACCCGATATCAATCGCTCGCAAAAGAACTTCTCAATCGAGGGAGAAAACGTGCGATACGGGCTTATGGGCATCAAGAATGTGGGTGAACAAGCCATGGAATACGTGCTTACCGAAAGAGCGCAAAACGGTGAGTTTAAGGATATACGCGACTTCCTCGACAGATGCGCGGGGCAAGTGAACAAGCGTATGATAGAAAGCCTTATCAAGGGCGGAGCGATGGACTGCTTCGGCAAGACGCGCGCAACACTTATGTCGTCTTACGAGCGCATTATGGACACCGTGCTTGCGGACAAAAAGAGCAAAATTTCGGGACAAATGTCGCTGTTTGACGAACTTATCGAGGATACGGAAATAAAATATACGGAAACGCCCGAATATCCCAAGTCCGAAATTCTCAAATACGAGAAAGAGGTTCTCGGAATGTACCTTTCGGGACACCCACTCGACGACTATCGCGACGACAAGCACGAATTTGACTTCGATACGGCGCAACTTTACGTCGAACAAGCGGACGAGGACGGCAACGTCGAAATGGCGGTTGACCAAAACCTTGCGGGCAAGAGCGTCAAATTCGGTTGTATCGTGTCTTCGTTCGAGAAAAAAGCCACGTCAAAACAACAAAAATTCGCAGTGGGAAGAGTTGAGGACAGAATGGGTTCCATCGCGTTCTCGATGTATCCGCGCGCATACGAAAAGTACGGCGAATTGCTTGGCGCGGACGCTCCTCTCAAAGTGTACGGCAAGATAGACCTCAGAGATGAGAGCGAGCCGAAAATAAGCATTGAAAAAGCGGAACTTTGGCACAACGAAAAGGCGGAAACAATAAACAACGCGCCTCAAACGGCAAAGACAAACGGAATACTTTACGTTCTCTTGCAAAACGGCGTTGAAAAGGATATGGTTGCGGACGTGCTTGCATTGCACCCCGGGGACACGCCTTGCCAAGCGCAAGTGCGCCAAAACGGCACCAACAAACTTATGCAATTCTCGCAAAAAGTGGACGTGTGTGAAGACTTGCTGACGCGTTTGCAAGACGTGTTAGGCTCTCAACGAGTGAAATACGTTGTGAAGTAATAAAGGCTTTGCTTTCCAAAATTAATAATTAATAATTATTAATTAATAATTGTAGGTGGGATACCCACACCCAAACGGAAACTTGTTCGGGGCGTACTTATAAACGGTATGTACAACTTCGTAGACGGAACTCGAACCGCAAGGCGGTGAGTGTTTTTGCGCCGAACTTGACGGTTGTACAAGTGAGCCGATAAGTGTTGTTCTTTTTATCGGCGAACGAGTGGCATAATAAGAGGACGATACCTTTCTATGTGAGTGCCGATTGTCTCCCCCGCGAGCGACGAATACTTGTGTAAAGAATTGTCCCTAACCGAGTGGTGGGAGAAATGCCGGCGTGTCCGGAAAGAGGGGGCATTGCATTTAGAGGAGTTACGACGCACTATATTAGAATGGATAAGATAAAAACGGGTTCAAAGCCCGAATATAAGAAAATAAACTTTTTATAAGAGGTTATCAATATGGCAAAAAACAATTCCGGCATCAAAAAAGTTGCCGTCCTTACAAGTGGCGGTGACGCCAGCGGTATGAACGCGTGCGTGCGTGCTTGCGTGCGTTATGCTTTGAGTCAGGGTTATGAGGTCTATGGTGTAAAACACGGTTACAAAGGTCTCGTCAACGACGAAATATTCAAGATGGAATACTCCTCCGTGTCCAATTGCGTGCATGCGGGCGGTACGATTTTGCGCTCGTCCAGGTGTCCCGAGTTCAAAGACAAAGACGTTATGCTCAAAGCGGTTGACAATCTTCTTTCAAAGGGCATAAACAACCTTATCGTCATCGGCGGTGACGGCTCGTTCAGAGGTATGGAAGCAATCCACGAAAACACGCCTCTCAACGTCATCGGTATCCCGGGCACTATTGACAACGATATGGGATATACCGACTCGACTATCGGCTTCGATACGGCGTGCAACACGGTTGTAGATGCTATCCTCAAATTGCGCGATACCATCACTTCTCACGACAGAATTATGATTTTGGAAGTTATGGGCAGAGAGTGCGGAAACATCGCTCTCAACAGCGCGGTTGCGGGCGGTGCGGAATACGTAATCGTGCCCGAAGTCCCCACGGACGTTGACGAAGTGGCACAAACCATCAAGCAAGGTTTTGACAAGGGCAAATCTTCCTCAATCATAGTGCTTGCCGAGGGCAAGACGGAACTTACCGACGAGCTCACTCAAAAGATAAGCGACGCAACGGGCAGACGCGTCAACCATATGGCTCTCAAATGGATGCAAAGAGGCGGTATTCCGACGGTTGAAGACAGAGTGCTTGCTGCAAAAATGGCGTGCAGAGCGGTGGAACTCGTCGAGTGCGGTCAAAGCGGTAGGGTTATCGGCATAAAGGGCGGTGAAATCTTCGATACGACGGTTATCGAGGCACTTGCTTGCAAGAAAGGTTTTGACGAAAAACTCTATCAACTCTCTCAAATCATCAGTAGATAAAAACAAAAACATATATATCCGCTCAAAGCGGAATCGCAAAAGCGAAAAGGAGATAATATGAAAAACTTGAAAGGCGCTTGTATGTTCGGACAAAGCGGTGGTCCTACGTCCGTTATCAACAGCAGTGCGGCGGGCGTATTTACCGAGGCGCTCAAACAAGACAACATCACGGCGGTTTACGGCCTCGAACACGGCATCGTGGGACTTCTCAACGAAAAATTCTTCGATATGTCCAAAGAGGATGCAAAAGAAATCGAATTGCTCAAATACACGCCGTCATCGGCACTCGGCTCAGTGCGCTACAAGCTCAAAGACGCGTCCGTGGACGACACCGACTACAAGCGTATTTTGGAAGTATTCAAAAAATATAACGTCCGCTATTTCTTCTACAACGGCGGAAACGACAGTATGGACACTTGCAACAAAATCAGCAAGTATTTGCAATCCGTAGGCTACGAGTGCAACGTCGTCGGCGTTCCTAAAACCATCGACAACGACCTTTACGGCACAGACCATTGCCCCGGCTATGCAAGCGCGGCAAAATACATCGCAACCACCACTATGGAAGTCAATCTCGACGCAAAAGTGTACGACACGCCGATGGTGTGCGTCATCGAGGCTATGGGCAGACACGCCGGTTGGCTTACGGCGGCGGCGGCTTTGGCTGGCGTAAACGGACTCGGCGCAGACCTCATTTATTTACCGGAAATAGACTTTGACGTGGACAAATTCGTCGAAGACGTCAAGGCGGTGTGCGCAAGAAACAACAACAAGTGCATCGCTGTAGTTTCAGAGGGTATTCACGACAAGAACGGCACGCTTATTTGCGAAAGCGTAGGCGCGGCGGCGGCAAGAGACAGTTTCGGCCACGCACAACTCGGCGGTGTTGCTTCTATCCTTGCAAACCTCATCAAAGCAAAGACGGGATTTAAGACAAGAGGTATCGAACTTAGCCTTATGCAAAGATGCGGTGCTCACCTTGCTTCCGAAAACGACGTGGAAGAGGCGTTCAATGCGGGTGCGTTTGCAGTTAAGAGTGCGTGCGAGGGTGAGACGGACAAAATGGTCATCTTCAAGCGTGAAAAGGACGAAAACGGCAATTACGTTTGCAAAAACGTGCTTATGCCTCTCGAACTTGCTGCAAATACCGAAAAGAAAGTCCCGCTCGAATGGATTATCAACGACGGCACTTACGTAAGCGACGAGTTTATCGAGTACGCGCTTCCGCTCATTCAAGGCGACGCAAAAGCACCGCTTGAAAACGGACTTCCCAGATTTGCAAGACTCAAAAAAGTCTACGCAGGCAAATAATTCGGGTTAAAAATATAATCAATTTATGGCGTTTGGCACGGCTTTGCCATGCATTGCCGTGCCGAAGGCTCGTTTTTCGCGCATAAGGAGGGAATATTATGGCGGAACAAAAGGACTTCTTTGCCGTATGGTACAGAAGAGACAAAAAGACGCTCAAAAGAGAGTTCGTAAACAAGGTCGTAGAGGCCGGTGACGACAAGAATTTGAGTATGAGCGAGTATCGATCCAAGGTGCGTGACCTCAAAGCCGAATACAAGGCAAACAAACACGCAATGAAAGCACTCGACAAGAGGCTTGAAAAGAAATTTAGAAAAGAATACGGTATGATGCGCCGTCCGTTTATGGCGGACGTTTTCGACGTCGTGGAAGAGTCGAGAGCAATCCCCAACGGAAGGACGCCGTTTAACGACGAAATCAAGATAATCAAAGACGTCGTATATAAGAGCGCGGACGGAATAGATTTACATATGGATATATATCTTCCGTCTCATCCGCTTTCAGAAAAAGCACCGCTTGTTATTGATATCCCCGGGGGAGGTTGGATGATACACAACCGCCGTCGTCGCGACGGATACGCAAGATGTTTTGCCGTTATGGGTGCTGTGGTGGCGATTATAGACCATAGACTTTGCCCCGAAGTGTTTTTCCCGAAGGACCTCGAAGATTGCGTCGACGCATACAATTTCCTTTGCGACCACGCAGACGAATACGGTATAGATAAAAACAATATCACAGTCACGGGCGACTCGTCGGGCGGACATATGGCGGCGTGCATCGGTTGTATGGCTTCCGTGCCCGAGTATAGGCAAGATCTCGGCTTGCCCGAGCTTAAAACCAAGCCCGTGGCACTTATCGCAATAAGCGGTGCATTCAGTTTCGAGGTGATGTATCGTATACCCTTTACGCACTTGTTTATAGTGCGCTATTTCTCGGGACAAAAATCGCGCAAGGCGTTTAGGAATTGGAAGTTCTACAAACAAAGCGATCCGTACAATTGGCTCAATCCCGATTTCCCGCCTATGTACAACAACGGCGGTATGACCGATCCGCTTTGCTGCGGTGAGGCAAAGAGAATGGCAAAAGCACTTGACAAGGCAGGGGTTGAGAACGAATATCGCGTAGGCAAAAATCTCTTCCAATCCGCACATTGCTACGTGCTTCGCTTTCCTTTCTCACCCGCAAGAAAGGATATGCTTGCCCTCTACGGTTGGTATGCCAAGAAAGAGGCCGAAAGGGGCGTGGATATGAGAGCGGGCTATGCGAGAGTAGAGAAGTTTATGAACAACTACAAAAAGGCTTTGAAAGGTAAGATAGAGTGTTAAGAGTTTATGAGGGCGACGTTATAGAAGGCGAAGTCGTGGACTTTGCAAGCGATGGTGAAGGGATAGTCAAAATCGATTCCTACGCCGTTTTCGTGCCGTTCGCAATCAAAGGCGAAACCATCCGCGCAAGAGTGCGTCACGCAAAGAAAGATTATGCCTTTGCCGACCTAATCGAGGTTTTATCCGTCTCAAAAGATAGGATAAAACCCAAATGCACGTATTTCGGGCGTTGCGGAGGTTGCGATTTGCAACATCTTTCGAGGGATTGCCAACTGTATATCAAAAAGCAATCCGTGCAAAACGCAATCAAGAAAATCGCAAATATCGATATAGCGGTAGACGACGCGGTGCGTCTCAACGACTGGGAATATCGCAACAAGATATCCCTTCCTTTCGGCTATAAGAGCAAAAGCGGAAGAGTTACGCTCGGTTTCTTTGAAAAACGCTCCCACAGCGTAGTGCCTATGAAATGGTGTCCGCTTCACGGACAGTGGGCGTCGACGCTTATGGCGGACGTATCGGACTGGGCAAACGCAAATTCTATATCCGTATACGACGAGATATCGCGCAAGGGACTTTTGAGGCACCTCGTCGCAAGAATGCTCGATACGCTCACGGTGACGCTCGTAGTCAACGGAAGCCGTGTTCCGCACCTCGACGCGCTTTGTCAAAAACTCGAAGAGGACTTTCCCTCCGTCGCAGTTTATATAAGCGAAAATACCAAGAACACCAACGCTATTTTCGGCGATGAGGCAAGGCTCGTTTACGGCAAGGAAAGGAAACAAAATCTCGGCACGTTCGAAGCGGTGGTATCGCCTTTAAGTTTTTTGCAAGTGAATAACGACGTGCGCGACGCAATATACGACGACGTATGCCACGTGCTCGAAGACTTTGACGGAGATATCGTCGAACTATACTCGGGAGTGGGGCTTTTGACCGCGCAAATCGCAACGAGATTGAAAGATAGCAAAATCACCGCAGTGGAAATCGTTCCCGACGCAACGAGGAACGCCGATGCACTTATGAAATCGCTTTCTCTTGACGAGAGAGTGACAAACGTGTGTGCAGACGCCCTTGACTTTATGCGCAAGATGAGCGAAGAAGCGGATAAAAACGCGTCGCAATCTGACGAGAAACTGCCCGAGGAAATCACTTCCTCACCGTATTATCTCGGTGAAGAGAAGAGAATATCCAAGCCGTCCGCACTCATTCTCGACCCTCCGAGAAAGGGGTGCGACAAAGACGTTTTGGAAGGCGCGAAAAAGGCAAATTTTGCAAAAATAGTGTACGTCAGTTGCAATCCGCAAACGCTTGCAAGGGATTTGAAAATCTTGTCCGACCGATATATCGTCGAGCGCGTTACGCCGTACGATATGTTCCCGCAAACGAGCAACACGGAAACGCTGGTTCAACTTTCCCACAAAATACCGGACAGTCATATCGTAGTTAAAGTGGACTTTGACAAGGACAACAGTATTCAAACGGATACCCTGTTAAAGAACGCTCAAGCTTACAAACCTGCGGAGCGAGTTACCTATAAAATGATACAAGCCTATGTGGAAGAAAAGTACGGTTTCAAAGTCCATACCGCTTATATCGCCGATGTCAAACGTAGTTACGGCTTGCCTATGTACGACGCCTCTAACGCCGTCGAAGAACTCAAACGTCCTCGTCAACATCCATCGGAAAAGATGGTGGAAGCAATCAAGGATGCGTTGAAGCATTTTGGGATTATTTAGAAAGGGAATTAATTGTTTATTTTTCGAGAAGAGTAAATTCTAACTATTTTGCAGATAAATCTTTTTAGAGGTGATTATGGCTAATTCAACAGAGCGTGTAGGTGTTTCGCATTGTGGAGAAATCGTAGCGAGAATCGGTTGGTTCTATCGCGAACAACCAACCGATGATGTTGGTATAGATGCATATATAGAAATATATGACAGTCAAACAGGAACACAATTGCAACTCCTTGCGGCACAAATTAAAACAGGAGAGAGCTGGTTCAGAGAAGAAAAAAATGGATGCGTGATTTTTAGATTTGATGAAAAGCATTATAACTATTGGCTGTCAAGTTCTGTGCCCTGCATAATCGTTCTTTATGATCAAAATACTGATGCTTGTATTTGGCAAAAACTCACAAAAGATACTATGGTTAAATCTAGGAAAAAGGGATACAAAACAGAGGTCCCTTTGTCGCATGTATTTATTGATAATCAGTCAAAAGAAATGCTATTGGAATTTACAAAACTGCCTGAATCCGTAACGAATTATAATTTTCTTTTGTCACAAAAAATGTTTATGCAAATTATCAAAGACGGAGGATTGGTTAAGCTTCATTCAACCGAATGGATTAACAAGAGTAGCGGGAGAGGTGAAACAGAATTGATAGTGGATGATGGAAATGAAAAAAAGATTTATTCTTATCCTTACTGGTTTCCTTTCACGCCTTATACAAAAGTTTTCCCGCGATTATTCCCATGGGCAAAGTTCATAGCGGATGAGGAGTTTTTTGAAGAATTTGATGAAGCTAATTGGCGTGAATATCATTGCTATTATGACAAAGAAGACAGTAATTGGCTAATTGTTGGAGATACATTTGAAGAATACCGTAAAAAATTGAACCCCATGCGAAGTATAATCCACGCTGGAGAAGTTGCAGAATATATGATGATATTAAAGCTTAATGAATTAGGAGAGGCCTTTTTGTCGGTAGATGAGTTTGTCTCAAATAAGCAGCCGTATTCTGATACACGACCATTAGATTAAATATACTTGAGGAGAGTAGTTATGAAGAAGATTAAACTTAATGAGAATGCGGGAACGATTTCTCATATTGATGGGTTTGTTCTTGATGCAAAAGAACAATATGTGATAGATATGGACAAAGAATTGGACTTCCAGTTGGCAATCGCAGAGTCGTTTCAGATAATGGGATATCCTCCTGCATTGAAGAATTATCATGCTTGGCTACACGAGAATGGTTTTAACGTTGAGTATCCCAATCCTACAAATGCTTTTGTTGCCCCTTTTTTGGTGTTAAACAACTTTGGGAAACGCCTTATTCTCAAGGACTTGTTGTAAAGTGCGAGAATAGTGAAGATTATTATATCGTTATGGAATGTAGTGGCAAAAACAGAGGATTTAGACACACGCAAGTAGTTTTGACATTAGGCGGATGCCTATAACTGATATTCAATCTATATCATCAAACATGTCTAATCCCAGCGGATTAGTGAAACTTTCGATCTCGTTGTTGACTTGATCGAGGAAATATCGGTCGTAATTCCAATTAGCCGATTCAGTATCCTCGTTAAAGACAAGCTTGCAGTACTCGTCGAAAAATAATGCAATACCATCCAACAGACTAAGAATGAATTGCTCGTTCAAGTCAACAAAGTATATTGCCAAATCCCCTTGTTTGTAACTTGCTTTATTTATTATGGATTCAGGGTATTTCTCATTAAGTTTGTTGTATGTAGAAAGGCTGTTGTGTTTAATGAAATTCCAAATGCAATACGTTTTATCGTAATCTTTGAAACCATCAAGGCTTTCTATTTTGCTTTGTGTATAACCTTTAAATGTGTATAGTGCATTTCGGCTAAACTTATCTTTTTCAAATCCGTTTTTGGTAAGTACGTATACTGTGATTGCCTCTATTCTGGAAACCATTAAATGAAAGAACTGTGCATACATACTTGTTTTGAGTCCAAAACGTTTGTGCTCGGTTTCATGCTCTGCCATCATAGTTGCCCATCGAGCACGAGCATTTGCGGCTCCGGGGCCGCTGATCCCACACATAAGTTTATAATCGTCCCCGGGCGTGTATTTTTTCGACTTGATCTTGGCGATTGCGGCGTCAACAATGGGTTTGTGTTCATTTTTCCATTTGCTTTTGATTTCTGCGATCTCGCTCCTGAAAATGTTGCAATTATAATCCGAATAATTCCTTTTGGTCGGATAGAAATAATGAGCCTTTCTGTTCGCCATCACTTCTTTTTGTTGCGCTCCTAACCCGATTATTTTATCATAACGGATGGGGTCTATCTTTATGCGTCTATTTTTACCATAAATAAACACACCGTAGAAACGAGTGTCGGAATATGGGTCACTTATACCGTATTTTGTTAAAACTGCTTCTCTTTTTATTTTTTCTTCCTCGGGAGCATCGGTGACATAGTAGTCATCCATTGTCCGATATAGTTCTTGATTCATAAACCGTTTTGTTCTTTCTCTTTTCATACCTTTCTCTAAAAACTGAGGCATTCCCATCAGAGAATGCCTCTGCTCGATTGATTATCAAGCGTTTTACATAAGACAACACCACGCTAACCATACTCAGATTCGGTAATAGCAATCCGCAAACCGACTTCTTGCGATAATACAATAATTGCGGGACGCAAGCGTGCGGCAATATTGCTTATCAGCCTTTTGTTTCAGCACTATTATCTACTCTGCCGTGTTTATAGGCGAATGCGGGGCAAGACGTATCCCTGCAAGCCTTATGTACAAATATCTTATCATAAGACCTTAGTTTTTGTCAAGTGCGGCTGATTTATGGAACGTTAATTGCAATGGAAAAATGTGTTTTTCAACAAAATAATTCGTGGAAAAGTGTAATTTTTGATATTGATTTCTCATTGTATTTATGCTATAATCTGATCGAAGATGTATAAGGGAGGTTGAATATGCTTCAACGTAAAATCTCAAAAAGGATAGAAGACTTCTACAAAAACAAGCCGCATAAAGCGCTCATGATTATTGGGGCGCGTCAGGTTGGCAAGTCGTATATTATCGGCGAATTCGCAAAGTCTCATTATAAGAGCGTGATTAGAATTGATTTCATTGAGAATCCTGACTATGCTTCAATCTTTGCGAAAGCGGACGGCGCGGACGATATCCTTTTGCGTATGTCGGCGCTTTTTGGTGATCGAATGATTCCCGGCAAAACGATGATTATATTTGATGAAGCGCAGGAATGCAAAGAGTTGGTCACGCAAATCAAGTATCTCGTGCAAGACGGGACGTACGACTATATTCTCAGTGGCTCATTGCTCGGCACGATCTTTAAGGATATTGTTTCCGCGCCCGTCGGGTATATGGATATCATTGATATGTTTCCGTTGGACTTCGAAGAGTTCGCTTGGGCAAACGGCGTCGGGACAAACGTCATAGATTCTTTGAAAAAAGCGTTTGAGCAAAAAACGCCGGTGGACGCGTTTATTCACGAACGTATGTTGTCTCTTTTCGAGTTGTACCTTATCGTCGGCGGGATGCCCGCCGCGGTGTCAACCTATTTGGCAACCAAAAATCTTCGTAAAGTCGCGGACGAACAAAATTCGATCATCAGACTGTATAAGCACGACGTTTCTAAATATGACGAGAAAAGCCGCTTATATCTGAATGAAATATTCGATCTGATACCCAGTGAGTTAAATTCGAAAAACAAACGCTTCATTTTAAAGAATCTGAACGAAAAAGCGCGCTTTGATCGTTATTATGACAGTTTCCTGTGGCTGAAAAACGCAGGCGTCGCGCTTCCTGCAAACGTAGTGGACGAACCGAAAGTTCCCCTTCTTCTTTCCAAGTCACAAAACCTTTTCAAACTGTTTTCCAATGACGTAGGCTTACTTGCGGCGCAATACGGTGGGGATATCCAACTGAAGATATTACAGCACGAAACGACGATGAATTTTGGTTCTATATATGAAAACGTCGCCGCTCAAGAATTGACCGCGCATGGGTATCCTTTATACTACTACAACAGCAAAAAGTTCGGCGAGATAGATTTCGTTATCGAGAAAGACGGCGAGGTTTTGCCTATCGAGATCAAATCGGGCAAAGACTACTATCGCCACAATGCTATGGACAACGTATTGAATCTAACCGACTATGAGATAGCCGAGGGCTACGTGTTCTGCAATGGGAATATCGAAATTCGTGATAAAGTCACCTATTTCCCCATCTATATGCTCATGTGTTTGTCGAGAAAAGAACTCCCTCGCGAGGTTTTATTCAATTCCGATTTTTCGGACTTAAACGATAAAAACTGATTCGTTCCGAAAGGGTTAAATTAAGGTGTACCCATATTGGGACAGATGACTGTTTACAAAGTAAAACGGATACGATATTATTCATAGTAGGGCTAAGGCGGCATTGATTTTTACGACGAAAAGTAGTAAAATATAACAGGAATAAGAGAGGTATAAAATGTCAGACAATTCGACGCTTAACAAGGCGAGATATTCCGAAAATACAGACGAATGGTATACTGACTATGCAACTGTAGAGTCGGAAGTTTCACATTGTGTTAAACAGTTTGAAGGTAAGACGGTTTTGTGTAATTGCGATGATCCCTATAAATCGGCATTTAACAACTACTTTTTAAGGAACTTCAATAAGTTTTGCGAAAGGAGTCTATCGAAAAAGAACGGGTGACGGTTGAAAATATCTATGAAATGTTAAAGACTTTCGGAGCATTCTATGATATAATGACAGAGGAAGAACGACGGGATTTGGTGTCATATCTCATAAAAGAGGTTCAAATCTATCCAAATGACGAGGAAGCAAAGATACCGTTGAAGTCCATCGAGTTCAATTTCCCCGTCTATGTAAACAATGAAGAGGTGAACAAAGTGTTGTGGGAAAAAGATTCGAGCTTTGAAGTGCTTTGCGTGCTTCGCAGAAGATAAATCGTAACGAAAGCAAAAGAGGTATGATATGAAAAAAATTGTTGTATCCATATTATTAATATCTATTATCGCGATATGTTCGCTTGCACTTGTAGCGTGCAATGACGAGAAAGAAAACGCACACGACCAAGAGGAAGCAATCGAAACCGATTTGAGCGTCGATTTACAAAGCGACGTCGGATTGTATTTTCTTGACGAAAACGCTACGTACGTCAGATACTCCAAAGACCTCGATTCGCATTATTTCGACAAAAACAAACCGACTATCGTGTATTTCCACGGTTGGTTGCCGGGTGGCGCAGGCGAGGGTGAGATTGCGTTTAAGTCCTCATCCGTGTGCAGAGGCTGGGCGGAACAAGGATATAACGTTTGTGTACTCGACTATGCAAGATACGCAAAGGACCTCGAAACGCTGTTTGAAAAAATATGGATAGAATTTGACGGAAGTCACTCCGTAGGATGCCGTTTTGCAAAAGAGTTTATAGATTGTTTTGCCGATTATGAAAACGAAATCAGATTCGTGTCGCATAGTTTCGGCGCACATTCAGCACTTGCCACGGCGTATATAACTGCGAAGATGTATGAAAAAGGCGTTATAGCAAAGGATATCGTTCCCACGCGTATGACTTTTGCCGACCCGTATCTCGGAGATATCTTTTATCAGATTACGGGCAATTCTGCGGGCGAAACGATTGACGGCGTCAGAGAAAAAGTGAACGGAAGATCTACGACGGAAGTTTTTGCCGATTGCATGCAGTATCTCGCGAACAAGGGCGTGGCTATGGACGTTTACGCAGGTATGCCGTTTGCATACGACCAATTCCTCGAAGGCGAACCGCAAAGAAGAACGGCTTGCAAGAAAAAACTTTACGACAACGCCGTTTGGACAATTCTCGTAGGAATGCAGAATGAATACGGAAAAGTGGGAGATATACATAATCTCACGCTCGATTGGGTGTTTGACTCTTTCTTTGCTTCCGTAAAAGAGGACGAAAACGGTTTTTACCCGACAGCCGTTCTCGACAATACGAGAATCAAAGCATTGAAAGGAAAACTTTTCAACAGCACGCTCAAAGGACTCGATGTCGAAAAAGACGTGCTCGTTGAAGTAAAAAGAAACGACGAGGTGTAAAGTGAAAGCAGAGTTAATAAATAAATCGGCAAGCGGTATTGAAACTTACGCAATCGAAAACGACAACGGAATGAGAGCGGAATTTATTACTTTCGGCGCACGCATATTCAAATTGTTCGTAAAGGATAAGAACGACAATCTCGTTGACGTAGTGGCGGGCTTCGACACTCCCGACGGATTTAGAGAAGAAAACCCGTATTTCAACGCGGTTATCGGCAGAGTGGGCAACCGTATCGGCGGGGCAAAATTCACGCTTGACGGCAAAGAATATAATCTCTACAAAAACGACGGCAACAACCACTTGCACGGTGGGAAAGTCGGCTTCGATTCGAGAATGTGGACGGCGCAAATATTGGGTGACGACAGCGTGAAGATGTCGAGATTGTCGCAAGACGGCGAGGAAGGATACCCCGGCAATTTGCAAGTGAGCGTCACGTATACGCTTACACCCGATAACGCACTCGAACTCAAATACGAGGCGGTTTGCGACCAAGATACGATATGCTCGCTCACCAATCACGCCTATTTCAATCTCGACGGAACGTTTGAAACCGTGCTCGATCACGAGGTGTTTATAGGCGCGGATAAAGTGACCGTGGTTGACGACGAACTTATCCCTCACGGTGAACTTAAAGACGTGAAAGGCACTGCTTTCGATTTCACGACGGCAAAGAAAATCGGCAAAGATATCAAGGCAGACGAACATATGATAGAAATCGCAAGAGGGTACGATTTCAACTACGTTTTGAGAGGTGAGGGCGTGAGAAAAGTTGCCACGGCTTACTCGCAAAACAGCGGTATAGAGATGAGCGTGTACACGGATAGAAAGTGTATGCAGTTCTACGCGGGCAACTTTTTAGGCGGACTCAAAGGCAAAAAAACGTACGGATATCAAAGCGCGTTCTGTATGGAAACGCAAGGCTATCCCAACGCATGCAACGTGCCCGAATTTGACGGCATGACGCTTGAAAAAGGCACAAAATACACGGCGTACACCAAGTATGCTTTTGACATAAAATGACGAAAAAGCCGTTTTATAACGACGAAACGAAAGGATAAAATACGGATATGGACGTAATTCAAAACAGGCTTAACGATTTTCAAAAACTCGTAGACGAGGGTATGGACGCAAAAAACACCGTCATTGCACTCAAACTTATCGGAATAGACGGCTACGACGAAGACACGATAAAGTCCTTCAAACTTTGGGGTGACTATATGCCGATGTCGGACGAAAATCCCTACACGGAAGCGCAACGCAATTTGCATATTTTGTGGGAAAGTGTAGACAGAGTTCCGCTTGGCGTAAACTGCGCTTTTGCGGTGCCGTTCAGACAAATTATCGCAAAGAAACTTTTCAAAAAATGCGGTGAGGGTTTCGTGGCAAACGAGGGTTGCAGATTCAATTATGCAAATCAAATCGAAATCGGCGACAACGTGTCTTGGAATGCGGGTTGCTATATCGACTCCAAGGGCGGTGTCAAATTCGGCGACTTTGCAATGCTCACTGAATACGTCAAGATTTTCTCACACTCGCACAGCGAACACGACCACATGCAAAGAGAATACAACGGCGTTGAAATAGGACCTTATGCAAAAGTGTATACCAACGCGAGCATACTGCCGGGAGTCAAACTCGGCACGGGCGCAGTGGTTGCTACCGGCGCAATCGTTACGAAGAGCGTGGACGATTTTACGCTCGTATCGGGTATCCCCGCAAGAGTGCAACGCATGCGCAAATTCGACGGAAAAGACCTCAAAGAAATGAACCAGTATATGATGAAAAACAGGCTTTTCCAAACTTACGACGGAGACTAATTTTTGAATTGAAAGTGATATTGTTGCTATGCAACAGTGATATTCTCGCAAAGCGAGAGTGATATTGCGGCGTTGCCGCAGTGATATTCGCACTTCGTGCGAGTTGTGGAATATTCCATAGCGTCGATATGAAATATAAACTATACATCTTTGACCTTGACGGGACGATACTCGATACATTGACGGACTTGTGGCGCGCGGTTAATTATACTATGCGCAAGTTCGGTTATCCCACGCTTGAAAAAAACGAAGTGGCGGATAGGACGGGCAACGGCATTGCAAGGCTCGTGAGATTGAGTTTGCCCGAGGGTGTGGACGAAGATACGCAAAAGAGTGCGCTGGCGATATTCAAGCAATATTACGTGGAACATTGCGACGACAACACCAAGCCGTACGAGCATATAAAAGACGTGATTGGCACTCTCAAAGAGAGCGGTGCAAAGTGCGCAGTGATATCCAACAAAGCAGATGAGGCGGTGCAAAAACTTGCAAAGAATTATTTTGACGGCTCGTTTGACATCGTTATGGGGCAAAAAGACGGCGTGCGCCAAAAACCGTATCCCGACGAAGCGGAAAGTGTGCTCAAAGAACTCGGAGTCGAAAAGCAAGACGCCGTTTATATAGGCGATAGCGAAGTGGACGTGCAAACCGCACAAAACGCGGGACTCGACCTCATTGCGGTGAGTTGGGGCTTCCGCGGAAAAGCACGTCTTGTGGAGTGCGGTGCAAAGGTGATTATAGACACGCCCGAGCAAATACTCGAATATTGACGTTGGTACTATGCAGTATGAATAGAATTGAATTTGAGGATTATATCAAAAACAATTATAACGCAGAGCCCGATTTTCCGTGGCCAAGGTATCCGTCGTACGGGGTGTTTCGTCACAAAAACAACAAAAAGTGGTTTGCGCTTATTATGAATATTTCCAAAAATAAGTTGGGACTGCAAGGAAACGATTGTGTGGATGCGGTGAACTTAAAATGCAGTCCTATGATGATAGGAACGCTGATTGACGGAGAGAATATTTTTCCCGCATACCATATGAGCAAAGCAAATTGGATAACCGTTGTATTGGACGAAAATAGCGAAGAAGATAAAATAAAAATGCTTTTGGATATCAGTTTTGAAATGACGGCGGTGAAAATAAAAAGTAAGAGAATTTGATATAAACTTGTTATAAAACACCACTAAAAAAGACCGACGAGTGATAGCGTCGGTCTTTTGTTTTTCAAAAGCGAGTGGAAGTTGCTTTTTATTCGATAGGCATTTGCGTCGTTTCGGCGGTTTCCGTTTGGATATCCGTGACGGGCGTCGTTTCAACGTCTGCGGCAACGAATTGCGCCTCTTGAACGTTGGCGGCTACGTCGACTTGGGAAGGGAAGTCGTTGTCGTGGAGATGCTCGGAGGGTATAAAGTCGGACATATCGATATTTTCGATTTCGTTCTTTTTCAAAAGTTTACCGCCGGCAAATCCTTTGCCCGCAACTTCCGCCGCTTGCGTGACGTACATAAACGCTTGCGGATCGCACTCTTTGACGATGTCTTTGACACGATTGACTTGCTTCTTGGACGTTACGCATATTATGACGTTATGTTCCTTGCCCGTGTAATAACCGATGGATTTGGACACCGTTACGCCTCTATGGAGTTTTACGGAGAGCTCGTGCGCGATGGCGTCCGATTTGTCCGTGATGATGGTGAATACGAGCGATGACATCAAGCCCGATTCCACTATGTCGCACACTTTGGATTGAGTGTAAAGCGATATAAACGAAAAGAGAACGGGTGAAAGCAACGTAACCATAATTTGCGAAGTGTCAGTCATTCCTTTTACTTTGGGGATACTCAAAAAGCCGGAAATGATTGCAACCACGCAGTCGCAAGCGGTTATCCACCATTGGGCATGGGCGGCGGGGTTGTGTGCGTATATCATCTTGCCGATGATATCCGTACCGCCTATGCTGAGGTCTTGGCGGAACATAAAGCCCATTGACACGCCCGCGAAAGCACCGCCTGCAAGTGCCGCAAGGAGCATAAGTCCGTAATTGCCGTTTACCGCAAATTGAGGACAACCGACCGCCGAAAACATATACATCGAGCCCGAGAATATGAGCACGCATATTGCGGTGGTTATCGCAAATCTCTTATCAAGCGCCTTATACGCTATCAAAAAGAGCGGAACGTTCATTATTATGGTGAAAATACCGGGGTCAAACAAACTATTGGACAACATACGAATCGTGGCGTTGGGACTGTCCGCCGCGGCAAGGTGAATAAGTGCGGCAAGTCCGCCGACTCCGCCCGGCGCAAAACCGTTGGGATTGATAAAAATGTATGCCGAAAACGATCTCAAAAACGAGAGTGAAACCATCAAGGCAAATATTTTGAGCCAGTACGACGTTTGATTTTTGTCCAAAGTAAGTTTTTTCATATTCCCACCCACGCGGAAACTATGTTTCCGTGATGTATAAACAAGATTAAGAATTTCTATGATAAAAGTCAAGCGTTTTGACAATTTGTGGATTTACAAAAAAAATATCATACATTTGTACGACGTTTTTAACATGTTTTTAATACACACTTGATTATTATTAAGTAAGACGCGGCATTGACAGAAAAGCGAATTTATGCAATAATGGAAGCACGCAATTAACAATTAATAATTTAATTCTTGGTGGGCAATGCCACACTTAAACGCATACCCATTCGGAGCGTACTTATTAACGGAATGTGCATATTTGGAGCGTGGAGGCGCAAGGCGCCGACCGTATCGAGCGCCAAGCTTGCGTCACACACAAGGC
>ERZ780149.816-NODE-816-length-38345-cov-46.496500_pt1 | contig 38345 bp, 48 predicted proteins | sample MGYA00511367_ERZ780149 | MGnify/ENA primary metagenome ERZ780149 (study PRJEB29588, sample SAMEA2153852) | human gut metagenome | biome: human gut; feature: human-associated habitat; material: faeces | place: Denmark | collected 2008/2010 ... | reverse complement strand
AAATGTTGACCTTAACTACATATACAATCTCAATATTGTTGGATAGTAAAAAAGAGTTTGTCAACCCTAAAAAGTAAAATTTATATGTAGGAGGTTATTATGAATTTTAGCAGAGCATCACCTATGAACAAATTACTCATTTTCTTTTTTACAGAAAGGAGAGAAAAACTTAAATGAAGTTAATTAAAAAAATGCTGTCGGTGTTCTTATGTTTAACCGTAATTATCGGCTCATTGTCTGTCGGTTTGTTTTCAGTAAGTGCTGCCACGGTTAAAGGCAATCGTGGAGCAGACGGCAAAGGATTTATATACAAAAAAACAGCTGAATATACTTATATAGACGCAAACGGAAAAAAGCACAGTCAGCATTATGAAGGTTGGGAAAATTTTAAGGTTCATTTTTTTGCTGCATCCGGAAAAGCCTTGAATTTTTCAGACTACACACAAAGAGCGTACTGTATTGAACCGGATAAAGCATCTGAATTAACAAGTTCTGCTACTGTAAAAAGTACATCTCAATCAGCAGCTTGGAAACAGCTAACTACTGCACAGCAAAATGCAGTTAATCTGATACTTGCTTGGGGCTTTGGCGGATTTGAAGCTGCAAAGAAAGAGAAGGTTCATTATTACTATGCAACGCAGCTCTTGATTTTTGAGATTGTTGCAGGCAAGCGTAACGCATCAACTTTTGAAGCGGTTACCGGTAAGCCGTTACTTACACCTGCAAATACAATGACGGCTACGAGTTCGGCAGAAACTACGCTTGCGAATGTCACAACGGCATACAACAATATGGTTTCTTGGTGCAAAAAATCCGTGAGAAATCCGTCATATACTGCATCATCACTTAGCTCGGCTAAATCATATCAGATGTCGTACAGCAACGGACAGTACTCAATTACTCTGACTGATTCTAACGGGACTGCATCGGTGACAAAAGCATCCGATGTAATTGTCAGCAATTCTAATGTTAAGGTCAGCGTTAGCGGTAAAAAGATAACATTTACCTGTTCTAAAAATCTTGGTACGACAGTTAATGTGACAATGAAAAACTCTTTTTTGAAGGAATATGGAATCAAGAGCAAAAACAGTTTGTATTTAATTACAAGTAATGACTTTGCATCATATCAGACTTTTGCTCGAGGTTCTAATTATGCAGTTAAAGACGGATATGTTAAGTTGACATTTCCGGATGTTGTCAAGCTGCAACTTCAAAAATCATCATCAAACCCGGAACTTACAGCCGGCAATGATTGTTATAGCCTTAACGGTGCCGAGTACGGCATATACACAAACAAGGCTTGTACCAAAAAAATCGGCAGTATTACAACAAATGCAAGCGGTTACGGCAGTTACAGTAAATATGTTGACGCATCAGCTTCTTACTATGCCAAAGAAACCAAAGCACCAAAAGGCTATGAGCTTGACGAAACTGTTTATACATTTGTGAATTCAGGCAAAAAAGCCGCAGACGGTACAAAAATTTATAGCTTTAGCTGTACTGATGAGCCTGTAGATGACCCTGTCGGTATTGTGTTACAAAAAAAGAATGCAATTACAGGCGAAACAACAAGTCAAGGTCTTGGCGGTGCGGTTTTCAGCATTGAATACTACGCACAGGAAATTGATAAGGACTATGATGTCAAAGCAGATGAAACCGCTCCTGCACTTGACAGCAAAAACCTTAAAAGGACTTGGTATATTCAGACCAACTCTGACGGACTTACTCGTTTAGATGAAAAATATTTATCCGATGATTTCTTATCAGATGGATTATATTACGATGGTAATTTTGTAACTATTCCCATAGGAACAATTGTTATCAAGGAAGTCAAAGCTCCTGACGGCTATTCTCTCAGTGATGTTGTGTTTTACAGAGTAATTACTCAAGAGGGTGCAAAGTTTGCACAGGACACAAATACTCCCATAAATGTGACGATTGACGAAATGCCGGCAAAGGCATATATCGGCATACACAAACTTAATCAATCGGGTGTTGGTGTCGCGAATGCTACATATGGCTTGTACGCTGATTCAGCTTGTGCAAGCTTGTATGACAAGCTCACAACAAATGCTGACGGCAAGGGTACTTTTGCAAAATCAGTAGATGTCGGCAAAACATATTACATCAAAGAAATAACCGCACCGACAGGCTATGAGCTTGACGAAACTGTTTATCCCGTAATTGCCACAGTGGATAACGCTACAGTCGATACAGCCGTTATTCAGACGATTTATGAGGACAGCGTAAAGGCTGACCTCAAAATCAAGAAGTCATCGACTGACGGTATCGTTTCAAATTTGTGGTTTGCAATATCAGATAACCTCGGCAACGAGTACAACGCAGTTTCAACCGATAAAAACGGCGAAGCGACTGTTAAAGGTTTGAGGGTATATGACGATAAAGGCAACAAGATAACCTATACAGTCAAGGAGCTTGGTTTTAAGACTACTTTAGGATCTCACAGCTATGGCGGTTACACTTGGACGATAAAGAAAGAAAATGCAATCAATTATAAAGGTTCATATTTTGAAGGTGTTTCAAATGCTGTATTCAGCAATTGTGAGAATGCTTATTCAAGATACTACTATGGCAAATCATCAGAAGCAAAATCCAACGCTAACGGTAAGTCATTAACGCTTGACGAGAGCAAAACGGTTACATTTAATTTTCAGAATACAGTTTCTGAAACAGATTTAACTGTTAAAAAGACCTCATACAACGGTAAAGTGTCTGGAGTTTGGTTTGAGGTACAGGACGAAAACGGCAAATATTATGGTGATATTGTTACAGATTCTACCGGAACAGCTAACTATTACAACCGATACGGTTACAAGCTCACAAGCTGTTTAACCGTTCCAAACTCAGCAATTTGTATTCCTATAAAATATAAGGTTGTTGAAAAAGGTTTTCTCGGCGGAGGCAGTTACTACTTCCCCGAAAATTACCTTGGAAAGGCTGAATCAGAGTGTAAGACTGCCAACAAATACGGAACAACATCTACTCTTAATTATTCCGCCTACAACGCTCCTGCAACAGGAAGTATTAACATCAATAAGACTTCCGAGGACGGAGTTATCGAGGGGTTGAGTTTTAAGCTCGAATCTTTTGACGATGAGCGAGAATACGGTGATGACCTTATCCCTACCCCTATGGCTTATGACGCAGCCGGCAACGGGATTACAAGTATCGTTTTGACTACTGATGAAAATGGTAAAGCAAGTACAGATAATATGCAATTTTATGACATAAACGGTAACAAAATTGATGGTATTCTGCCATATGTAGTTGACCTAAACGGTTTTCAAATTACTTACAGGCTTACCGAAATCGGCATTAAACAGTCAGACGGAACATACAAGTTTCCGAGCCGTTATGAACTGAAAGATGCAGTCGAATTTACAATCTATGATACCGATGAATACAACTATACATATGATTGTGCCAACACCGTAAAAACAGGTTCGTTACAGGTACAAAAAACATCTGAAGATGATGTTGTGGACGGTTTGTATTTTGAAATAAGCTGTGCTGATACAGGGTTTAACGAAAAAGTAAGCACAAACCTTGAAGGTTTAAGTCCTGAAATTTCAGACTTGCCGATTTATAACAGCAATGACGAATTGCTCAAATATAAGGTGTCAGAACTCGGTGTTCTGAACGATGACGGCACTTATTCTTTACCGTATAAGTACAATAAGCCACGAAGTGTAACCGTCACGCTTGATACTGATACCGTAACCTTTGCAAGTATCAAAAATACTGTAAAAACAGGCTCGGTTAAGCTCACAAAAACAGACGGCACAAAAGCTCTTGGCGGATCAGGTTGGCAACTCTATAAGTCAGACGACACTCCCATCAGCTGTTATCAGACAGGCTCAGGAACTTATATGTATAATTCAGTTGCAAAAACTGCAACCGATTATATGGCTACGAATGGTAGTTTGTCAATCAGTAATCTGCCGGTAGGTGATTACTATTTTATTGAATCTGTAACTCCGTCAGGCTATATGCCATACGGTAAAAAGGTTGAATTTACAATTTCAGCCGACAATGAAAACACACTTAATATATCATTAACCGTTGCCGATAACAAATCTGTGTTATCTCAAACAGGTGGCGGTGGTATTGCTCCGTTTTATTTTGCTTCTGTAGCACTCGGAGCATTGGCTATATTTTTCATCTATGACTACCGTAAACACGGTAGCAAGAAATATAAAAAATCACGAAAGGACAATCAAAAATGAAAAAGAAAATCACACGAATTATGACAGCTATGGTGCTTGCAGTAATGATGGTATTAACTGCAATCCCATTTGCAAGTGCTGCAACCAACGCAAATGCTCTTGATGAAACAAAGAAGGTTTCATTCACGCTCAATTGTTCAAAGCCGGGTTACACCTTTACGGTGTACAAGGTTGCAGAACTCAAAACAACCGAAAATCCATACAAGACAGGCTATGATTCACTTATTCCTTCAATCTCTGACGAGATTTTAAGCGGTAAGACATCGAATGTTCTCTCAGCTCTTGATGGTCTTTCTTCGATTCCGTCAACAGCTTCAACCGTTGGCACATTTACTACATCGGCAACATCGGTAAAAAAGACTTTTTCAAGCCTTGCTCAGGGTTTGTACTACATAAAAGCGACTAACTTTCCTGCCGGTGTTAAAAGCGTTACAAACTCTGTTGTATCACTTCCATATTACAATAACGGTTGGGTTTACAGCATTAATGCTATCGACCTTGCTACAAAGGTAAATGACGGTGATGTTGTAACAGGCAAGACTATCACAAACAGCACAAAGGATAATGTTAATTTTACCGATGTAAGCCTTGGTGACACAGTGAATTTTGAAATCAAGTCATCAACTGCCGGTTCATCAGAAATGAAACTTAAATCATATACAGTATATGATGAGATGTCAGCAGGACTTACTCTTGATAAAGACAGCGTAAAGGTTGCACTTCTCAACGCACAGGGCGGTAAGGTTGCTGACCTTGCTTCATCTGATTACACTCTCAATGTAACCTCAGAAGTTGATGGTAAAGCTACAACATTTAATGTAGCTCTCACAAACGCTTATCTCCAGAAGAATGACTTTTATGCAGAGAGTGTTACTTATACATCTGTAACTTATTCAGCAAAGCTCAATAAGTACGCAATAACAGGAAAGACAGGCAACCCTAACACAGAAACAAAGCTCGTTTATTCTAACAAGAACGGTGTTGAATCAGAAGTAAACGGTAATACAGTTTATGTTTACACCTTTGCTGTAACAACAAACAAGACAGATACAGACGGAAAGGCTCTCGAAGGTGCAGAATTCAGCCTTTTCAAGACAGAAGAGGACGCAACTGCTCTTACAAATGCCCTTGCAAGCGGTGTATCCGACAAGACCGGCAAGGTTACTTACTACAACACAAGTAAAGAAGAAATCAAACTTGCAAGCGGTAAATATTATATTGTCGAAACAAAAGCCCCAACGGGATACAACATCTACGGTAAGGTTATTCCTGTGACAATTGATGTTACATACGGTGCAACATTTGTTGACGGTTCGTACATCACAAACTGCCCTACAGACGGCACAGCAAGCGTTGATGTTAAGGATACAAAGGTTGTTGTTCCGCAGACAGGCGGTGTCGGAACAGTAATGTTCTACATTCTCGGCACAGCATTTGCACTCGGCGGTATTGCAACATTGTTCATTCGCAGAAGAGTAAAAGCTACAAACAAGTAATTTCACATTAAACAGAAAGGAGTACAGCACATTGAAAAAATGCAGAAGCAAATGCACCTTGATAATAGGAATAATTTTTATGACTGCATCACTCTGCTTTGTGCTGTACCCTTCTGTATCAAATGCTGTCAATAGTTTTTTCGCCGCATCCACAATTAACAATTATGCCGCAAATCTTGACAGCATTTCAGCAGCCGACAGGTCACAGTACTTGTCGGCTGCTGCTGAATATAACAACAATTTATCAGAACTTATCAATGGATTTTCTTACGATACAGACAGCGTGATTGACGGATATGACGATATTCTCAATTTTGGTGACGGTCTTATAGGCTACATTGATATTTCAAAAATAAATGTAAAACTGCCTATTTACCACGGGGATACGGATAAAGTGCTTGAAAAAGGTGTTGCTCATCTGCCAAATACAGCGTTTCCGATAGGCGGTGTAGGCAATCATTCGGTGCTTTCAGCTCACACGGGTTATCCTACGCAGGTGTTTTTTGACAATCTCAACGAGCTTGAAATCGGTGATGAAATCAAGGTGTCCGTGCTTGATGAAACGCTTACCTATGCTGTAACAGCAAAAAACATTGTTAAGCCCGACAACATATCGTTACTGTCAGTTGACGAAGAAAAAGACCTATTAAGTCTTATAACTTGTTATCCATACGGTGTAAACAGTCACAGACTTATTGTGACTGCTGAAAGAGTAAAGGATACAGCTGCATCTGATACGGCAACAAAAACCGAAAACAACAATAACGGAAGTTTTGATTTTATTATTGCAGTAATTGTTATAACCGCAATTTTGGCAATTTTAGTAATTGTTGTTTCCATAAAAAATAAACGAAGGAGGAAGTAAAATGCCTGATATTACAAATGATTTTGATAATAATCCAAATACCGATAAAAGAAAACAGCGAGATGAAGAAGTCAATAATGACAATCTCCAACCCGAACAGACAAAATCCGAACCCGAATTGCTTGAACAAACGAAAAGCAAAGAATTTTCAATACCGATTTTTGCAAAGCTGTATGACAGGTGCAATCTTAAGATTGATGAGCTTAATCTAAAAAACGATAAACTCAATGCAAAAATCGAAAAACTCAACATAAAAAAGGTTCGCAGTGCTGAATTTGTTTCAACGGTTGAATCAATGAGAAATGTTGTACCAATGCCTGTGTATAAAGCATTGTCTGTTCTATCGGCTGAAAGGCGACAGAAAATAGTAAATATCAATGAGAAAATCCATTCTCATAAGCTGAACATCAAATCGAATGAGCAGAAGATTTTGAAGCAACAAAGCCGTGCTGAGAACTGCAAAAAAATCAATAAATTTCTTGACAATATGAAATCCCCTGACGGCAGGAAAGAAAACTTTGTCAAAGGTATGCAGGAATACGGGACAATGGCAATGAGGACAACCTCTGAAAAGTTTGATACTACTCAGAGCAAACTCGATGCTGCAATAAAAGCATACGGTCAAACTCATTATATGTCCGAAAAACTCAAACTGCGAAAACAAATCGACAAGCTCACCAACAAAAAAGAAAAGCTGATAAACAAGCTCAAGGCTCTTAATGAGTGGTCAGATAAGTTTGAATCGGTTAAAACTATGCCCGATAAGGAAGCTGACAATATTATCAGCAAGAGCTGTCAGAACATTGTTGATGAGTTTACAACCAACCCACAGGCTTTAAAAAAGCAGGCTGATGTAATCGTTTTATCTGCTGCAAAAGCTGTGACCGAAGAAAATTATCTCAAAAATGCCGAAATGTCGATTGAGGACGATTATGACAGCATTGACGGTATTATCAATAACGGCAATAAGCAGCAGGAATACGAAAAACTCAAAGAGCCTGAAAAGAAATCCGAACGCAGAACAGCACCTTTATCGAGAAATCAGATTAAGCAAAATGCAAACACTATTGCTCATAATGAGCAACAAACGAATGATAAAACCAAAACTCAGGGACAAGAATTATAAAGCTATTTTAGACCTGTGCCATTCAGGCACAGGTCTTTTTTTAAGAGGTGAATAAAATAAATGATTGAATTATATGGAAACAAAATATGGAACAGCAACACTCCCAATAAATATAAAAAAGTAATCATTGCGAGTGAGGATAGTCTTGATAATATATGTCAGGAACTTGAAAATTCAGGACTTAATTATTGTGCATATATTTTTAACGGTGAAGCACATATTGCCATTGGCAGAGCTACCGCAACTAATATTGATAAGTTGGATATTGATTATCAGACTGTTATTGAATGTAATTCAAAAGTCTATAAAACCAACAACATCATAGGAACTACAACCTACGATTCTATTGAGGATAAATTATACCGTAAGTACAATACCGATTTTGCCTATAAAATCGGTCAAAGACTTACTGAGCAAGGCATCCTTTTTTCAGGCAGAATTTACGGAAAAACAACAACTATTACTGTTGACAAGCAATATGCTGATACCTTGAATAAAATATCTGCTGAACTTAAAGAACAGCGAGCATCATTTATGTCAAAATCTGAGGTTGTTCAAAATGAATCACCGGAAGAATCAAAATCAGTTAATGAAAAAATATCTGAATTACATTTCAATGAATCGCAACTTTCGGCACTTGCACCGTCTGTAAAATTTATCCAAACGAGAAACGATGATAATTTGACTGATAACTTTGTTTCATGGTTTTCTGACTGCACTGATTTTTATGAATCACAACTTTCTGCTCTTGCCGAAATTTATGTTGACACATATCAAAGTTTTTCGGATAAATCTTTGATGTTTGCAGATACATCAAGGTTTAATGATTTAAAACAGCGTTTTGTTAATGATAACATTACTGCAAAATTAACTGAAAATCGTGGTTACTCAACTACTCAGCTTGAAATTATCAGAGAAATGGTAACTTACGGTATGAGCGAATCAGTAATCAACTTGCTTGATTACACTTTTTCGATTGATGAAATGCAAAACTTCTTTACAGCATACAAGAACGGCTCGTATGAAGATTTAATCAATCTCATTGCAGATATTAAAGGTACTACACGCACGGATATTGAAGGGCAAATCGAAGGTGGTACATACACTCCCGAAATTCCCGATTATGATTTTTTAAGCAAAAATCTAATTTTTCATAACCCCTCGGCAAATCATTTTACGGTTATGTATTTCAATCCGGATAGCGAAACAGGCGGTCAGTTCGTAAGCACTGATATAAACTATAATGTTGCTTGGCGAGGAAACCGAGATTTTACAAATGATTCCGAGCGATTTTGGCGATATGTAGAAATCACCGGAAATCAAACTCTGTCCGATGTAGGCAGTAAATTTTTCCGAGAATCTCTAAATTATTTTTACTCTGGTGAGCAAATTGCAGAGGGATTAACTACGGACACACAAAAATTGATTGCAGATGTTGCTACTGCCGAAATGATAAAATCAGGCGAACTTATTGAACCTGAAAGTTTTGATGTAGCTAAGTTTGATACACTCATATCTGAACAAAAAGAAATCACAAGCAATAATTCGGATAAAAATACTATTGTTATCAATGCTTTTGCCGGACCGGGTGCAGGAAAAACAACATCTTGTCTTGAAGTAGCCGAAAAATTGAAAAAGCAAGGATTTGTTACGGAATATGTACAGGAATATGCCAAAGAGCTTGTATATGACAACAATCTTATTATGCTTGACGGACATTATGAACATCAATTTGCAATTCTTAACGAGCAGATGAAGCGTATCAATCGTTTGTACGGTAAAGTTGATTTTATAGTTACTGACTCACCAATTTTACTTAACAACACTTATCTTAATGAAGATAAAAACACCGAAGTGTATTCGGCATATTCTGATAGTGTGAACAAACTTTATGGTCTTTATAACAATTTTAATTATTTTGTTGAGCGTGATACATCAGTGTTTGAAAAAGAGGGACGAATACATAATCTTGAACAAAGCATTGCAATTGATAACGAATTAAAAAACATGTTACACAATAATCAAATTGATTTCGATGTATATACTCACGCTACAATTGACAATATTGTTCGTGATTCAACTATTATATATGCAAAACAACTTATCAATTCATACTGTCAGGATGAATTTGATTCGGAAGCGGATTTTTCAGACTTAAAAAAAGTCGGAGTGGCATACACAACAACAGAAGACAGCAAGCATACTGTTGAAGCTGTTGTAAATCTTGTTGACTATAGGCTTGAAACTTATGTTGATGACAAATTATTCAAAGAAGAAACATATGCCGACCTTAAAGATATGATTGATAACTGTCTGCACTCTTTATCGTTCGATGACCTTGTGTACCTTTCCGATGAGGAGCTTGCACCGTTTTATGAGGAACACGACGAGCTTGACGACGTAGATCCCGCAGTTATTCGTCAGCAGCTTGAGGACGCAGGGATAGTCAACGGTGAGCTTGTCGATGAAGATAAGCTGAACAGTGATCCATTTATTCAACAGGTTATGGCTGACGCAGAATCCGATGCCGGTGCTCTGAATGTCAGCTCAGAAGAAATCGTTAATCAATTTAATTCAGAAAATGAAATCGTCCCGATAAACGAGCCTGAACAAACTGAGCCTGTACAGGAAATAATTCGTCCGACAATTACTTGTGATTGGAGTGAAAGTCCGGTATTTGAGAACGGCAAAACATACTCTGTTTCTGAATTTGACAAACTTATGAAAAATGCCGATGACGAATGGGTTGAGCAAAGACAGCTTGAAATTGAGGAATACGGCAGTGAAAATGCGGTTACAGAAGCATACAGAAACGGTGAACTTGACAATATTCATCTTGGTTATGAAAAAACGAAATTTATTATTAATATGCCGAACGGTACGAAATACACCGAACGGCAAAACATCGGGGACGGCAACGGTGGAATTATTGATTTTTTAAATCAATATCCGCAGTATTCAGGTGTTGTAAAAATACTCGAAGCCGATATAAAGCTTGATAAAGGTGAAAATGAGAAAGCCGCAGATTTACCGATAACGGAAAGAAAAGAAAGAGATATCAGGAGCGATGAAAAATTACAGAGCGTTGACGAGCTTACCGTGGAGGTTGAAAATGCCGCACCGTCAAGAGCAGAAAAAGCTGAACCGCCTACATTGTTTGATATGGTCGAAAGCTCAGAGCAGACCGAAACAAGCGTAAATGATGAAAAAGCCAAAAACTATGTAATTGAGGACAGAGAAGCTGTCACGGGAGCAAAAACAAAGTTTCAAAATAACATTGCTGCCATTAAGATTTTAAAGCAAACGGAAGCAGAAAACAGAGCGGCTACACCTGAAGAACAAGGTCAGTTGTTCCTTTACAGCGGTTGGGGCGGTCTTGCCAATGCTTTTGAGTCTGATAATGATAAATGGAAAAATGAGTATTCTGAACTCAAGGGTTTGCTTACGGATGAAGAATATACCGCAGCACGGTCAACTGTGCTTGATTCATTCTACACAGATACAGCAATCGTTGACAGTATATATGAGGTCATTCGTAACGCAGGATTTGAGGACGGCAACATACTTGAGCCTGCAATGGGCGTAGGAAACTTTTTCGGCAGACTTCCCGAAGAACTTCGTGATAAGGTGAATTTGTACGGTGTCGAAAAAGACAGCTTATCGGGCAGAATAGCTCAAAAGCTGTATCCGCAAGCTGACATTACGATTGACGGCTTTGAGAATACTCGTTTCAATGACAACAGCTTCGATGTTGCAATCGGAAACATTCCTTTCGGCGATTTCAGTGTTAATGATTCTAAATACAACTCAAAACATCTGAAAATTCACGATTATTTCTTTTTGAAATCACTTGATAAAGTGCGTGACGGCGGCATTGTGGCTTTTGTAACTTCCAAAGGTACGCTTGACAAAAAGGACAGCTCTTTCCGCAAGACCTTGGCCGAAAGAGCGGATTTGGTAGGTGCTGTGAGATTGCCGAATAACGCCTTTAAATCGGCAGGAACGGAAGTTACTCCCGATATTATCTTTCTCCAAAAGCGTTCTGCACCACTTGAAAATATACCCTCTTGGGTAAATGTGGGAACAACCGAAAACGGTTTATCAATCAATAATTATTTTATTGAACATCCTGAAATGGTGCTCGGTAATATTGTTCAAGGCAACAAGCTCTACGGACGAACAGATGATACAATGTGTGTACCGTTTGCTGACGGTAGACCATTATCAGAACTGTTGCCTGAAGCTGTAAAACATATTACATTTACCTATTCACCGGCAAAAGAGGTAATATCGCCTGTTTCTAAAGCAGAAGCTGTTATATCAAAACCCGAAGAACTTCGTTCACAGAGCTACTATAAATCAGGCAACGAGATTTATTTTTACGGCAGCAATTCCGCAGGAGAATTAGTTACTGTGTCGGCTAAAGATTTACTTGATAAAAAGTACACAACAAAAAACATTGACAGACTTACTGCGTTTATGGAAATCCGTGATACTTTAAGAGAACTGCTTGAGGTACAACAGCACGATAATAATGACGCAGAAGTCGAGCAGTTACAGCATAGGCTTAACACAATCTATGACAACTTTTATGATAAGTACGGTCTTATACATAGCAGATACAACCGTAATATTCTCGGATTTGACGGAGCGTATCAGCTTGTGGCATCTCTTGAGCAGGACTATGATAAAAATACCTTGATTAAAAAATCGGATATTTTCACTCAGCGTGTAAATGTTCCGAAACCGCAGATTGAACATATTGATACTGCATCGGAAGCTCTTGCCGTTTGTATCGCCGAAAAAGGATATATTGACTTTGATTATATGAGTAATCTTACCGATATTGACAAAGCAAGTCTTGAAGAAAGTTTGCGTAATAACGGTGAAATATATCCTATACCTATGAATACGGAAAATAATGAATATACATATCAGACCGCATCTGAATATCTGTCAGGCGATATATATGCTAAACTTGATACAGCAGAATCCTATGCTGCTGTTGACAATATCTATAGTGCTAATGTTACTGCTCTCAAAGCAGCATTACCTACTCCGCTTAAAGCAGGAGATATTGATGTTAATCTCGGAGCTACTTGGATTGCTCCAGAATACTATGAGCAATTTATGTACAAGTTGTTTGAAACACCTCTTTTCAATCGTTCTGACGGCATTTTTAAGGACAGTAAAATATCTGTAGAATACTCTGAATATTCCGGTAAATGGTTTATTTCACATAAATCAGCTGATAAATCCGTAACTGTAACAAAAACATACGGAGCTTGCGGTTATTCGGGATATCAAATTCTTGAAGCAGCTCTTAATTTATCAGAGCCAAAGGTATACAAAGATAAGCTTGACGAGTACGGACGGATTATGTTTGATAAAAATAACAAACCAATCCGAGTGATTGATGTGCCGGCAACTCAGGTTGTTCAACAAAAAGCGAATAAGATACGCAGAGAGTTCAAAAACTGGCTGTTTAGCGATCCCGTAAGACGGTCCGATATAGTTGATACATACAATCGTACTTTTAATTGTATTAAACCACGAGAATATGACGGCTCACACCTTACTTTTCCGGGAATGAATTCAAATATTGAACTGCACGAACATCAGAAAAATGCAATAGCTCACGCTATTTACGGTGGTAACACTCTGTTTGCTCATTCAGTCGGAGCCGGCAAAACTTTTGAAATGATAGCAACGGCTATGGAATGTAAACGGCTCGGTTTGTGCCACAAATCCTTGTTTGCTGTACCGAATCATCTGACAGAACAGGTGGGAGCAGACTTTTTGAAGCTCTATCCCAATGCAAACATATTGGTTGCAACAAAAGATGATTTTAAGGCTGAAAATCGTAAAAGACTGATGAGCAAAATTGCGACAGGTAATTATGATGCGGTTATCATCGGTCATACTCAACTTAAAATGCTACCGTTATCACCTGAAAGGCAGGAAAATATTTTCAAAGAGCAGATTGATAATATCGTTGCCGGTATTGCCGAACTAAAATACCAAGAAGGCAATTCTTTTAAAGTCAAGGATATGGAACGAACTAAGCGTAGTCTTGAACAACAACTTGAAAAATTACAATCAAGTAAAAAAGACAACACGGTGTACTTTGAGGAACTCGGTATTGATAAACTCTTTGTCGATGAAGCACACGAATTTAAGAATTTGTTCTGTACAACAAAACTGCAAAATGTTTCGGGTATTTCTTCGAGGGCATCTCAGAGAGCGACAGAGTTATTCGCTAAGTGCCGTTACCTTGACGAAAAAACCGGCGGTAAGGGTGTTGTATTTGCTACAGGAACTCCTCTCTCTAACAGTGTAACAGAACTACATACAATGATGAGATATCTCAACTATGATTTCCTTGCAAGTCATAATAATATGCAAAACTTTGACAACTGGGTATCTACATTTGGCGTACAGAAAAAAGAATATGAGCTTGCTCCTGCCGGCAACAAATTCAAGGAACGCACACGCATTGCAGAATATGCAAATTTACCGGAACTTATGTCAATGTTTAAAACGATTGCAGATGTCCGCACGGCTGATACTCTTAACCTTAAAGTGCCTGACTGTGAATTACACATTGTTGATGTTGAACCTACAGAATTACAGACTGAACTTGTTGAAGAATTATCAGACAGAGCTGATGAGGTCAACAACGGTTCCGTTGATCCATCAACAGACAATATGTTAAAAATCACCGGTGACGGTAGAAAACTCGGTCTTGATCCTCGACTTATCAATCCGTCATTTGAAGATGATCCCGGTACAAAACTTAATGTTTGTGTCAATAATGTTTTTGATATTTACGAAAAAACAAGCGACAAAAAGCTGACACAGATTGTATTTTGTGATTTGGGTGTTCCGAGCAAAAACTCATCTGCTGATGGCAATAAAGATGACGATACAAAAAGTGTGGCAGAACTTGACTCGCTTGAAGAGTCAGGAAAGTTTTGTGTGTATGATGATATTAGAGATAAGCTGATTGCAAAAGGTGTATCGGCTGACGAAATAGCTTATATTCACAACGCTAAAAGTGAAACCCAGAAGTCTGAGCTTTTTGCAAAAGTCAGAAGCGGTGAAGTGAGAATTTTACTCGGCTCTACGGGTAAAATGGGAACAGGCACAAATGTACAGGACAGGATCATTGCTCTGCACGATTTAGATGTTCCGTGGCGACCGTCCGACCTTGAACAAAGACGAGGAAGAATGGTTCGACAGGGTAATATCAACGATAAGGTACATCTTTATCGTTATGTAACAAAAGGCACTTTTGATGCCTACAGCTATCAGCTTTTGGAGAAAAAGCAGAAGTTTATAAGTCAGATTATGACCTCGAAAGAGCCCGGCAGAAAATGTGCAGATGTTGACCAAGCTGCATTGACTTACTCTGAAATCAAGGCTCTTTGTACAGGCGATGAGCGTATCCGTGAAAAGCTGACTCTTGAAAACAGAGTAAAAGAATTGCAGGCACTCAAGTCTGAATACAACAGCACACGATACGAACTTGAGGACAAGGTGAACGCTTATCCCGAAGAACGCAAAAAATTACTTCTTGATATAGGCAATATCAGCAAGGATATGGAAACGGTAAAAAACATACCTTTTGATGTCAAAACTGAAAGTTATCGGGTTGGGATTACTATAGGAAAAGATGCTTACTCACTTCTAGATGATGAATCAAGAAAAGTAGCTGCAAAAGCATTAACCAACGCTGTAGCACAGGTCAAAGGGGATGCTAACAAGAATAAGAGAATCGCCATAGGGGGACTCGGCAACTTTGGTGTTGAGGTAATCAATGACGGATATTTCCTTGATAAAATAACCGCAACTCTTCGTGGTAATTATACTTATTCAGTTGAACTGGGCGTATCAAGTATTATAAATCTTAAAAAGATTGAGAACTTGCTTTTTAAGGTTGAAAATGTTCTGAACGATAAAAAATCGGAACTCAATAAACTTGATATTGACTATAAGACTGCACAGAATATGCTTCACAAGCCGTTTGAGTTTGAGGATGAGCTTAACAGCAGCACAAAAAGACTTGATGAGTTGATAACTGCCTTAAACATTGAAATGTCCGAACAGCACAAATCAGCAGACAAGCCCAAAAAGACTCATTATTTTGGTAAGGATTTTATTCTTGGAAAAAAGAAATCATCAAAGCAAATACAGAATAATGAAGTTATGAAATCAGAACCTAAAAGGAGTGAACCTGAATTATGATAGTTTACGCACAAGGCGATATAACAAAATTTGATGTAGATGCTATTGTAAATGCATCCAACGGTTTTGGTTATATGGGAGGTAAAAGATGTGTTAATGAATTACATAGAGGAGTTGCAGAGAGCATTCAATTTGCATCTTGCGGTGCTGTTGAACGGCTTGCAAGAGCAAAATGTAAGGCACACTCCTTTTTTGGTTATTCACCCGGAACTGTTTTTGTGACTAATGCTCCAAATCTTGAGTGTAAAAAAATAATACACGCAGTTACTATGCGTACTCCGGGTAGCAAAGCAAAAATCAAAAAAATTAAAGATCTGATTCCAAAGATAGTAGCGGTAGCTGAAAACTTAAACATAAATTCAGTAGCCATACCTTTACTTGGTTGCGGAACAGGTGGACTTGACAGAAAAACCGTTCAAAATTTATTAGCTCATAATCTTATAAGTGACAAAGTGACATTTTATATTGTTACTTCACTTTAAAATTAGAAATTCTTTTCTGAATTTCTTTTTAAAACACTTGTTTTTTTCTTAGTTATAACATATAATAGTATTTGAACGATGTTGGTTACTCATCTTAGTGTTGTGCTTCGCTACCGTCTGACCACCATATCAGGAGAATGCGACATTTTTAAGGTTGTGCTTCGCTACCGTCTGACCACCATATCAGGAGAATGCGACATTTTTAAGGTTGTGCTTCGCTACCGTCTGACCACCATATCAGGAGAATGCGACAAAAAGTAACGATTTTGGGAGCAACTGCATTATATGCAGTTGCTCCCTTTTATTGAGGAATGAATAGCGTGAATATAGATTTTTATTTTGTTAAATCTGATTATATAGATTTTTTAAAGCAAACAGAAATAAATAATCGTGGTTTTACTTGCGTACCAAACACAGAATATACTTCAAGGAAAAAGTTTTTGTTTGGTGCTGTTTTTGAATATAACGGTATAAATTATTTTGTACCTGTATCTTCAAAAATAAAAGGCGGCGACAATAATATTGTAATGAAATCGGGAAAGAATAACTCTATTGTACTGGGAACACTTAGATTTGCGTATATGATACCTGTTCCTAACAAGTGCTTAATAAAATTAAAAATCAGCGATATTCCCGAAGAAAGCAGACGAAGAAAAATAAAATACGAATTAGCTTTTTGTCGCAAAAATATTTATAAAATTAAGTTGCAGGCACAAAAAACATTTAGTGCTGTAAATGATTCAACAAACAAAAAGATACGAAGAAACAGTTGCGATTTCTTGCTGTTGCAAAGTGCATACATAACTTATTGTTCTGAACATAATATTGAACTTGAAAAATCGTTGATGACAGATTATAATTTACAAGAGAAAAATAATAATCAAGAAACATCTTCTATTTTGACAAAGTCTGTTTGTGTAAGTCGTAACATAATAAAGAAAAACGCAAAAATTATATCCCACAAACAAGAAAAACATTCACCAAATAACAAGGACAAAAGTAAAAGCAGATAGCATCAAAAAGATGTTATCTGCCTTTTTGTTGTTTATTCAAATTATATAGCTCATAAAAACTTCGTGGGCGTTTGGGGCAAGGTCAATGATGTCCTTTTTGTAAATTGTAATTTTTTCTGTACTTGTTGCACCCTAAAACCAAAATACTTGTTGCTAAAGCAGTAATCATTTTTTCACTTCCAATCGTTTATTTGTATTAATTTGGGGTTTGAAGGTCATAGCAGAGCAAGGTATTGAAGTCAACAGAAAAGTATCTTGCAAGCATTAATATAGTTACATATGTCATTGTAGTAGTTCCCATTTCGTAGTTAGTATAGGTACTTCTGTCGACTCCCAAATAGTCTGCAACTACTTTCTGAGAAACACCTTTTTGATTTCGCAGCTGTTTTAGTCTTTGTCCTACTTGCTTATAAATAAAGCGTGATTTAATTCTATATCCCATAAGTAATATCTCTCCTATTGGTTATTTGAAATCTTAATTTTATAGCCTGCAAGAAAAATTTATCCACCCTGAATAGCGGAAAATGTTATATAATTATTTTTTATGTTTGTTCTACCTTAGAAATTGATTTTTTGTCAGCTGATACGGTGATTCCAATTTTCGCCATTTTTACTCCTCCACATCATTTGCTTTTGCATTATTTGGTACATAGATTTTGTAATAGTATTCATCACCTAAAGTATATTCATCATTAAAGGAAATATAAAATATTGGTATAAGCTGGCTTTCGTCCGGTTTATTAACATATTTCTCTATCCGAGCATTTGTATCGGTGTAGTTAATATTACATGTTGATTTGTTTATTCTTAGGGTATCTTTTTTTGTATTGAAACAATAATAGTGTGAGTCTTCAACAAAATATGTGGTATTATAAGTGCTTTTGATTGGCTGGATTTCAATGACACTTTCCAATTTTAGATTTTTTGTGATACTTTGAGAGTATATACAACATGCTATTGTACTCGCAAGGCAAACTCCAAACATAATTATTGAAGTTACAGCTAATGTAGATAGCCATTTTGGGGATGTAAAGAGTAAGCCATAAATAGAGAGTAATATTGATATAAGCAAAAAAATGAATGTCAGCACAAAAAATAACATATTATTTTCACCTCATTCCATATCAACCTGAAAATCTGTTGTAATCGAGCCTTCAGGGATATAAATTTTATACTTTTCTCCTGTACCTGAAATTCTGAGCGACAAAAGAGGTTCAAAAGTAAGCGGATTTTCAGTTGCTTTTTCGTCAGCCGATTTTACTATAGTATCTATGTGCGGAGTATCCTTAGTATAGATTATTTCGCAATCGTCAGCCTTAATTTTGCTTGCTTTGTAACTACCTTTATCAGTTTTGTAGTAATAATAATAGTATTGCTCAGTATTTACTTCGCCGCACCCAATAAAAAAACCACCTTGTAAATCACGATTGTCTTTAAAATTAACAATACTTTGGCTGCTTTTTACTTCATCTGATAGTTTAATATCAATTGTGTATTTAAAAGATGATATAATTGTTACTACACACACTATATTAATCAGAAGTGTTGTTAATACAATTGCCAGTTTAATAAAACTCGGCTCTAAATGTAACATTATTAAAAATATAAAAAAGAAAATTAAAGCGAAAATACAATTAATTATAACTAACATTTCTTCATCTCCTTATTAAAAAACTAAAACCATATTACGATAAACGCTTTCGCTTACTATCAATCTGAGATTGTTAAGCAACTTTTTGTAATGTTCCGTGTCATTATTTTTTAGGGCAAGCTGACATTCAGAATTGTCCTGAGCCATCAAAGCTACGCAGTCATCAATTATCTTATTAGCTTTGCGTGTTTCGGCAAGTATGTGTTTATATAAATTTCCGCTATTCAGTAATTTGCAAAGTTCAGAAGCACGGAAATGATAAAGGTAGTGTGTGAAAAAGCCTTCATCCCAATACAATCTTCTCATATCATAGGCTTTCTCTTCGGAATTATAGCTGTAATAATTGAATTCCTTGTTTCCCGGTTCATCGACTGTTTCTTCAAGGGCATATTTTGGTATTTCAATTTCGCCGTAATTTATTTTTTCGCTACTCTGAATAGAATTTTCAAAATTAAAAAATTCTAAAAAAGCATTAACTGTCATAATTATTTCCTCCTAACAATTCGGGATAGTGTTGTTCTGCTTCTGCTATGCTCCTGTATTTATCCGTTACAAGTATAACGGATATTTCTTTCAGACCTTTTTTCTTAATTACAATGGGTAAAATTCGGTCATTGTAATTGAATATTTCTGATTTATCAAGGATTCTGCAAATATAGCAGATTCCTTTTTCTTTGTTTTCAGTAACTATATAGCCTGTACCGGTATCATATTCCGCATAATCGGTAAACAATACCGGCTGACCGCTTTTCTGAAATAATACCGCTTTAGTCATTGTTATCGCCTTTTTCTTTGCTTTTGAAAAACATATCAAGAGCTGCTGCAACTGTGTCGGCGATTTCCTCATTGCTAAGACCTGCAAAGTATTTCTTGTAGAGTGTTGGAGCGATAGACACCTTTTTATCGGGCTTTTTCTTTTTAGCGGATAAAACTTTCAGCATTTCATCGCCATCAAGTACACCGTCAGCTGACAAGATTCTTAAATCTCTTGCCTGAGCTTCTGATATTTTCATTAGCATATTATCGTCAGCAGAGTTAATCTCGAATAATTCCGACTGCTCATCTGCCGATAAATACGACAATTCTACACCTGCTCTGACGGCAAGCTGACCTTTATCAATCCAACCGAGAATACCGTCAGATAACTTGCTTATTCGCACAAGTCTTGCAATAGTATTCCGACTTAATCCGTACTCATCTGCAACCTTTTCACGGCTGTTGCCGGAAGAAGTTTCTTCGCCGTTAAGCACACGAATTTCATTGATGATGTCATTTCTCTTTCCCTGAGAAAACATTTCAGAATATCGTCTTGCAATAATTCTTGCCTGTTCAGATACTTTGAGGTCATTGAAACCTCTCTGAATAAGGTTGCTTTCATCAACATAAGTTTGAGCTTCCTCTTCTGTGAGTTGCTCTTTAATAATGGCCGGTATGGTTTCAAGACCTGCTATTTTAGAGCAATTCCACCGGTTATGACCGATTAAGATTTCGTATGTATCTGTTCCATCAGGATTTGGTCTGCAAACAATAGGTGTCATTACTCCGTTTTTGCGGATTGATTCAACCATATCATCCCTGCGTTCGCCGTCGTAAAGAGAAAACTGATGATTGTGAAACGGTACAAGCATATCAAGCGGTATTTGCTTTATTTGATTGTTTTGCGAGAGCATTGCTCCAAAGTTAAAGCCTGTCATTGTCGTTCCTCCGTAAATTACACACCAATTCTTTTTGTCAGTTCTTCGGCACAAGCTATGTATTCCTCTCCGAGCTTACTGCCTTTAATTAAGCATAATGCTTTGTGCTGCTTAGTGCTTTCAACTGCCTGTGTGGCACGGTGTATCTGAGTGTTAAAAAGAGCATTATTATAAATGCTTTCAAGTTGCTCAATGACACGCTTGCTTGCGTTTGTGCGGTCAACCATTGTTGGCAGCACACCGAGAATTCTTAAATTAGGATTGATGGTTTCCTGTATTTGTGAAATAACACCTGTAAGAGTTTTTAAACCGCCGAAAGCAAAATCCTGTACCTGTACGGGTATAATTACTCCTGAGCTTGCCGTCAGTGCGTTCATCAGCAGCACACCTAATGAGGGATTGCAGTCAATGATTACATAATCATACTGTTTAACTGTATCATCATTCAGGATACGCTTGAGTATGGTTTCTCTTGACAAAACTCCTGCAAGGAATAAGTCTGCATTTGCAAGGTTAATATCACAAGGTATGTAATCAAGATTATTAACCTCGTTATGTCTGATGCAGTCTTTAGTTTCGACTGCCTTACTCATACCTACCTTGCCGATGAGAAGGTCACTCATTGTAGGATTGCCGTCTGTATTGTCGAAATCGGCATATTTGGATAAATCCGCCTGTGGGTCAAAGTCTATTGCAAGCACTTTGTTGTTTTTGAGGGCGAGAGCGGTTGCTATATTAAAAGCTGTTGTTGTCTTACCGACTCCGCCCTTCTGATTAGCTATTGAAATGATTTTGCACATAATTTATATCGCTCCTTAAAACGGTAAATCTTCGTCAGCACACAGTGCATCGTGTATCATCTGATACTCTTCCTGTTTCTTGTGGTCAGGGTCAAGCTTCGGTATTGTTTCGCTTTTGTCAACTCCTTTTTTGGTGTAACCGAGATAGTCAACTTGTTCAACAATGACTTCTACAATATTTCTGACAATATTCTCTTTGTCGATGTAGCTCCTCGTTTTAAGGTATCCTGTAACAGCAATCAAATCACCTTTGCCTTTATATTTGCAAAGATTTTCAGCCGTCTTGTTCCAAAAGACAAGGTGCAAATACTCTGCTTCATTACTGTAAATACTGTTTACAGCTAACACTACATTGCACAGAGCTTTGTTTGTTTTCTTTGTGTATTTGAGTTCAGGGTCGGCGGTAAGTCTGCCGATAAGTTTTACTTCATTGCGAATCATAATTTTAACTCCTTTAAAAATATTTGTATTTTGCAACTTATGCCCCGTTGGGGCACAAGTTAATTTTCAATTACTTTGTCATATAACGCAGCTTTTTTTACGAGCCTTTCAGATGTAACCATCATAAAAAATCTTACTGCATCGCTTGCGTTTTCAAAGTCTTTCGTGTGGTTCTCACCGTCAAGGTCTGTATATTCAACTACTCGTACAATTGTCATTTTATTACCCCCTTGATTTTATTTTAATTTTTATGGCTTTATTATACATCAGCATAGTGCTACTGTCAAGCATAAGTTTTTGCTTTTTAAATTTGTTTTTTATTTTGCCCTCACATATTGACAATCAAGTTATATCTGATAAACTTATAGTAGTATCGTTAAATATAAAAACGGAGTGATAATATGAGAAAACTAAAAGAATTCACTTGTGAAATGTGTGGGGGAAAATTCCACTCCTATGCTAATCACGCTAAGTATTGTACATACTGCCGTGACAAGAAACAGGTTGAGCGAGTACAGGCTCACAAAGATAAATTGAAATCCGGTACAGCAAGACAAATCGGTTCTGAACAAATTTGTCCTCAATGCGGAAAAACCTTTGTACTGAAAACTGGAAATCAAAAAGTTTGCGAAGAATGTGCAAAAAAAAGAGTATATAAGAAAACCACCTTTCAAAATCCAAACCTATCATATGACACAATTCATATCTATGTGCCGAAGGGCGAGAAGGTGAAATTACAGGATTGGGTAAAAAGTAAAAATCTGACACTTAACAAGGCATATAATATGGCGATGCAGTTGTTTATGGAACAGCTCGATAAAGAAGATACCGAGAGTAATACACTATTGTAAATCCTGACTGTGCGACTTTTTTTGATTGTTTAGATAATCATCAATGCTCTGACGAGCAAATTCAATTTCTTTTAATTCGGCTACAATTTGCTTGTAGCGTTCATTCATTTTTCGCACTTCATCAATCAGATTTTTCTTTTCATCCTCCAGCTTGTCTAAAGGTGGTAATTTTCTGTCCGGATATAAAGTTAATAAGTTTTTTACGGCATCATCGTACTTTTTCAATGCGGTGATGTTTTCTTTTTTGAATTGTTTTTTATCTTTATGGGATAAATATTTTTTGTGTATTGGTTTGTATTTTTCGTATGTCCTGATGAGCTTTATTGTATCTGATAACTCATCAATTTGATGTTGTTTAGCATTCAGTTGTGACACAATAACCATCCGTTCGTTATATTTATTTGTTGCTGAACTTTCTAATTTTTGATAATTTTCGGATGTAAGTAAATTTATTGCATCGGCTGCCTCTTGCATATTTTTAATATTTGCCCAATGCAACAAGCCTTTTGAATTTTGAAATATTTCAGCAGATGTATCTATGATTTTTGTTTTATAGGATTTTCCGGATACACCTGTTTTAAGCAGTTGATACTGTTCAATTCGTTTGCGTAATTGAGGTTCGTCATAATACCAACCGAGAGTGCGACCTCTTGAAAATCGCTGTTGCCCTTGTAATTTAAATTTAATCTTAATAACATTCTCAGGTGTATATTTATACTCAATATTACATCCTGCAAGTTTATTAAGAAAATCCTCAAAACTTGTAGATTGCATTATGGTTTCATCTATCAAATACCTTAATTTCGATTTCCAAGACTTACCTAAATAATCCTGCTGCCATTCATAGTAGCATTTACCTTGATTTTTTGGATTTTCAATTATTGATAAATTGTATTCTCTGCATAAATCATCGTTTATGTTTCTTAATTTCTCCCACGATTTTCCGCCACGGTTTTTCTGCCATTCAAAGGTTCTGAAATTCACAAAATCGACATTATTAAAAATAATATGGTTATGAATATTTCCCTTATCTATGTGTGTTGCAACAATGTATTGATACTTGTTTTCAAGTAATCGCTCAGCAGTCTTTATGCCAATTTCAAGTGCTTGTTCAGGAGTAACTTCCTGTCCTTTAAACGACTGTTTGATGTGTTGTGCAAGTACACTTCCTTTGCCTGTTCCAAAACTTCGAACAGACAGAAATTCTTTTTCAGCTTTCTTACCGTCATCCATACAACCGAAACAATACACATACTTTTTGTTATCGGTTTTTTCAGGATTTAAGATGTAGTCAACAGCTACAGAGAGCGTAGTTTTGATTGAACCGAGTTTAGTGACTGCCATATTTTTTCATTTACCTCTTTTATGTAATTAACATCATCATCATAAAAACGATTTGTTGAATTTATTCGCCTTGCAATTTGGTTCACATTAGCACCAATTGCAGTTAACTCCTTTTTTAAATCCGCAAATTCTGTAAAATTCACATTTACAATCATTCCCGAAAGTGCCATTTTTCGCAAATATGAACTTAATGATTTTTCATTAGTCAATGTAGCCCTTTTTTCAATTATTTTCAACTCCTGTTCGTTTACTCTAAATTTAATTGTTGTTTTTCTTGTATTCTTGTTATTCATAAAATAACCTTCCTGCTTATTATAAAAATCTTAAAAGACGGGGTTTTAGGGGTATCCCTTAACAAGCAATTTTTCAAAATCGGAACGATTTGAAAAATTGGCGATTTGTGGACTTTGTGTCCACACACCGCAGTGCTTGCTATTATAGAATTTGGTATATTTTAACGAATCACCAAATTCTATAAAATGCCCCTATATATATTCCGCAAAAAAGACTATTTGTCACTCTTTTTTGAAAATAAAAAAAGATTTTTCTTTCGAAAAGAAAAATCTTGTAATTGCAAATATATTGTGATAGTATAGATATATCAATAGTTGTCTGTTCGTTCGCTAAAAGAATGGAGTGTTCTTTTAGTGAATGACGGAAATCATTACCCTGATGAGCAAAAACAACTCATATTACTTAAAGCTCATAAGCGTAAATCTTGGCGACAAGAACATTATTTGCTTTACGAAAAAGACTATCGGCAAAACAATTGCAAAAGAATAATATCTTTGGACGAGTTTGCGAATGATAAGGTCAAAGCTTTAAAAGACGAGAAGGCAGATATTGATAACATACTATATCAAAGATACTTGCACAACGCTCTTACGGAAGCTTTAGACAGCCTACCTGTAATTGAAAGGCAAATTATTGAAGAATGCTTTTTTTACAATGATGTTAAGCGAAAAACATATGAGGAACTCGGCGAAAAGCATAATCTGTCCAAAGGTGCTTATTATAACAAGTTATGCCGAATTTTACGCAAATTACGCACACTTTTAGAGCAATATTCTGAGTTTTGAAAATTCTTTTGATTTTTTTACTTATTTAGGGTGACAAACCGCAAATTTTGCGGAATATATTTAAGAGGATAAAATCCTCACGAAGTCTTGACTTGATTTTTTTAGATGTTATTATGGAGGTAATCAATTGTTGCCTGCGTAAAAAGTGCCGTAAGGAGATCCACATATGCAGGAAAACAAGCAAAACATACGATTTACTGCCCTGTACTGTCGCTTATCGTCTGATGACGAGCTAAAAGGGGACAGCAACAGCATAATACATCAAAAACAAATCCTACAAGACTATGCTCTTAAAAATAGTTTAACTCCAACAGAAGTGTATGTCGATGATGGCTTCACCGGAACAAATTTCGATAGACCTGACTTTAAAAGACTGTTATCTGATGTTGAAAATGATTTAGTCAAAACAATAATCGTTAAGGACTTATCACGATTCGGAAGAAATTATCTTAAAGTTGGATATTACACAGAAATATTGTTTCCATCAAAAGGAGTTAGATTTATTTCGGTTTCTGACAATCTTGATACATCTGCAAAAGATGAAATCAACGATTTTATCCCATTTAAAAATATTATGAATGAGTGGTATGCAAAAGACTTGTCACGAAAACAACGAGCTGTAATTAAGAGCAAAGGCAACGCGGGCAAAAGATTATCCACAAGACCAATTTACGGCTACAAAAAAGCCGAAAATGGAGATTGGATAATTGATGAGCCGGCTGCGATCGTTGTTCGCAAAATTTTCGATTTATATTTAAAAGGTTACGGTCCGGCAAGTATCGCAAATTATCTTTTTGCAAACAAAGTTAAGATTCCTTCTTTAACCGGTTTGCAAATATCTGATAAAACGAGAAATCCATATCGTTGGTCGAAAGATTCCGTAGCACATATCTTGACTTGTCAGGATTATTGCGGAGATATGATTAACTTTAAGCGTTCAGATGTTGATAATCTTGTAATATTTCCAGATAAACAAGAACCTATTATAAGTCGAGAAATTTTTGCAGAAGCACAAAAATTGCGTTTGAGCAAAAAACCGGTAAGACACTCTTACAGCGAACCTGTTCTATTTTCGGATTTTCTGCGTTGTGCAGATTGTAAAAATCGAATGTATGCACAGCGACGCTATAAAGGTTCAACTTCCTACACTTGCTCAACCGCTCGAAAAGTACAAGGTTGTTCATCGCATTATATCAACGAAAACAGGTTATCAGATTGTGTTAAAAGCGAAATTAACAAACTTATAGCTAATAAGACAAAAGTTGTTGAGTTTGCAAAAGCAAAAATGCATACTGATGCCAAAACGGCACAATGTGCAAGTGTTAAAAATCTAAAAAATGCCCAAACCCGCATTTCTGAGATTGACGCAATATTAAAAAACTTGTATGAAGATAAAGTGCGAGGAAATATCACTCTTGAAACTTTTAAAAAGCTCGAAAATGAGTTTTTGCGTGAACAAGCAAATCTCAATCAAACAGTAATTAACCAATCTCGTATTAAGGTCAACATTGATTCTCAGTCAAAAAAGATTTGTGAATTTTTGAGAAAACTTGAAATGTACAAAGTTCCAATTCAAGAGCTTTCAAGAAATGTGTTAATTGACTTGATTGATAAAATTGAAATTTGCGAAGCAGAAAAAGAGAACAACAAACGCAGTCAACAAGTACATATTTATTATTTAGGGATTGGCAAAATTGACCTTGAGTAAAATTTGTACCCAAACAGTAACGCCCTTAGGCACAAAGCATATGCACATTTTCATTTACTCAAAATCGCCGATTCGCTTTTCAACATTGAAGAACGGATTCCCTGTTGCACATATTGATAAAGCTAATGGCAGTGTAATGGAAAATCGTGACTATCTCCGCAAGGAGGGCAAGTGGCAGGGTTCTGATAAGGAACAGACGAATCTTATTGATACCTTTGAAGAGGTTGGTGATGTTCCAAAGCCTGTTGATGAAAATTCTCCCGATATGTCTGCTCTGATTGAAGAAATCGAAAACGGACTCGATACCTGCGAAATTATCAAGTCCCATCCAAAATATGTCTTTCGGATAAAAGAGATTGATACACTCAGGCAAACAGTGCTTGAACTTTTATGCTCATGTTGACAAAACAAGCAAACTGAACATTTCACGCACTCTTGATACAAAGCTGAAAATTGATTTGTAATTCCGTGAATAAATTTTCATTTTTCGGAAAATTTACTGTATTTTTAGAACGGATTTTGCGGTTAAAAAGGTGCGAAAATCCTGATGATTACTGATATCTTGTGCCGTTAATTTTCAAGTCGAAAATCACAATTTTTAGAAAATTTTTAGAAAATCCGAAAAAAGTTGCCGACAGAGAAAATTTCTGCAAAAAGAAAAAGTCTCAAAAACGGCTTATCTAAGCCATTTTTGAGACATCATACCTTGGCAGGGGCAGAAGGACTTGAACCTTATATAAACTCAGTATTCATCAAACTTTTGGAGTGTTTGACGAAACATTGACGAATTTAATTGTACCCGTTCTGGATTTCGTTAAGTTGTTTATCAAAACCATCTGCTATTTTTTTATAATCTTTTTGTCTTTTACGCTCCGAAATTGAAGTGTAGACACGGTTAGTCATTCGTTCGTCAGAGTGTCCCAGTAATGCCATTCGCTCCTTTAAGTCAATGCTTGCCTCATTGAGTAGAGTAGCATAACTGTGTCTTAGACAATGGGCAGTCAGCCTCGGTATATTGTTTTCTGTTGCGTATGCAGTCAAACCTACTTCTTTGCTGTACCTGTTCCATATCTTCCGATACTGTCCTTCTTTCATTAATTCACCGCTGAGAGAGGGAAAAATCAAACCTTTTTTATTTTTCGGAATTTTCTCTTTCAATTGCGGTAAAAGAAAAATCTCACGATATCCTGCATCACTTTTCGGACTCTTGAATATAGGCTTGCTGTTTTCCCAAGTTGTAGAGCGTTTGATTTTAATAACATCGTTCTTAAAGTCAATATCTTCATATCTCAATGCCATTAACTCCGCTCTTCTGCAACCAGTCATCAATGTGAAAAACGCAAATAAACCGTAATATGCATCAGTATTTTCACAAATGATTTTTATTTCCTCATCTGTTGCTATTCGGCGAGGTGTTGACGGTTTACCTTTGCATTTTGTGTACTCGCAGGGATTATTATCAATACCGTACTTTGACTCTCTAATTGCAAATGAAAATACAGAAGATATAGTGGACTTATAATTACTTTTCGTCTTCTTAGTGAATGACTGCGGTAATGAGTCAATCAGCCGTTGAATATCAACAGGCTTGATTGCTGATATCGGAATACCTGTTAATTCTTCTCTCATAAGTTTAAGAGCTGGCTTGTAATTCTTCTGCGTTGTCGGAACAAGTGTAGGTAAATACTTATTCTCATAATCATCTAACACAACTTCTATATTCTGACTTTCCTCAACTTCCCGCTGATATAGCAGGATTTTTTTATTTAACTCGGCTTTAGTCTTTCCGTAGAAGGTTTTTCGTTTACCGTTAATGGTTATTGACTTTTCATATCTTCCATCGGCTCGTTTTTCGGACTTCTTTTCAATTTTTTTACCGCAATAGCAACAAAACTTACTATTGGTCGGAATCTCTTTCTTGCATTTCTTGCATTTTATCGTTGTTATTTTCATTTTCAGCATCTCCGTTTTTGGGGTAGCCGAAGTGAGCATCAACTCGTCTTGCAACGAAAAAAATTAATAAAGCAAACACAATCATTGTGATTGCTACAAGCACACCTGCTGTTGTGTCTAACGGCTCGTAATTAGGACTTGTTGGTGAAGTATATATCATTAACACAGGCTTTTCTATCAACGATAAGAAAACAACTCCGCAAACAATAACAACCCAAAACCATCCTGAATGCTTTTTTTCTTTTTTCATAGTTTTTTATCTCCTTTCGGCTATACTAATAATAGTATAGCATCTGCCTTAATAATTATTATAACTACACGCAACAACATTTGTCAACACAAAGGAGTAAAATTTATGAATACAAAGTCAAAAATTATAGCACTTATCAACAACATTGAGGATGAACAACTTTTGAAATTCATTTACAATCTAATAACCAAAGTAATAATTGAGCATATTTAAACTGGTGTAAATCGACCAGTTTAAAAAGCAAGTTAAAAAACGCAGTGAATAAGCCGTTTTACTGCGATTATTACCGTAAAAAGCAAGTTACAGGCAAATTAAAAAGGTGAGTAGGATTTTTCCTACCCACCTTTTCTGCTACCCGAAAACTTTTTTGAAGTAATCTTTGATTGCGGTTCTTTGCTCAGGTGTCAATTCAAGATATTCTCTGATTAACTTTTCGTCAAGGTCATCAATTGCGTATCTGCCTTTAATCGCTGTGATGATTGAGTCATCAGATTCCATCTTCATTTCACCGTTACCGTATTTGAGCCAGTCATAGTTGACATCAAATTGCTTGCAAATAAGTAATAATACTGATTCTTTGATTGAAACTCTATCTCTTTCAATATTATTTATTGCATCTCTTGTTGCTCCTAATTTTTCACCAAACTTTTCTTGACTCATTTTGTTCGTTTTGCGTACAAGCTTAATTCGCTCAGTAAGGTCACTCATATTGTCCCCCCTTTCACATATTATTATATCATATATTTTGAGTAAGTCAACCCAATAAAGAAAAATAAAATTTTATTTTTTTACTCAAAAGGGTTGACACACTCAAAAAATGGGTTTATAATGGGTTTATCAACCACGAAAGGGGATGCAAAATGAGTAAAATGGATAAACTCGTTGAGAATGTTACTCAGCGTGAAAAGGATGCCGAAGAATTTGCAAAAATCATTGATGAGGCAAAAAAGAAAGGTGCATCCGCAGATAAGATGGCTCTCGTTATGACAGCGTTCAAACTTGGCTATGCAGTCAAAGAGAGTGAGGTGAGCAAGTAATGGCAAGAGAGAAAGAGACTTACCGCTCAATCCTCGACAGGCTCGATGAGAGATTTCCAAACAGAGAGCTTATCTCGCAGAAAGATTTTGCGGATTTTCTCGGTAAGAGCCGATTCTTCATTTATAACAACTTTGAAGACATCAAGATTGTTGGTGGCTATCCCAAAACATCAATTGCTAAACTGCTTGCGAGGTGAGTCGATGTACGCATTTCTTATGTTATGTGTTTTGCTTACTGTAGGTGCAGTTTTATTCTGCGACAATAAAAAATAAAGGAAGGATGAAAAACACTATGACGGAAAAAGAATTTCTTGACAGCCTTAATGAAGAGGCTGTTATCATCAGCAAGGCTGAGTATGACAGACTGAAAGGCGGTGAGGGTAATGGATAAGTACGGTTGCGGTAACTGCGGTCATACTTGGTATGACGATGAAGAGCCGACAAAATGTCCGAAATGCAAAGATTGGGATATATATCCTATTCTTGTATGTGAGAACTGCGGTCTTGAAGATGCAAAGGAAGATTTTCCTTACAACCGACTGTTTGACGGTATGTGTGCTGAGTGTTTTCAGAAGGGCATATCAGACATTACAATAGATAATTATATAGGTTGGTATATTAAACAGCCACCGATAGAGAAATACCGAGGATACAGTATTATTAACACTTGCGAGATTGTCAACTATGCATACGGCTTGGAATTAGACTATGCAACAGATGACATTGCAATTTCCGCTTTGTTGGCTCAACTTTCTGAGCTTTTACACTCAGAAGTGAGAACTTCAAAAATGAGAATCATCATTGAAAACGCAAGAGATTGGGCTTTCGATGACTTAGAGGCTTTCTACGATTGGTGGTGTGAGTATGGGCGAAAATAAACTCACAGTCGGTCAGGTTATGGAACTTGTTAAAAGATACGATTTGACCGATTGGAAAATTGACGGAGCAAGGACAGGTAAAACAATTTGTACAAACTATTACCGCAGTAATATATATAACTCACCACTTTATTTTCACAAAGAAGTATCGTGCTTGACTACGGAAATTTACAGTACCAAACGAAAAGATGAAACACAAAACACAGTAAAATCAAGGCTTGTAATTTCAGTTTCAGGCGAATAAAAAAAGGAGCAAAAAACTATGAATTTGTATGAAATGACCGAAACGGCAAAACAGTTAATGCAGTTGTTTGAGGATGGCGATATTCCCAAAGATGCTGTCAATGATACTCTTGAGGGTATTGGAGTGCAGGACAAGCTTGAAGATTACTGCAAGGTAATCAAATCTTTTGAGTATGACTCCGATAATATCGACAGAGAAATCGAAAGACTCAATTCAGCTAAGGAACGCACGCAGAAAGCTATCAACAGGCTCACGAAAGCAGTTACCGAGTATCTTGCAACTACGAAGAGCCGTAAAGCAACGGCAGGTACATTTGCTTTATCATTGAGAAAATCAGAGTCGATTCGGATTACCGATGAAAGCAAAATTCCTGAAAAATTCATCGTTACCAAAACAACGGTTAAGACTTCCCCCGACAAAACCGCAATCAAAAAATTCCTTAAAGAAAACGAGGAAAATGCGGTTGAAGGTGCGATGCTTGTTGTCAACGAAAATCTTCAAATTAAGTGAGGTGTGATAAGTGTCAATCTATGAAAAATTGCTCTCAATTCAGACCGAACTGAAAGCACCAAAATCACAATACAATAAATTTGGTGGTTACAATTATCGTAACTGCGAAGATATCTTAGAGGCACTCAAACCTCTGCTGAAACAGCATAATGCAACGGTGCTGTTGACCGATGAAATTGAAAACATCGGTGACCGTTTCTATGTTAGAGCGAACGCAACTTTTATTGACATTGAAAATGGGGCAAAAATCACAGTTTCAGCTCTTGCAAGAGAAGAGGAAAATAAAAAAGGTATGGACGGTTCTCAAGTGACGGGGGCAAGCTCATCATATGCAAGGAAATACGCATTGAACGGTCTTTTCTGCATTGATGACACAAAGGACTCTGACACTCTTAATAACAGTAAAGAGTACACAGCACCACCAAAGGCACAAAAACAGCCTACAAAGCCTGTACAGCCACCAAAACAGGCAAGTAATGTAATTATATGCCCTGTATGTGGAAAGCCTGTACAGCCTGCCAAAGCGAAAGACGGTAGCGGTTACATTCCTGCCGATGTAATTATTAAGCAATACGGTAAATGCTCCAATTGCGTGAAGGCAGAAAGGCATCCTAATGCTTAACAGAGTAGTGTTACAAGGACGGACAACCCATCATCCCGAATTGACTTATACGAAAAAAGGAACGGCTATACTCCGTTTTAGTATAGCCGTAAACGGCATCAATTCAACAAGCTTTTTTGACTGCTTTATGAAAGGCAAAGATGCCGAATCTCACGAACTGATGGGTAAAGGCACAGAGGTTTTTATCGTAGGGAAACTGATGCAAAGAAGGTATAAACGAAAGAATGGCGAAAATTCGTTTAAGACGGAAGTTTTTGCCGAGGAATGTAATTATATTACTTTCTCAGATTATGACGGCACAGGGCAAAATACGGCAAGAAATGAGGTGATATACGGTGGTTGAGGGATTCATTATTTTTCCTCGATGGATGTACTCAGACGGAGTGCTGAACGGTGACCGTGACTACTGGTCGGTATGGTCTTATTTGATGTTCAATGTCAATTATTTTGACACGCAAGTCATCATCAAGAATGAAGTTTTGACAGTACATAAAGACCAAATTTTCACAACTCGAAGAAAGATTTCAGAGGCAATCGGAGTGTCCGAAACTAAGGTTGACAAGGCATTGAAACTCTTTGAGAAGGTCGGTTACATAAAAATGAAGTCGGACAGGCGAGGACGGCTTATTTCCTTGACTTTTGAGGAATTGCGAACCAAACCGCATACAACACCCTCACAAGAAAATGTCAACTATTGTACTGATACAGCACAGTCTACCGACAATCAAGAGTGTTGCAACGCAGACGGCGAAACACCGCATAGCAATGCGGAATTTGGCGGTTTTGAAACCGAAACAAAACCGAAACAAAACCGAAACAAAACCGAAACAAAACCGAAAAAAAACCGAACCGCATACACAAAAGAAATAAATAAAGAAATAAATAAGGGAAATAAAAGAAATAAAGATATATTGTCGAGCAACCTCGACATCGTGAAATCTGTTGTCGATTACCTCAACGAAAAATGCGGAACAAGATACAAGCACTCGTCAACAGAAACACAACGGTTGATTGTCGCAAGGCTCAATCAAGGTTTCGGCCTTGAGGATTTTAAGCAGGTGATTGACAACAAGGTCGCCGACTGGGGCAATGACTCGCAGATGTCGAAATTCCTCCGACCGCAAACGCTGTTCAGCAACAAGTTTGAGAGTTACCTCAATCAATCATCGTCAGTCTTCAATGTTGAACAGACTAAACCATCGTACAACATCGAAGACCTCGAAAAAATAAATCTGTTGGAAGATTTTGCGTAGCGAAAAAATAGGAGTCACAAATTTCACGAAAGGAATTTGAAAATGCCAACTAACTGGGATGCAGTCAATGCACAATGCCCGTTCTACTTGACGGAAACAATCAACACAATAACCTGCGAAGGGATTATCGGTCAGACCGATGTACACGGCTTTCACTTGCGAGCGTTCAAAGCAGAACACAAAAACAAGTTTTGCAACCGCTGTTTCAAGCGATGCAAATACTACATCGCATTGATTGATGAAAAATATCCCGAAGAAAAACCTTTAACTTCAACGAAAAAAAGATGAAAAATCTACGGTGTGTGAAATGTGGCAGAGAGTTTTATTCTGCGACAATTCAGAGATGCAAATTCAGCAAATCGGGAGCGTTTGTGTGTATGTACTGCTGTCAGCGAAACTGCAAATACGCACAACCGCATCCGAACGGAGTGAGGTGTGGATACAACAATGCAAAGCAAATACAACAACCGTAAAGTCCGTTGTTGGGGAGAAACCTTTGACAGTATGCTTGAGTGTGAGAGATATAAGTATCTCAAGGCTCTTGAACAACAGAAAGTCATATCAAACCTGCAGAGGCAAGTGAAATATGTCCTCTTGCCCTCTCAAAAGGATTCTAAGACAAGAAAAACAATCGAGAGGGAAATTACATACCTTGCCGATTTCGTTTACGAGAAAGGCTCTCAGACGATTGTGGAAGATGTCAAAGGATTACGAACCGATGTGTACAAGATAAAGCGAAAGCTGATGCTTTATTTTCACGGCATCAAAATCAAAGAAGTTACAAAGGAAGTGAAAACATGGGCAGTTTAGAAAATAACGAGTCAATATCCAAAGAACAGTTGATGTTCGAGAAGTGCAAGGGCAATGTTAAGATTCCACCATTCGATGCACTCAAGGTACAGGAAAGATTAAAGAAAAGCGTGTTTAATCGTTTTCAGTCGATAATGTCGGCATACAATCTGACAGGCATCAATTTCTACAAGTTTCTTGGTCGAGGATATCAGCTTAACCTTCCGTATCTTACGATGCAGGACATAACATACGCACTCAAAGTTACACCGTCATACCTTCTCTGTATTGACGATGTGAACAGGTTTGAGGAATACAGGGCAGGATATATATCGCTTGGTGATATCTTGCACTACATATACGAAGAAAATATGATGTCTGATGTTGACTTGGCTAAGGCACTTGAATGCTCGACAACATCACTTGGTAAAGTAAGACACGATGGTGTCCTTCCTGCAAGGAAATTCATCTATAACCTTGCAAAGCAGTTTAATCTTGACATTAATAACCTTTACGGTTATTTCAAAAAATAATTTTCAAAGGAGAAAAAACAATGGAAAATGAATTAAGAATCACATTTGATAGCGATGGTAACTGCGAGGTAGAAATCCACGGTTTGTCAGGAGCAGAACTTATAATAGCTATTAACGAATTAATCATCAGCGTTAAGAAGTGTTCTGAGAAGTGCGGTGTTTCAAAGAATAGCAAGATGCTCAACAGACTCATTCAGACGGCTGTCGACAGAGCATTAAATGGAGAACATTTCACTTCGGAAGAAGATGTTGCAATAGAGATGCTTAAAGATACCTTCAAGGAAATGATTAATGACCTTGAGGCAAAATTAAAACACGAAACCGAGAAAGGAGAAAAAGATGAAGAAGATGAAGAAGATGAATCCGCTCAAGAGGAATCTCAACAGAGAATCAAAACCGTTTCTCATCGTCAAGAAAGTTAATAGCGATGAGGCTATAAGCGACATTGAAAATATCGACTCAGAACTTGAATTGATGTCGCTGACAATCTCAGCTGTTGCCACATCTATCGTTGTTGCAAAAAAAGAGGGATATACAGGCTATGCTAAAAAACTTACTAAAGTCATCACCCATATGGTTGACGATTCTCTTTTTGATTTTGTAAAAGAGGTGTAAACAATGAAAAGAATGCTCAACAGGATATCTGATACACCTGTGTACAGATATTCAACAGGATTTACAATCGCTATCTTATCAGCGTTAAAGTCAACACTTATGTGGATTCTTGAGAGAGGCTCTCTGTTTCTCGGCATCACCGCTATTATAGCGGTGACTGCCATTGACAGTCCTGCTTACAGATTTATTGTGCTGATAGCGTATGTTTTCATTGCACCGATATATGCATTTTTCTCTCTTCGCAGAAAGGAGCATCGCAAAAATGAAAGCTAACTGGAAAGCACGCAACAAGCAGTACAATGACCGTCAGAAGGGCGAAATCTTTGATGTTGGCATTGGCTACGGTCTTGAGTTAGCCTCGGTTGTACTCAACCATTATTTTGGATTCGGAGCAAAAAGATTGTATCAGCTTAATATTGAGGCTCTTCATTACATTCACAAGATGAAGGATGATGCAGAGCAGTACACCGAAGAATACAAGGATAATGTCGAGTATGGCTCAATTAAGATGCACAGAGAGTTTGAGAAGATTATGGCATTAAAATACAAAGGCATTGATTATGGCGAAAAGCTGAGAAATACAATCGACAGCGGAAGTTATCTAAATGCAGAAATTGAGGTAGATTAAATGAGTAAAGAAGAGAAACCAATCTTGAACTTGAAGAAGGGTTGTCCGTTTTGTGGCAACATGAACTTAGTTTCAGGATACAACCCGATTCAGAATAAAGTGAAAATCGCTTGCGGTAGGTGCAAATATTTTATTACTTTCACAAATTCACCGCCTGTATATGTGCCAGATTTAGCAGAAGCAGTGTGGAATTCAAGAGCCGATGAGGCAAAGCCGACAGAATCAACAGCGGAGGCTATCTTATCAGAACTCAAGGATATTAAGTCATATGTAGCTGAACTGGCAGGATATAGTCTCGAAAAATGATAGACTCTGAAAAAATCAAAAAAGCGTTAGATGCAATGGATAACGCAGACCTGCAAAAAGAATATAACCCTATTGAAAGCCAAAAACATATGGAAATGATGTTGAAAACAGCAAGACCATATCTATACAGAAAATACAAGGAGTGTCAGAAAGAAAATGTCAAATAGAAGTTTGTTAGGTTACTTAACAGCAATCGCATTAGTTGTTATCGCAGTTATTGCTGTTCCTGTGATAAATTTCAGCAATGACCACACATACACCGTAACAATCACCGATAAAGAGCGTGTGACAACACAGGTTGCCGAAGGTCAGACCGACAGCAAATATCTTATTTACGGTGAGGACAAGAACGGCAAGACTTATGTTTTTGAAGATACAGACACATTATTCAGATGGAAATTTAATTCGTCTGATGTTTACGGTGCTTTAAAGGAGGGCGAAACCTACGAATTAACGGTTATCGGCTTTCGCCTCCACATCTTCAATTGGTACGAAAATATTATTGATTTTAAGGCGGTGAAATAATGTATCACGGAATCAAATACAAAGGCTTACGCTATAAGGTCTTTTCTATCCGTTGGAAACGGAAAAATCGCAATTGGAAAGATTGTGCGAAAAAACGCAAGGCAATGAAAAAGGATTGGGAAAGGAAGTGCAAAAATGATTGATTGTTCAAAAACCGAGAATTATTTTGCTGAAAAGCGGAGAATGACGAAAAGAGCAGAGAAGGGACTATGTAAACTTAGCTGTTCTGACTGTCCTTTATGTAATAATAACAACGGTGAAGGTTTATCCTGTGCAACCTTTGAAATGTATTACCCTGAAAAAGCAATTTCAGCAATACAGCGATGGAGCGATGAGCATCCGCCAAAGACATTTCTTACAGAAAGTCAGCCGAGAAAGTCTATTCTGGTCGATGAAGTCGATGAACAGGTTATCCGTTATGTGACTACATACGAATGTCCTAACTGTGGAAAGCATTTAGTAGGCAATGGCTTATTGAATTACTGCTATAATTGTGGGCAGAAGTTAGATTGGTCTGACAAAATGGGCGGTGAATAAAATGACAAATGAAGAAATAATCAAGAAAATTGATATGATGATTGCACAAGAAGGTACATTAGGTGAACTCTCAAAAATGGGAAAAGATTTTTATGTCAAAAATATTGAAGCTCTTAAAATTGCAAAACAAGCGGTTGAAAAGCAGATACCTAAAAAACCGAAAGAGTATGAGGATAAGTATTATGCTTGCCCTGCTTGCGGAAATGTATTGCTCCACAAGTGGAAGAAGTACCCTGAGAAATTAACAGACAAGAGTAACGGACTTCCATACTGCTTGAGTTGCGGACAGGCTTTTGATTGGTCAGATGAAACGGAAGGTGAAGAGTAATGCCATTTCCCGAAAAACTAAAAGCGTTAAGGCTTGAAAACGGCTTAACGCAAGATGAGTTGGGCGAAAAGCTCTATTTGAGCAGAACAAGTATATCTTACTATGAGCAGGGAAAATTTGAGCCTAATATCGAAACCATAATAGCTGTAGCGGATTTATTTAACATCACAACAGATAAATTGTTGAAGTGAGGTGTGAAAACAATGACAAGAAATGAACTTGAAAGGTATTTAGGCAGATGTGTGACAATTACTCTTTTGGATAACACTGTAATTGAGGGTACTTTACATAAG
>ERZ780149.814-NODE-814-length-38382-cov-32.393248_pt1 | contig 38382 bp, 28 predicted proteins | sample MGYA00511367_ERZ780149 | MGnify/ENA primary metagenome ERZ780149 (study PRJEB29588, sample SAMEA2153852) | human gut metagenome | biome: human gut; feature: human-associated habitat; material: faeces | place: Denmark | collected 2008/2010 ... | reverse complement strand
AAGTCCGACGCTCGATGCGGTCGCCGCCTTGCGGCTCCAATTCCGTCTTCGAAGTTACACATTCCGTTTATAAGTACGCTCCGAATAGGCTTTCGGATAAGGCTTCGCCTTCCACAATTATTCATTATTAATTATTAATTATTAATTACAAAAAAAATGCGATAAATAGATGAATGACGCGAAAGCACCCCGAAAATGGCAACCCTAATGTACATATCGTACATGAGTTGACGGGAGCGTGGCTCTGCCCACAATTCGCAAATTATAAGACGTAAAAGACTGAGCGCAATATTGAGATGAAGAGCAAGGAAACGCCCCATCGGAGCAAAACCCAACGTACATAATCGTACGTGATTTTGAAACGATGGGGCGTTAACACAGCTATTCGCTCAATAGTGCGCTCAGTCGAGTTGTTGGTCGCCGAAGCGTATAACCCCGGTCTTTCTCATTATCTCGCTCAACGCAAAACTTACGACCGCAGGAATTACGAACATGCAAAGAATGATGCCGAGAACGTATTTCCACGTATCCACAACGTCTTTTGACGCGTCAATGACGCCAAACACGCCGACAAGTCCGGATGTGCCCATTCCACCGCCTGCCGCGTTGCAACGCATATCGAGAAGAACCGCAACGAGCCCGCTGATTGCGCTTGCCACGATTTCGGGAACCATAATAACGGGACGACGCATAATATTCGGGATTTGAAGCATACTCGTGCCTATTCCTTGTGCGATAAGTCCGCCGAATCCGTTTTCTCTGAAACTTGCAACGGCAAATCCGATCATGTGTGCGGCGCAACCTGCAACTGCCGCTCCGCCGGCAATCATGAGTGCTTCTTCATATTCTGCAGGAACTGCCGCCGCAACCGCAATCCAAATTGCAGCCGACGACGTTGGCATGGTGAGCAAAATTCCCATCACGACGGCAATGAATATGCCGACGAGAATCTTAACGGCAACGCCTGCCTGAATTGCGAGTGCCATTGCGATTCCGATATATTCGATGAGTTTGATAAACGGCCATGCGATAAACACGGCAAACATGCACATTGCCATCATTCCGAGCGGAACGAGAATTATATCGAGTTTGGTCTTGCCGACGTAAAGTCCCGCAAGTTCGACGGTAATGAGTGAAACGACGTATGCGCCTATGGGATTGCCGGGCGCGCCGAACACGAAATTCCACGCAACGTTGTGGCACATAACGTCAACCAAATTGCTTGCAAACGCACCGATCATACCCGTGACTGCCGCCGTGAAAATAACGAGTGGCTTCGCACCGAGTTTGTGCGCAATGCCGATGCCGATGCCTGCGCCCATAAGCGTTTTGGCGATTTTTGCCATATACGCGAGAAAATGAGCAAATCCGTTGTCTCCGCACCAGGACGCAATCTGCGCAAGAATAGTGCCTGCGATAAGCGTGCAAAACAGTCCTTGAGCCATTCCCGAGAACGCATCTATGAAATAACGTTTGCAATACTTCTTGACGACGGCTTTTGCGGACGGCTTTTCTTTTTTTGCATAATCGGAAAGAATTCCTTCTTCCACTTGTTCATCGCTCTTTGCCACAGCGTCGACATCGCTTGCCCGAGTTTCTTCTTCGCAACCGCAAATCACGTGTTCTTGTTTGGATTCGATTGTTGTTTCGTCACGGTTTTCGTCCATGATACCACCTTTAATACTCGTTTTCTCTTTTTATTCTTAAATCAAATATTTGTTGCTGTTTTTGCAAAACAGCGGTTTTATATATGTTTTTATTGTCTATAAAGCCTCGTTTTTTTTGTTATTTGCTTTCAACGTCCACTATTTCCATTTCTGCGGACGGTGCGACGTTGACGACTTCCTGCACCGGTGTTTCTGTTACCTTCGGGGTATGTTCGTCATGGCGCATAAGTTTCTCGAAAGTGCCTACGCAAAGCGTAAACAGTTCTTCCATTTGCTCTTTTGAAAGTTGTACGTCTTTTTGAGAATAATCTCTCGCAATAAGCGTTGCGGTGGCGTTGCCGTTCTTTGCAAACGCATTTGACGTGAACCCGTGCAAAGAATTGAATTTGTGTTTCAACGTGTCGTGAAGCATAACTTCTACGCTTATGCCTTGCTCGGTCGCACTTGCCTGCAAGGCACTCGTGACGTCGGTTGAATATTGCAATTTTCTAACGGCGTCGCCGTCTGCGATTTTAACGTCACAGTTGCGTATATCTCCGATGCAAAGCACCTTTGCGCCCGCGTATTCGGGATGAGATTTCACAAACGCTTCAGAACCGCAATGGGCACAGTTTTCCGCTCCGAGCGACACGTAGACGACCTTTGCGTTTTCGGGCAGCATTTCCGGCTTCTCGACGAAATAGGCATAGGTTGCCATTGCAACGGACGTTGCCACTCCGTTTGACTGACGAGCGTCTTTTTCAAGCGGAGAGTAATGAAGAATAAACGCCGCGATGCCGAATATACCAGACACGAACGGAAGAATGGTGAATGCGCTTATCTTTGCCGCCACGTTGCCGTCCGAAGTGCCGAGTGCCATTTTGAGAATGCAGAACAGCACGAATATAAACGCCGCTATCGGCGGAACGATTATGGAGACTTTGCGCATAACGTTGAAGTCTTTTATAAAACTTCCGAGCATTTCGTCGTGGTTGTCGACGATGACGTAGACATTGTCCGCTTTATCCATCTTTGAAAACTCGCTGACAACGTTGTACGAAACTTTTTGGGGCAAGATTTTTGCAAGGCGGAGATTGCCGAAATATATCAGCATAAACACGCTTGCTCCCGCAATGAACATCACGAGCGACAATGCCGTCACAAGTGCTCCTGCAATGCGACTGCCCGCAAAAGAAATAAAATATATAACATAGCAAAGCGCAAACCACATTCCGAGACACATGAACGCACCGCGCCCTGCAAAAGGATACGCTCTGAACGCTTCCAGTCTCGTTTTTGCATCGGTTTCGTCGTGCAAGCGATTGCGGATGGCACGTGCGCAAGCGGTTTCCTGTTCACTGCCCGCAACACGTCCCTGATACTTTTTGAGTTCATCCGAAAACTCGCTGATGAAATCAACGCCGTCTGTCAAATCTTCTGCGTTTACAACGCAACGTTTTTCGTCGAAATTGTCCATAGGCTCATTATAACAACAGTGCGTGCAAAAATCAAGTTTGACACGACTTTGACAGAAAAAGCGTCCGCAAATGCGGACGCTTTCTTTGTTTTGTCGCTATATTTGAGCAATTATGCTGCAAATTCAAGCAAGAACCAGCCTGCAGTGTCTTTGGTGACGTCTTTTGCAAGGTCTGTGTAATCTGTCGCCACGAAAGTGCTTGCTTTGACGTATGCGGTGACCTTGACGGATGCCTGTTTAACGTTTGCTTCAACGGTTACAAGCGCGCCGTTTTCCCAACTCATATCGAGCGTCAATTTACCACTGCCACCCAAAACCGTCGTAAGGAAGGTCTTTGCGTCGGTGTATTCTGCGCCGCTGAGTTTGAAGAGTTTTGCAAGATCTGCCGTCCAGTTGCCGGTGTCTTTTGCCAAAATGGAATCAACGTTGCCGCTTTCGCTCATGTTGGTATCCCACAATTTGCCGATCTTCACGACGTTCTTGTTGATGTTGTCAAGAGCGATGACAAGATTGTTGTCGGGAGTGGTGATAAATGCGATAGCATATTTGATGGTTGTCGCAATGTTCTTGAACGGAACGACTTGTTGTGCGTCTGCCACGGTGTCCGCTTCGGGCTTCACGGGGAGTTTGAACGGATTGAGTTTGTCAAGCCAGTTTTGAATCGGCGTGACAATGTCGATGTTCTTCCATGCAGCACCCACGAAAGCGGGATTGAGTTCTCTGTGCGCTTCGTCGGTGAACATAACCTTTGCAAGATTGTTGAGTGCGTTGGTTGCGCCTTCATTGTTTACAAGCAATTTTGCAATCATGTTGTATGCGTGATCGCCGAAGAGATTGACGAGCGTCTTTGCAATGGGGACTTCGCCTATCTTTGCATCCTGGTTGACGGTGACTGCCAAAGTGCCGTTTGCAAAACTTGCTTTGACGATATCGACCTTTGCGCCGTCTTTGGGTTGATAAGAAAGTGCCGCAATTGCAGCGGTTTCGTTGTTGGTGGTGTTCCAAAGATCAACTTTTCCTTTGAGAGTGAGAGAAAGTTGTCCGTCGAGAACGATGTTGTTAAGACCTGCGATTGCGGAGAATCTATTGTCGTTTCTTGCATCCATTGCGGTTGCGTCGAGAACGATACCGGAAACGTCAACCGTAACGCCCATATCGAGAGCAACGTCGGTCTTGTAGTTTTCGCGTGCGGTCGCCATGGTTACGTCATTGCCGGTCGCTTTGCGGAAAGAAAGTTCGTTGATGTTGATAGAAATCGTCGGGAAGACTTTTGTGGTGACTTTGCTCGTCGGATCGTTTGCCGCAACGTTTCCAAGAGAAAGTTTGATGCCGAATCCGTCGATTTCGCCGTTCTTTTCGTTGTAGGTAAGACCAATCTTCGTCAAATCGCCCACGAGAGACGTGATTTCGGAAAGATCGATGTCCTTAATGAATCCGGGAACCATTCCGACCACGGTTTTGAGAATTCCGGATTGGATCTGAGTGTAATACGTCTTCGTGTCGCCGTTTGTGGTTACTGACGTTTTTTCAAAGAGCGATGCACCAAGATCGGTTGTCAAGATTCCTTTGACGTCAAGTTTGCCTTGTGCGTCGAACAATTTGTCTTGGGTAAAGCCAAATCCGTCGAGAGTAAATAGGAATTTGCCGATAGTTTCTTTCAGGTTGATTCCGAGAAGAGAAACTACTCTGTCAATGAGTTTGTTGAGATCCCAGTCTGCACCCATATCGGAAGTGAATTTCTCGATAAGTTGTGCAATGGTGAGTTCTTCTCTCTTTTCCGGATTGTTTTTGTTGAGAACGATAACCTTATCTTGTGTAAGGAATTGATCGAGTCTTGCGCTCAATTCTGCATTTCTGTAGTTGAACGGGATCTTGATGTTTTGTCCTGCATAGTCAACAAAGATGCAAGTCGGATCGCTCATGAAAGCGTAAAGGGTAACCCACGTTTCGTTGTCGGTCGGGTCGTAGACTCTGACTTTGAGTGCGGTTTGGCTCTCGCTAGTTGCCGCCTTGGCTGATTTGTCGAGAACGAGATCGATCGAGAAGCCGAGATCGACTTTCTGATAGACTTTGCCTGCGTTGGATTCTGTTGCAAGAGCAAGCGAAAGGTCTGCATGAACGGCAAGATTGTCGTTTGCCGCAATTGCTTCACTGCCTATACCCTTTGACAAATTCCAAAGATTTGTAAAATACTCCTGTGACGTGTATTCTGCAGGCGTCGGCGGGGGAGTCGGCTTATCGCCGCCGCCATCGTTTTTGTCGCCGCAAGCAACGAGCGAGAACACGAGCACGAGTGCCAACACAAGAACAAGCAACGTTCTGATGCTGAATTTCTTCATAATTGCCTCCTAAAAAATTTCTCATCGTTTCAGATCAAGTCTTGATATATCGCGCGTGTGCGCATATATATGGCTTGTATGAATACAGATATATTATATTATATATAAAAAAAGATGTCAATACCCCGACAAAATCCGCCCTTACACTTTAATGTGCTGTTGCTTACGCGACGTTTTGTACGCTTTCGGACAATTGTTTTGGAAATATAAAGTACGCTCCGAAGGGGCTTTTGGATAAGGCTTCGCCTTCCATAATTATTAATTATTAATTAAGAAAAAACCACGCTCACGGCAACCCTAATGTACAAATAGTACATGAGTTGGCAGGCTCGGGGCGTTGGCACAACCTTTATTTTGTGAGCGTGTCCAAACGGATGAATAACAAGAAAGGCACGGCTTGAAACAAAACCCAACGTACAAGTAGTACGTGATTTTGGGGCAAGTCGTGCCTGACGCAGTTAGTCGCCGTTTGGTGCGCTCACATACCGCCGGAGATAACAAGAGTTTCCCCCGTAACATACTCCGCGTTTGCGAGATATAGGATTGCGTCGGCAACTTCGTCAGGAGTGCCGAGACGGGAAAGCGGAATGGCGTTGTCACAAAGGTCATGAACGTCGGAGTCGGAATAGACTTTCATCATATCGGTGGAGATTGCGCCGGGTGCAACGGCGTTTACGCGCACCCCCATGGGCGCGACTTCTTTGGCAAGTGCTTTGGTAAAGCCGATGACGGCGGCTTTTGTTGCAGAATATGCAACTTCCATGCTTGCGCCTTTCACACCCCACACCGACGAAACGTTGACGATAGAACCGTTTGAGCGTGAAAGCATATCGGGAAGAACCGCTTTCGTGACGTTGAACACGCCGTCCACGTTGACGGAAAACATTTCGTGCCAATCGTCGATTGTCGTGTCGATGAAAAGTCCGCTTTTTGCAATGCCTGCGTCATTGACGAGAATATCGATTCTCCCGAAACGCTTTTTCACTGCCGAAACCGCCGCCGATACGCTTTGTGCGTCGGATACTTCGCAAAAAACGGCAAAAACTCCGCCGTAAACGGAGTTCAGTTCGTCCTGTAATTTTTGGGCGCGCTCTTTTGAGCGATTGTAGGTGAAAGCGACGTTGTAATTCCCTGCGCACTTTTTGACAAGTGCTTCACCGATGCCGCGACTTCCGCCCGTGATGAAAATTGTTTTTGTCATAATCCTTGTTTCATGTTTTTGATCCGATCAAAATGGCTTGAGCATAGATTGCCAAACTCCAAATCGAGCGGAATAGAACGTCAAAACATCGTTAAAACGGCAAAGCGGCTCTCACAAAGAGAGCCGCTTTGAAAACGCCAATTATTTGTTGTCTGTTTTGTCTTCTTTTTCGGGTCTTCCGATACCGATATAGGTGCTCTTGGCATCTTCTGCATCCTTGTCAAAGGTCAAAAGATTGATGGTGTGCAGATAGTTGTTGTCGTTGGTTGCAAAGAAGAAGAAATCGTTGCCGATGAAGTCAAGCACGAATCCGTCAGTCTTGATACCTTCGGAAATCACCGTCGTGATGTTGTCGGTTGCGCCCCTATAAGAAATCTTGTAGAGTGCGGAAGCGGATGACGTCGCGGAGAAATACACAATGCCTTTCTCTTTATCAACCTTCCAAATGGTTTGAGACGCGTCGGTCACGAGAACGGGATTTTCCGTTCCGGTGCCGTTGTACCAGCAATACTTGTTTTCTTTGTTGTATGCGAGTGCGCCTTCTTCATAGCCGAGCGGAACGAGTGTGGTTGAGCCGTTGTGGTTAAGACGTTTTTCGGATGCCTTGACGTCTGCGGCTTTTGCCATGAACAAACCGTCTGGTTTAGCCGTGCTTGCTTCGTTGTGCGTCTTGGTGTAGTAGATCGTGGAAGATCCGTCCGCCTCGACATACATTTTCGCAAGCGTGTATTTGAACACGTTGAGTTGGTCGTTTTCAGGCTTTTTGCCTTCGGTCAAGAACGTGTCGATGGTGGCAAGAGTGCGTTGATTCGTGCCGTCAAGGTTGATTGCGCAAAGGTTATTGTAGTTCTTGTAGCTGTCTTCTGCGGGAGCGTTTTGAACATAGAACATCTCGTTTGAACCGTACGTCCATGCGATGCTTGCGACGTTTTCAAGCAACGTGCCTTTGGTTGCGCCTTGTCCGTTGTCGATATTCTTGTTGGCCTTCATGCCCGAGAAGTCGATGTAACTCACGGTGTTGTTCGTGAAATACAAAACTCTGGAAGACGTGAAGATATATTCGGAAGAACGAGTGCCGATAGTTCCGATGAGCTGAGTCACGGAGCCGTCGATTTTGGTGCGCATAAAGTCGGTATCGGTGGTGGAAGCGGTGCCGGATTTGTCCTTGTCGACGTTGGGCGTTGCATAGTACACCCACTCACCGAAGATTGCGATGCCGCCGTTGACGGAAGAGTTGTATACGCTCTTCGGAACGAGAAGTTTGCTCGTCGAATTGTCAATCGTGCCGTCTTCTTTCACTTCTGCGCGAACGATGCCTTGTTTGGTTGCCGCGCCCCACGTAGCGTCTGCGTCTGCGCCGACGTATCCGTTGACGAAATAAACGTAATTGCCTTGTTTGACGATATAGCCGCCGTTGGATTCAACGGGTGCGGTCGCATCGCCGCCGCCGATTGCGGTGTTTTTGTAAGGATTGCAGGCAACCAATGTCGCGATGCTTATCACGAGAACCAAAATTGCCGCAAATGCGCTAAAAAGTTTCTTTTTCATTATATTTCTCCTGGGGACAATGTCCCTTTTGATATTCTTATTTCTCTTCTTTGGGCAGATCGATCTTGATATGCACTTCTCTCAGTTGCTTCTCGGTGACGGTGCTGGGCGCGCCCATAAGCACGTCGCGAGCGTTTCTGTCCATCGGGAAGGTGATGATTTCTCTGATGCTGGGTTCGTTTGCAAGAAGCATTACGATACGGTCAACGCCCGGTGCGATACCTGCGTGCGGCGGTGCGCCGAATTTGAACGCATTGTAAAGCGCCGAGAATTTCTCTTCGATGACTTCTTTGCCGTAACCGACGATTTCAAACGCCTTTTCCATGATTGCGGGCTCGTGGTTTCTCACCGCACCCGAGCTCAATTCCACACCGTTGACTACGCTGTCGTATTGATATGCGACGATGTCGAGCGGATCCATATTGTTGAGTGCGTCGAGTCCGCCTTGCGGCATAGAAAACGGATTGTGGCAGAAGCCGAGATTGCCTTCGTCGTCGTACTCGTACATCGGGAAGTCCACGATCCAGCAAAATCTGAACGCGTCTTTTTCGAGAAGATCGAGACCGACGCCTAGTTCGGTGCGAACGTAGCCCGCTTGTTTTTCGACGCCCTTCTCTTCTGCCAGAATCGCGACGAATCCGCCTACTTTCAAGCCGAGTCTTTCAACGAGTGCGTCTTTGCTGTCCGCAAGGAATTTCGCAATTCCGCCCGCAAGTTCGCCTTTCTCGTCGAGTTTGAACCAATACATATTGCTTGCGCCGTTGAGTTTCGCTTTTTCGACGAGTGCGTCAATCCACTTTCTCGTCTCTTTGAAATCGTTGACGGCGATTGCCTTTATAGTTTTGTCCTTTTCAAAGAACGGCGCTTTTTCCGAGAGGATATCCGTGACGTCTTTGATGATAAGCGGGTTGCGAAGGTCGGGTTTGTCCGAGCCGTAATCTCTCATTGCGTCGCGATAAGTGATTCTGCGGAACGGGCCTTCGTCGACTTTATAGTTCTTGGGAGAGAACTCTTTGAACACGCCGCTGAGCACGTCTTCCATAACCGCGAAAACATCTTCCTGAGTCGCAAAGCACATTTCGGTGTCGAGTTGATAGAACTCGCCCGGGCTTCTGTCCGCACGCGCGTCTTCGTCTCTGAAGCACGGCGCAATCTGGAAATACCTGTCAAAGCCGCTTGCCATGAGCAATTGTTTGTATTGCTGCGGAGCTTGCGGGAGCGCATAGAAGTGTCCGGGATAAAGCCTTGACGGCACGATGTAGTCGCGCGCGCCTTCGGGGGACGACGACGTGAGAATGGGCGTCGTGATCTCCAAAAAGCCGAGGGACGTCATCTTGTTGCGAAGCCAACTGACCACTTTTGAGCGGAACACTATCTTCGCTTTTACGTCGGGGTTTCTCAAATCGAGAAAACGATATTTGAGACGTACGTCTTCACGAGATTGAGTGCTTGTTGCGATTTCAAACGGGAGAAGTTCGTAGCACTTGCCGAGCAATTCGATTTTTTCGGGTTCGATTTCGATCATACCCGTGGGCATATCCTTGTTGGGTGCGCTTCGCAAAACCACTTTTCCTTCGATGGATATCGTGCTTTCGCGCGGGATAGAGCGGATTTGTTCTTTCTTCTCTTCGTCGCTCACGACCGCCTGCGTATATCCGTAGTAGTCGCGCAACACGAAGAAGATGACTGCGCCAAGGTCGCGAACGCTGGAAAGCCAGCCGCACAGTTTGACGTGTTTGCCTTCGTCGGATTGTCTTAATTCTCCGCAATTGTGAGTTCTCAGTTCCATAAACACCTTTGAGTATTTTTGAATTAGATTTTTGTTTTATATCAAAGCAGATTTATGCCTGCTTCGTCGCATCTTTCGTGCATTTCGTCGGGCCACAAACTAGATTGCACTTCGCCGATATGCGCTTTTTGCAGTATCAGCATACAAAGTCTCGATTGTCCTATTCCGCCGCCTATCGTGAGCGGAAGCGTGCCAGCAACTATTTGTTTGTGATAGTCGTTTTCGAGTCTGTCCGTCGCGTTTGCGAGTTCCAGTTGTTTTTTGAGACTGTCTGCATCGACTCTTATACCCATCGACGAGATTTCTATACTCTCGCCAAGCACTTCGTCATAGAAAATTATGTCTCCGTTGAGCGACCAATCGTCGTAGTCGGGTGCTCTGCCGTCGTGCGGTTTTCCGTTTGAGAGTGCGCCGCCGATGTTCATAAGAAATATCGTTCCGTACTCTTTTGCAAGCGCGCTTTCTCTTTGGTGAGAATCGAGTTCGGGATATCTGTCAAGCGCATCCTGCGTCGTGACGAAAGTCACTTCTCTTTTGAGATTCAGGTCGATGACCGGAAAAGCCTTCTTCGTCTCCTCGAGCGTGTCGCATATCGCGGAAACGATTCTCGTCACTATCATTTTGAGAAAATCGCGGTTGCGTTGCTCTTTGGATATGACCATTTCCCAATCCCACTGGTCAACGTAAATGGAGTGTTGATTGTCACATTTGTCGTCCCTGCGGATTGCGTTCATGTCCGTGTAGAGACCTTCGCCGTTTCTGAAACCGTATCTTTTGAGCGCAAGTCTTTTCCACTTCGCAAGGGAGTGAACTATTTCCGCTTCCGCTCCGCCCTGTTCGAGAATGTCGAATTTCACCGCTCTTTCGACGCCGTTAAGGTCGTCGTTGACGCCCGTTTTGCTCTTCACGAACAACGGCGCGGAAATTCTCTCGAAACCGAAATTTTTTATAAGGTTGCGTTGAAACGCGTCTTTTACGAATTTTATCGCTTTTTCCGTCTCGCGAACGGACATTTTGCTTTTGTAACCTTCGGGCACAATCAAGGAATACATATTTTCTCTCCTTTTTCTCGCATTTTCCCCCTGCAGAAAAAGTCTTTCGTGATTTTACGCCATAAGGTCGCCGGCGGTTCTTGAATAGAGTTGTACGTCACGAATGTTGCCGATGCCCGTCACGTACATAAGAATACGTTCGAGACCGAGACCGAAACCGCTGTGCGGAACGCTGCCGTACTTTCTCAAATCCATATAACCGGTGTAGTCGTCAAGGTTCATGCCACGCTCCACCATCGCCTGTTTGAGTTTGTCGTAGTCCGCTTCGCGCTCGGAGCAGCCGATGATTTCGCCGACGCCCGGAACGAGCAAGTCGGTTGCCGCAACGGTAAGTCCGTCGTCGTTTTGTTTCATATAGAAAGATTTTATCTTCTTTGGATAGTTGATGACGAATACGGGCTTGTTGAACACCTTTTCGGTGATGTATCTCTCGTGTTCGCTTTGAAGATCGAGACCCCATTCCACCGGATACGCAAATTCGACTTTGCTTTCTTTTAGAATGTCGATTGCTTTTGAATAATCGAGCACGACGAAGTCGCTGTCGACGACGTGTTGAAGTTTGTCGCGAAGACCCGGTTCAAACGCTTTTTCAAAGAACGCAAGCTCGTCGGGGCACTCTTCGATGACCGCCTTGATGATGTATTTTATCATCTTCGTTGCAATTTCGATGATGTCGGGAAGTTTTACAAAAGCGACTTCCGGCTCGACCTGCCAAAATTCGGCGGCGTGTCTCGGAGTGTTGCTGTTCTCCGCTCTGAACGTCGGACCGAACGTGTAAATCTTGCCCATTGCCATTGCCGCCACTTCGCCTTCAAGCTGCCCGCTGACGGTAAGTCCCGCTTTTCTTCTGAAAAAGTCGTTTGCGATATATTCCGCTTCGTCTTTTGCAAGAATAGCGTCTTTATAGTTTTGCGTAGTCACACGGAAGATTTCACCCGCACCTTCGCAGTCGCTGCCTGTAATAATCGGAGTGTGAACATAGGTGTAACCGTTCTCTTGGAAGAAACGATGAATCGCAAACGAAAGTTTGGAACGGACGCGAAGCATTGCGTTCATCGTGTTAGTGCGCGGACGCAGATGCGGTATCGTGCGCAAAAACTCCATGGTGTGATATTTCTTTTGAAGCGGATAGTCGCTCGGGCAATCGCCCAAAAGCGCGATTTCTTTCGCGTTGAGCTCAACTTCGCCTTCTTTCATTGCAGGAACGATTTCACCCGTAACGAACACGGATACGCCGTTTTTGAGAACTTTTGCGAGTTCTTCCTGGTCGAACTCCGCCTTATTTATAACGATTTGAAGATGTTTAAGAGACGTGCCGTCGTTGAGAGCGAGAAACGCCATAGTCTTGCTGTCGCGCGCCGAACGCACCCAGCCTGCAACGCTCAAAGTTTTGCCTTGATACTCTTTGCCGTCCGCAAGTATGCGGGAAATGTCAGTGTTTTGCATAAAATTACCTCATTATGTTAAATTATTATATAAACAAAAAGGTTGTTTGTAAAGTAATTTCGCGCGTTTTCACACGCGCGAGCGATAAAGCGGCTCAAAAGTTGACGAATATTTCACTTCGGGCTATAATGTTTTTAACAAAAATCCACCGATTCTTTGCTTTTGCAAAAGAAAAATAAGGAGATTATATGTACGACGTTGTGATAATAGGCGCAGGCCCTGCGGGGCTTTCGGCAGGTATATACGCTTGCCGCGGCGGTCTTAAAGTCGCGATAATAGAAAACAAAAGCGTTGGCGGACAAGCGCAAACGGCGGCGGATATTCAGAATTATCCGGGCATAAAATCAACGAGTGGTTTCGATTTGTGCTATGCGATGATGAATCAGTGCATGGAATTCGGTGCGGAATTCGTCTTCGACTCAATCGCATCCGTTTCTCTTATCGGCGAAACGAAAGCTATCGCTCTTGCAAGCGGAAAAACCGTCGAAGCAAAGAACGTGATTATAGCAAGCGGCGCGAACGCAAGAAAACTCGACGTGCCGAACGAAAGCAAATTTATAGGCAAAGGCGTGAGTTATTGCGCCACGTGCGACGGAGCATTTTTCAAAGGGAAAACCGTTGCGGTGATAGGCGGCGGCAATACGGCGGCGGAAGACGCGTTGTATCTCGAAAAACTCGCAAAGAAAGTTTATATGGTGCATAGAAGAGACGCCCTTCGCGCAGACGATATTCTTGTAAAACGTCTCGAAAAAAGCAACGTGGAAATAGTCTGGGACAGCGTTGTCGAAAATCTCGGCGGAGAAGATAAAATCACACAACTGACACTTAAAAACGTAAAAACGAACGCATTAACCACAATTTCGGTTGACGGAGTGTTTGTAGCAATAGGTCAAACGCCCAACTCGCAAGGCTTTGAAAACATCTCTCTTTCAAGCGGCGGATATATAATTGCAGACGAGAATATGCACACGAATATCGACGGAGTTTACGCTGTCGGAGACGTGAGAGAAAAGTCTCTTCGTCAGGTCGTAACCGCTTGTGCGGACGGAGCAATCGCCGCAAACGCAATCGTAAACGGGATATAATGAAATCTGATTTTCCTTGAAAAAAAGCACGCCTTTTACACGGCGTGTTTTTTATAACTTTATTTCTCCTTTTTCGGCAAAAATCGGCACGCAGCGACACCGTGTTTTTCATATATTGAATATATGCATTACTTCGGAACTGACGGTATCAGAAACAAAGCGGACTGGCTTTTGACAAACGAAATCCCCTATGCGCTCGGCAAGGTTCTTGCAAAACGAGGGGGCAAAATCATAGTTGCAAGAGACGTGCGGGAGCACTCGCTCGACGTGGAAAAACAGTTGTGCCAAGGGCTTATGGAAGGCGCAACGCAAATATGGGTTACTGGCGTGTTGCCAACGCCTGCGCTTGCGTATATCGCACAATTAGAAAAAGCGGACTACGCCGTGATGATCACAGCATCTCACAATTCGCCCGAATTCAACGGTCTGAAAGTGTTTGGAAAATGCGGCAAAAAATTGTCCGAAAGCGACGAGACGGCTCTTGACACCGAATTGTTTTTGGCAATGAACTCGCCGTCCGCCCCGCAACCGGTTTTCATAGACGAAGCGTGCGCAGACGCCCTGACGGACGAAGAATTGAATAGCGAACTTTCCGTTTCGCTTGCCGAAAACCATAGGATACGCATAGTTGACGGTGCGGAATTTCTGTATCTTAAACACGTAAAATCAATGTTTCCCAGATTTGACGGAATGAAAATTCGTCTCGATTGCGCATACGGGTGTTTTGCAACTCTCGCTCCCAAAGCGTTTCTCGAACTCGGCGCAATCGTGTGTGCCGAACACAACGTAAGAGACGGCAAAAAAGTGAACGTGGATTGCGGCTCGACTCACGTTGCGGACTTTGCCGCGCGCGTACAAAAAGACGAAATCGGATTTGCGTTCGACGGAGACGGGGATAGAGTGCTTGCAGTCGTCGACGGAAAAGTTTACGACGGAGACGCTATGCTTCTTGCGCTTTCCACGCTATACCGCTTGCAAGGAAAACTTAAAAAGCGTTTCGTTGTCGGCACTATTCTCACCAACACAAAACTCGGGCGGGAACTTGCCTACCACAACACCGCTCTTATTCGTACTGACGTGGGAGATAAACACGTGCTGAACGCACTCGAAAAGCAAGGATGTCTGCTCGGCGGCGAAAAAAGCGGACACATAGTGATGCTCGACAAAGGCACGACAGGAGACGGTCTCGTCACCGCACTGTCCCTTCTCGAAGTGAAAAGAACGGTCGGATCACTTCCGAAATTCATCCCCTATCCGATGCTCGAATTCGGGATCCCGTCAACCGACCCCGAAAAAGAAATCTCATCCGATGAGTTTCAGCGCAAAATTGCCGACGTAAACTCCCGTTTTTCGAAATCCGGCCGACTTATCGTCCGAAAAAGCGGCACCGAACCCGTGATTCGCATTACCTACGAATGTTTTTCATCGTCACCGCAAGCAATCTTCGATGAAATACGGAAAATCTTTACATCTGATAAATAATGAACAAAAGCCGTCATTGCGACAACGGCATTCAAATTAATAATTAATAATAAATAATTAATAATTGTGGCACGGGCGCAAAAAAAGTTTGTCGTTTCGTTTCCACGAGATTGCCACGCTTGCGCTCGCAATGACAAAGTTTTTCGGTTGCGCCCGAAACGAAAACTTATTCGGAGCGTACTTATTAACGGTATGTGCTTATTCGCAGTGAGCGTTTGCAAGGCGAACGCCGAGATAAGCGCCGAGCAAGACAATTGTACGAGAATGCGTGGCGTTTTGTTGCGCAGCTGCCACGCAGGCGAAGTGGCATAACAAGGGGACGATACCTATCTATGCGAGTGCCGCCTGTCTTCCCCGCGAGCGACGGACATTTTTGTAGAGAAAGCACCCTGTTCGAGTGGTGGAAGAAATACCGGCACGGTCCGGAAAGATGGGGCAATTCTATTTAGGGTTTCAAACGCACACCCCTTGTAATGCCGTGAACTAATAAAAACTATATCGCCTGAAAGAAAATGCGCCTTACGGCTGGATGTTTCGGCAGGCTCAACATGACGCATGGAGAAATACAAATTATCCTTGTCATTCTGAGAGCATCGAAGAATCTAGCGTAGCGAAAAGAAAAAGCCCCTTGAACAGCAACCCTAACGTACTGATGGTACATGAGTTGTTGGACAAGGGGCTTTGCCGCAGTTATTCGCCGTGGATTTTGGAAGGAATTGTTTTTATGGCAGCAGTGAGATGAGTGACAAGGAAACGCGTCAAGAGACCAAAACCCAACGTACTGATGGTACGTGATTTTGGGAAATTGATGCGTTGACACAGTCAATCGCTCACTGATGCCATAAAAATGCAAACGACCTCAGGTGAAACACCCAAAGTCGCTCGCTATGATAAGGGGGAAAATTATGAGCTGTTTGATTTGTAATCCGTTTGTCTCTTGATTACGTTTACATATTAGCACCAAAAAAAATGTTCGTCAAGGGTTTTTTTGTAACTTTTTTTGAAATTTTTTGAAAATTTTTCAAAATTCCTTACAAAAGTGCAAATCGTAAAAAACAATTTTTGTAAGATTTGTTGATTTTTATTGCAAAAACCGCAAAAACGGTAAATGAAAAGTTACATTTTTGACATTCGTAAATTAGATTAGAATACCGAAAAAATTAAAAGCGGTATTCTAACGCACTATTTTTATTTTTAAGAAAAAGTCCCGGGAAAGATGAAAAATTTTTAAGCATTCTATCCGCATAAATTTGCGGTTCGCAAAAAAATCTTGTCGGCAACAAAAAAAAGAAGGCTTGTTTGCCTTCGTTTTTTGAATTGTTGAGATGTTATTTCATTGCGACGATAAGAACTGCAATATCGGCAGGAGAAACACCGGATATACGCGATGCCTGCCCGAGATTGAGCGGGCGGATCTCGGAGAGCTTTTGCCTTGCTTCTATGCGGAGTGCTTTGATTGCGTTGTAATCGAAGTCTTTGGGTATGACTTTGTTTTCAAGGCGTTTCTGTTCTTTCACTGCCGATTCTTCTTTTTTGAGATACCCTTCGTATTTGAGTTCTATGACCGCGGCAGAAAGCGCTTCGTCGTCACACGGAAAATCAATAAAACGTCTCACATGGTCTACATTGACTGCGGGACGACGGCATATCTCGGCAAACGTCGGCGTTTTTTGAGGCATTTCTTCGCCAAGTTCTAAAAACAACTGTTCGACGACTTCTCTCGGCATAACCTTGCTTGAAAAGGCAATCACGCTCTCTATCATCGTCTTTTTCTCTTGCATACGCGCAAATCGAGCGTCGGATACGAGACCTATTTCTCTGCCTATCGGGGTAAGACGCATATCCGCATTGTCTTGTCTGAGCATTATACGATGCTCCGCCCTTGCCGTCATCATACGATAGGGCTCGTTTGTGCCTTTCGTCACCAAATCGTCGATGAGAACACCTATATACGCCTGGTCGCGACGAAGAACGAGCGGTTCCTTCCCGTCAACCTTACGTGCGGCGTTTATGCCTGCGATAAGTCCCTGTGCGGCGGCTTCTTCATATCCGCTGCTGCCGTTCATCTGTCCTGCCGAGAACAAGCCTTCTACGTGCTTGTTTTCAAGGGACGGATACATGCCGAGCGGGTCGAGACAATCGTATTCTATTGCATAGCCGTATTTTGCAAAGCGGCAATTTTCAAGTCCCGGAAGCGTGCGATACATCTTCTCCTGCACGTCGTGCGGAAGAGAAGTGGACATGCCCTGAACGTACATTTCTTCACTGTTCGCTCCTTCGGGTTCGATGAAAATCTGATGACGCTCTTTATCTTTGAAGCGCATGACTTTCGTTTCTATGGACGGGCAATATCTCGGACCTACGGACAGAATCGTTCCGTTGTACAAGGGCGAGCGGTCTATGTTGGCGAGAATAATCTCGTGCGTTTTCGCGTTCGTGTACGTGAGATAGCAAGGCTCTTCTTCAAAAGTCGAGTGCGGTGACATAAACGAAAATCTGTCGCTGTCGTCTCCGTGCTGTATCTCCATTTTTGAAAAATCTATGCTGTCGCGATAAATTCTTGCAGGCGTTCCCGTTTTGAATCTGCGCATGGGCACACCGAGTTCGACAAGACTTTGAGAAAGATTGTTTGCAGGCGCAAATCCGCTAGGGCCGCTCTTTTTGACATAATCTCCGATGATTATCTCCCCGTTGAGATAAACGCCCGTCGCAAGCACAGCCGCACTGCACTCGAACTCTTTGCCGTCCGCCGTGGCAACCCCGCACACCTTACCGCCACTCGTCAGCACCTTGCTCGCTTCGCTGTCAAGCACGGTCAGATTTTTCTCCGAGCGCACGACGTCCAGCATTATTTCGTGATAAACTTTCTTGTCTTCCTGTCCGCGCAAAGAAAAGACTGCCGGACCTTTTGCCGAATTGAGTGTCTTTATTTGAAGAAGCGCCTTATCGGCGGAAAGCCCCATTTGACCGCCGAGCGCGTCGATTTCTTTCACGAGATGTCCCTTTGCCGTTCCGCCTATTGCCGGATTGCAAGGCATATAGGAAACCGTGCCGTAATCCGTGCACAGCATAAGAGTTTTTTTGCCGAGTCTCGCGCTCGCAAGCGCGGCTTCCACACCTGCATGTCCCGCGCCTATGACAATGACGTCAAATCTTTCCATCTCTTTCTTTTACTTCTCCGCTTACGCGGCATATATTCGGATATTCTAATCCTTATATATTTACATCTTTATTTCTTATATTACTTTTTGTTTTCGCTTATTTACCGACGCAAAATCTTGAGAATATGCCGTCCACAACGTCTTGCGTCGCAGTACGTCCCGTGATTTCGCCAAGCGCGTCATACGCGTTTCTAATGTCTATGAGCGTGCAGTCAATCGTGTTGTCAATTGACGCAATCGCACTTTCAAGTGCGCTTTTTGCTTGGTAAAGTGCGGATACGTGCCGTTTTGACGTAATAAGCTCGCCGCCTTCGATCTTGTCTTGCTTGTATAAATCGGCAATCGCATGCGCTAGCTCGTCCACGCCCTTACCCGTCTTTGCGCTGATTGCAAATTGGTTATCGGCAAGCGGTTTGTCAAAACCCGACTCGTCGCACTTGTTGAAAACCTCAAACACGAGCGCATCTGAGAACTGCCAATCCTTGTCGTCAACGCCCAACGTGTCCACAACGTGCAAGATGACGTCCGCCCCTTCAAAAGCTCGCTTCGCTCTCTCTATTCCCTTGCTTTCCACAACGTCGTCACTCTCTCGTATGCCGGCTGTGTCGATAAGATTGATGCGCACTCCGTCACACTCAAAACTCTCTTCCACCGTGTCGCGAGTCGTGCCCGCTATGTCGGTGACAATGGCTCTGTCGTCTTTTAGCAGCGCGTTCATCAATGACGATTTGCCTGCGTTGGTGTTGCCTGCAAGCACGACGTTTATGCCGTACTTTGCAATCTTGCCGGTCTTTGCCGTGGCAATAAGCGCGCACACGTCGTTATATATACTTCTTACGCTTTTTTCAAGGTCGGGCAACACTTCGTCTTCCATTTCGTCGGGATAATCAAGAGTCGCTTCGAGAGTGGCTATAAGCGTTTCGAGCGCATCGAGAGTCGCATTGATTTTCTTTGAAACCTCGCCCTGCATGAGACGATACGCCGCCTTGACTCCCGCCGCCGATTCCGCATTTATCATATCGATGACGCCTTCTGCGTCGGCAAGCGACAATCTGCCGTTCAAGAACGCGCGCTTTGTAAATTCGCCGTTCTTTGCCATGACCGCCCCGTTTCTCAAAAGAGCGTCGAGCGCGCCTTGCATGATACGCACTCCGCCGTGCAGATAAAACTCAACTGTATCTTCGCCCGTATACGCGCGCTTTGCGGGAAAATAGACCGCATAGCCTTTGTCGCAAAACTCGCCTGCGTCAAACGTGCCGTAGTTCATAAAAAGCGGCGTCCATTGCTGTTTCACGCCCTCGGGCATGACGAAAGACGCGTCTTGTGACGCTTTCTTGTGTGCGAAAATAAAAATGGCATCGGCGATGCGGAGTGCTTCGTTGCCCGAAACACGTACAATGCCGATACCACCTGCACCTATCGGTGACGAAATTGCTGCTATTGTGCTCATTCTTTTCAGAATCTCTTTTTACCGCCGAAACTCTTGAATTTGGGCGGGCCCGATTGCGTTGCGGGTTTCACGAACTCATCCTGTTGGGTGAAATATCCGCGATAAACTTTTCCGTCCGGGGCTTCGGGTTCTTCAACGCGCGGTTTGCGTTCGCGCGGTCTGTCATCTCTGCGTCCGCCTTTTTTGAAGTCACGGTCTTTGCCGTTTCTGCGACCGTCTTTGCGGGAATCCTTGCGCGGTTCTCTTTCGCCGTTCTTGATGGGGCGTTGGTCTTTGAGTTCAACTCCCTTCGGAATGATGACGATGTATCTTGACGGTTCTTCGCCTTCGCTTTCGGTGGTTGCTATTTCGCTATCCGCAAGCGCGCTGTGAATGATACGTCTTTCAAACGGATTCATCGGTTCGAGCGCGATTTTTCTTTGCAAACGGACGGATTTTTCCGCAAGTCTCAATGCAAGAGCGGTGAGCGTTTCTTTGCGTTTTTCGCGATAGTTTTCGCAATCGACGACGACTTTTTTAAAGTCGCATTTTTGTTCGTTAAGGAAGGTGAGCGCAAGATACTGGAATGCGTCGAGTGCTTCTCCCCTATATCCGATGGCAACGCCGCTGTCGTCGCCGGCTATGGTGACGTAAAGCGTGCCGTTCTTGTCTTCGACGGTGGCGCGGGACACCAATCCCATACGCTCGAGAGTGCCGTTGAAGAACTCAGCCATCTTGTCTTGCGTGCTGTCCTTGACGGTGACTCTCACCTTTGCTTTGGAGAAAAGTCCGCCTTTTTGAAGGATTTCCACGTCGACTTTATCTTTTGACACACCGAGATCCACAAGTGCTTTCTCAACTGCGAGATCCACCGATGAAGCCTGTGTTTCTATCGATTTTTCCATTTTTACTCCTATCTTTTGGCAACGCCCGCTTTTCCTTCTCTGCTCTTGTCAACCAACTTTGCGATAAGGTTGAACGAGAGTTGGAACAAAATGGCGCACGCCGAACTTGTAAACATATAAAGTGCAAAAGCACCCGAATAGAAGATTGCAAACACGCCTATCATGAGCGGCATGATATATTGCATCATTTTTGCGGTTTGTTGTTGTGCCTTTGCTTTGTCGGCATTTTCCCCCTGTCCCGTTGCTGCGGGTGCGACAGGCGCCTGACCGTTTGATTTGTTGAGCAACGTGGTAGAAAGAATGGACAGTGCTATCGACAACACGGGAAGAATGAGAAGACCGTTCCATTTGCCGTTTTTGCCATAGCCGCCCGTGCCGAGCAACTTGCCCATGACGTCGTTGTATTCGTCAATGGTGATACCGGTGAGTTTTGACGTAGCCATACCCTTTTGTCCGGTTACGGTTGCAAAATCCGGCACTGCTTCGGACCAGTTGTCCGAGACAAAGATATTCTTTATCCACAACCAACTTCTTATTTTCACCTGGTCGGCGGAATAATAAACGTCATAAACCGCTTGTTGTGCGTTTTCCTTTGCTTTTGCATAGAAAGTCGCACCGTTTTCGGTCTTTGCGACGTCGTCGACGTCCCATTTGCCGTCGCCGTTATCGACGATGACGCCCGACCACTCGGCACTGCCTTTCGCTTCTTCGATTTGCTCCGCAATGGATTGATTGTATGCGTTGACGCATTCTTTGTAGTCTTTTGCAAACTGGTATCCGACCATTTGTCTGAATCCCGCGAAAACGACGAAGAACACCACGAACGTTACGATTGTGGGCAAACACATACCCATCGTGGAGTATTTCTCTTTCTTGTAAAGAGCCATTTGTTCTTGTTGTAGACGCTGTTTGTCGTCGGCGTATCTTGCCTGCAAAACTTCCAGTTGCGGCTTCATGCGCTCCATGGCCTTTCCGTTCTTTCTGGCAATAATTTTCTGCCATACGTCGAGCGGTGAAAGGATGAGACGCAGAATGATCGTAAACAAAACTACCGTCCAGCCGAAACTTGCCACTCCGCCACCCAAAGCGTTGTTGATGATTATCATAAACTTCGCCATAAAGTGCGTGGGTTCGCTTACGGTCTCGCCTGTGACGCTGTACGAGTTGTCGCTGTTGCAAGCGACCAGAATACAGCACAAAATCGCGAGCATCGCCGCGATGAGATATATCTGTATTTTGCGCCTTTGCGGGTAACTCAAATTAGCCATTTGATCTTTCCTTTATAATTCTCTTTGACGGGATCGAATCCGCCCTTTGCAAACGGAGTGCATCTCAAAAGTCTCCACACCGTGAGCAACGTCCCCCTGACAAAACCGTACTTTTCGTACGCGTCGTAGGAATACATCGAGCAGGTCGGCACGTATGCGCATCTCGTGCCCGTGACGGGCGACAGCGTTCGCTTGTACAAAAGCAGAAGCCATTGACAAATCTTCTTCATCACAGCAATTTTCCTGCCTTGTTAAACGCGTAACGCACCGATTCGCACACTTCTTCGTATCCGCGCTCGGCAATCGACGGGTATGCAACTATCACGTACATAAAATTCGGGTCGATATGTTCCATAAGCGGTTTAAGCCCTTCTCTTATCAATCGCTTGACGCGATTTCTCGTGACGGCATTCCCCACTTTCTTGGATACGGACAAGCCTATCTTCAATCCTTCTCTCGATTTTGCGCTCAAAAGCAATAAGTCACGAGCAGACGACCTGTCGCCCTTGCGGTATACGTAGGCAAACGCCGCTCTTTTTTTCAGCCTGTATTGCTTTTGCATAAAGCGTTATGCGGAGAGTTTCTTTCTGCCGCGATTGCGACGTCTCTTGAGAACGTTTCTGCCGGATTTGGTGGACATTCTTTCACGGAAGCCGTGAACTTTGCTTCTTTGTCTTTTCTTGGGTTGGTAGGTTTGTTTCATAATACTTTCTCCTTTCTAGGACTTTTATTTCGTGTTTTACGCGCACATATAAATATATAAATGCTTAAACATTATAAATAAAACAAATAAGTGTGTCAAGCAAAAGAGCAAAAGTGGCATTTGTCGGCAATTAATAATTAATAATGAATAATGAACAATTATGGCACGGGCGCCCGAACAAAAGCCGTCATTGCGGCAACGGCATCGCTTGCTTGCAAGCAACGCCGAGAGCCGCATTAGGCTTATTGTTCTGCTAACCGCGCCGAAAATCTTTGCTATCAGTTCAATCACGGACAAAAAAATCAAGCCGCAATTTCGCAAGATTGTCGGCTTGGTGTTTAGATTGGGTGGGACACCCACACCCGAAACTAAAGCCTATGCGGGCGTACTTATAAACGGTATGTGCATATTCGGAGTGAGCGTTCGCAAGGCGAACGCCGAGATAAGCGCCGAGCTTGACGGTTGTACGAGCGACTGCGCCGTGTTGTTGGCTACTGCCTGGCGCACAAAGCGTGGTGGCATAATAAGGGAACGATACTTATCTATGCGAGTGCCGACTGTCTTCCCCGCGAGCGATGTACACTTTTGTAGAGAAAGCACTCTATACGAGTGGTGGAAGAAATACCGGCGCGGTCCGGAAAGATGGGGTAATTCTATTTAGGGTTTTAAACGCAAAACTTTTGTAGAGCCGTAAACAAATATGGAGAATTTTACACAGACCGTAACTATGTGAGCGTGTCCAAACGGATGAATAACGCGAAAGTACCCCGAGAATGACAACCCAAATGTACTATGCGTACATGAGTTGGCATGCTCGGGGTGCTGTAAGGAACGGAGTGACGGAATAGCGATTGTTACGCTTTGCGTCAATCGCGTCCAAAGTTAGTCGCCCCTTTTTTCTCTCTCAATGTGAACACGATATTGAGATAAAGAGCAAGGAAACACCCCATCGGATCAAAACCCAACGTACTATGCGTACGTGATTTTGAAACGATGGGGTGTTGACGAAGCTATTTGCTCAATAGCGTGTTCACATTTCGGAGGGGGCGGATATGCCGAGCAACCCCAACCCACAGCGGATTACGTTGCCCACCGCTTTGGTGAGTGCAAGTCGTGCGTTGCGTGTTGGAGCGTCGTCAACAAGAATACGATGATCGATGTAGAAACGATTGAACTTTTCGGCAAGATCGACAACGTGACGGGTGACGTAGCAAGGCTCGCGCAACTTTGCGGCAAGACGGACGGAATCGCCAAAGGTGATGACGGACTTGATAACGTCATAGCCTTCATCGGTGGTGATTGTCGCAAGGTCCATATTGTCAAAGTCTATGTCGCCACCTTTGCGGAGCGCGCTTGCGCAACGAGCATAGGTGTATTGAACGTAAGGCGCGGTTTCTCCGTCAAAGTTGAGCACTTTGTCATAGGAGAAAACGATGTCTTTTATGCGGTTGTTCCAAAGTGCAGAGAACACCACCGCTCCGACGCCGACGCTCTCGGCGATCTCGTCTTTGTTCTTGGTGTCGGGATTTTTTTCTTCGATGATGGCGCGTGCTTTTTCAACGGCTTTGTCAAGCACTTCCTGAAGCCAAACAACGTGTCCTTTTCTTGTGGACATAGAGCCGTCTTCCATGGAAACCATGCCGAACGCAACGTGCTCCATATCGTCCGCTCCTGCAAAACCCATAAGTTTAAGCACCTGAAACAGTTGCTTAAAGTGCAGATTCTGCTGATACGCAACAACATAAAGGCACTTGTTAAAATCATAAGTTTTCTTGCGATAATACGCCGCGGCGATGTCGCGCGTGGCATACAAAGTCGCGCCGTCCGCTTTGACAAGAAGGCACGGCGGCATGCCGTATTCGTCAAGATTGACAACTTGCGCACCGTCACTTTCCACAAGCAATCCTTTGTCTTTGAGAATGTCAAGACAGGGTTGCATTTTGTCGTTGTAGAAGCTCTCGCCGGCATAACTGTCAAACTTGATTTTGAGACGATCGTATATCTTGCCGACCGCTTTCATGGTGACCCGCTTGAACACGTCAAAGTATGCCGTTGCTTCTTCGTCGCCGTCTTCTATACGCTTGAACCAGGCGCGCGCTTCATCATCCATTTCGGGATGTTCTTCCGCTTCTTGATGGTATCTGACGTAGAGTTTGTTGAGAAAATATTCATCGTTTTGAGCCACTTCTTCAAGAGACGACCACTTGTTTGTCGCAACTATGAGCTTGCCAAACTGCGTGCCCCAGTCTCCCAAGTGGTTGATGCCCACGACGTTGTAGCCGAGATGCTCGAATATGCGATAAAGCGCCCCGCCGATGACCGTTGTGGACAAGTGCCCGATGTGGAAAGGCTTTGCGATGTTGACGGAACTATAGTCTATGCAAATCGTCTTGCCTGCGCCTTCGTCGGAAGAGCCGACTTTGTTATCGGTTGCACTCGCAAGAGCCATTTGGGCAACTGTGTTTCTGTCAAAAAACACGTTGAGATATCCGCCGACAACTTCGACTTTTTCAACAAACGGAAGACTTTCCACTCTCGGCAAAAGTTTTTGTGCGATAGCGGGCGGCGCAATATGCATCGTGCGTGCAAACTTAAAACACGGCAAACATATATCGCCGAGTTTAGCTTCTTTTGGCGTTTCGAGCGCGTTTTCGACGTCTTGAACTGTCAATCCGTCAACGGCAAGCGCATTTGATAATTCTTTTTCAAACATATTTGCTCCTGAGAGAGTTGTTGTTTTTTACAATGGTTTTTATTTGTTAGTTTTATTGGCATAAAAGTGTGATATTTGGATGAAGAACAAGGAAAGAGCGATTGAGCGGGCGGTCCAGCGTACTATGCGTACGTGACCGAACGAGCAATCGCGCTTGACGATGTTATTCGCCAAATAGCGCACTTTTTTAAACGGGACATTGAGATGAATAGCAAGGAAGGTGCGACTTGAACCAAAACCCAACGTACTCAAACGTACGTGATTTTGGGACAAGGCGTGCCTGACGCAGCTAGTCGCTCAATAGCACGCTTAAAATTAAACGTTGATGCGGAACAGAACAACATCATTGTCCTGCATCACGTAATCCTTCCCTTCACTGCGCACTTTTCCACGCTCTTTTGCAACGTTGAACGAGCCGCATTCGAGAAGAGTTGCGTAATCCACGATTTCGGCACGAATGAATCCGCGCTCGAAGTCGCTGTGAATTTTACCTGCTGCTTGCGGGGCTTTCGTGCCTTTGACGATTGTCCAGGCGCGAGTTTCCTTTTCACCTGCGGTGAGATAACTTATAAGTCCCAAAAGTTTGTAGGACGCTTTGACGAGACGGTCGAGACCACTCTCTTTGAGACCGTAATCTTCCATAAACATTGCGCGGTCTTCGTCGCTGAGTTCGGACAAATCTTCTTCGAGTTTTGCACAAAGCACGATCGCTTCGGTGTTTTCTTCTTTTGCGATTTCTTCGACCTGCGCGGTGTATGCGTTGCCGTTTATGCCTGCTTCGTCGGTGTTTGCGACGTAAATTACGGGTTTGGAAGTGAGAAGGAATTGTTCGTCGACAAATTGCTTGAACTCTTCGTCCATTTCGAGATTGCGGAGTGCTTTGCCGCTTTCAAGCCAACTCTTCATTACGTTGAGACGATCGATGTCTTCTTGATATTTTTTGTCCGCTTTGACTTTGGTTTGTGCGGTTGCCATGCGGCGTTCGAGCGTTTCAAGGTCGGCAAAGACGAGCTCGAGATTGATGGTTTCTATGTCGCGTGCGGGATTGACACTGCCGTCTACGTGAGTGATGTTTGCGTCGTCGAAACATCTTACGACGTGCACGATTGCATCCACTTCTCTTATGTGTGACAAAAATTTGTTGCCGAGACCTTCACCTCGACTTGCGCCCTTGACAAGACCTGCGATGTCCACAAATTCAAGAGACGTCGGAGTGATTTTTTTGCTGTCGTAAAGGGCGGCGAGTTTTTCAAGTCTTTCATCGGGAACTGCCACCACACCCACGTTGGGCTCTATTGTACAAAAAGGATAATTTGCCGCTTGCGCGCCCGCTTTGGTTATTGCATTGAACAGCGTACTTTTGCCTACGTTTGGCAATCCTACGACACCGAGTTTCATTTTTTCTCCTAATACACGTTCTTGCGTGCGATATAACTTAATACAATAGTTTAGTATAAACGAAATTGAAGAGAGTGTAAAGAGAAAATGGAAATTTGGGAAGCGTTGGTTTTGGGTATCATACAGGGCGCGAGCGAGTTTTTACCGATATCGTCGTCGGGGCATCTGTTATTGCTCGAAAAACTCGGAGTTGGAAAAGAAGACCTTTTCTTCAACGTCATGCTGCACGTGGGAACTCTTATTGCGGTGCTTATCGCAATGCGCAAAAAGTGGTGGCCGCTCGTCCGTCATCCTTTCAACAAAACCAACGGATACCTGATTCTCGCATGCTTGCCGACAGTGGCTCTTGCATTCGTTTTCAAACTGCTTGCTCCGTCGCTTTTAGAAGGCAAACTTTTGGGGTGCGGTTTCACTCTCACGGCTTGCCTTTTATATGCAGGCGAAAACTTCCATTCCACCGAATCGACACTTCTTAATACCAAAAAGAGTATTTTAACAGGCGTTTTGCAAGGCATCGCAGTTTTGCCCGGTGTGTCCAGAAGCGGCGCTACGATATCCGCAATGCGCTTGCAAGGCGTTGAAAAAGAGAACGCCACAACGTTCTCTTTTCTGCTTTCGATACCTATAATCATCGGCTCTGCCGCCTACGAAAGTCTCGATTTAATCACGGGAAAAACCGTGCTTTCAATCACTCCCGAAGCGGTGATTGTCGGCGTCATTGCCGCTTTTATATCGGGACTTTTGTCAATAAAATTCTTTTTGAAACTCGTCGAAAAGCACTTGCTTAACGGCTTTGTGATATACACGCTTTTGCTCGGAATCGTGACTACGATTCTGCCGTTCTTCATCAAATAAATTATGTTTTCAAGCGGTTATTTTGCGAGTTCGTCGGCAAGATTTTCTATCTCTTGCTCGTTTTGAGAAGTCATTGCCGACAAGATTTTGACGGACGGCTCTACAAATTCGATGTTCTTTGAGCCTTCGAGCATGCTCTTCATCACCTTTGCGGACATGGGTGCCCAAGTGCCGTTTTCAATGAATGCGATTTTTCTCGATTGATAGTTTCTTTCAACAAGTTTTGCGATAAATTCTCTCATCGCAGGGAACGCGTCGCCGTTGTAGGTGGGGCAAGCAAGCACGAGCTTCGAGAAACGGAAAGCGTCTTCGACGTTCTCCGCCCAATCGCTGCGAGCAAGGTCGGATATAGCAACTTTCACGCCCTTTTTTTCAAGTTTTGCGGCAAGCAATTTCGCCGCTTTTTCGGTGTGACCGTACACGGACGCGTATGCGATGAACACTCCGTCCGTCTCCGCCGAATACGAAGACCAGACGTTGTAGAGATTGAGATAATAGCCGAGATTGTCCGTAAGAACGGGACCGTGCAATGCGCAGATAATCTTTATATCAAGCCCTTGCAACTTCTTGAACAAGTTTTGCACCTGAACGCCGTATTTGCCCACGATGCCGAAATAATAGCGTCTTGCTTCGCATGCCCAGTCTTCGTCCGCGACGTCAAGTGCGCCGAATTTGCCAAACGCATCGGCAGAAAACAGCACTTTGTCCGTTTCGTCATAAGTCATCACCACTTCCGGCCAATGCACCATGGGCGCGGTGACAAATTTGAAAACGTGTTTGCCCGTTTCAAGCACACTGCCGTCCGATACGACGATTCTTCTGTCGGCAAACTCCGTCCCGAAATAGTTTTTCATCATCTGAAAAGCCTTTTGCGACGACACCACTGTTGCGGTGGGATATTTGTCCGTGAACCTGACAACGTTTGCCGAATGGTCGGGCTCCATGTGCTGAACAACCAAATAATCGGGCGTTTTGCCGCCAAGCACGCTTTCAACATTGGCAAGCCACTCGTCACCGAAATGCGCGTCAACGCTGTCAAAAACGGTGATCTTGTCGTCCAAAACAACGTAGGAATTGTAAGACATGCCGTTGGGGACAACGTACATGCCTTCAAACAGGTCAACTTTGTGATCGTTTACGCCGACGTAAGAAATATCGTTTGTTATTTTCATATATACTCCATTCGATAAGTTTTTATCTATATATTATGTGAAAATTATATCACATAATTTTATAGTGTGCAAAGGGTATTGGATTAATAATGAATAATTAATAATTGTGGCACAAGAACATATTTCGCCCGATAAATTTTGTTTTGTTCACGGCACTACAAAAGTTTTGCGTTTGAAACCCTAAATGCAACATTACCCCTTCCCTTCGGGCTTTCCCCTACTTCTCGAACATAGTGCTTTCTCTTTTTAGCTATACATCGCTCGAAGAGGGGAAGTCGGCACTCGCATAGACAAGTATCGTCCTCTTGTTATGCCACCACGCTTTGTGCGCCAGGCAGTAGCCAACAACACGGCGCAGTCGCTCGTACTGCACACACAAGGGCTCCCGCACGTCAAAAACAAGCGAACTTGGGTGTGAGAAAGAAAGATGAAAGCGCAGTTTTTGGCGTGTGGGAAAAAGGAACACAAAGACCAAAAGGCAAACGATTGCAACTTGTTGTAATCGTTGCAAAATGGGCTTGTGTGTGACGCAAGCTCGGCGCTTATCTCGGCGTTCGCCTTGCGAACGCTCACTTCGAAGTTGCACATTCCGTTTATAAGTACCCCTTGAATGAGTGTACATTAAAAGACCGCTCCACAAGCTCGCGGTCGCGGTTTTGTCACGTCTTCGAAGTTGCACATTCCGTTTATAAGCACGCTACGAATAAGCTTTCATTTCGGGCGCAACCGAAAAACTTTGTCATTGCGAGCTTGCGTAGCAATCTCGTGGAAACGAAATGACAAACTTTTTCTGCGCCCGTGCCGAAATTGTTAATTATTAATTATTAATTATTAATTCAAAGAGCCGTGCTAACGGCAACCCTAATGTACAAATAGTACATGAGTTGACGGGAGCACGGCTCTGACGCAGTTATTCGCTATTAAACACACTATATATACCAAACTGCGCTAAATAGATGAATGACGCGAAAGCACCCCGAGAATGACAACCCTAGCGTACAAGACGTACGTGGAGTGGCAGGCTCGGGGTGCTGACAAAGTCAGTCGCTATTTAGCGCAGTTTGGTGAAGTAGAGCTTAGCAGCATAGGGCTTCAACTCCACCCCAAACGGCTCGTCGTAAACGGACAATAGCTCTGTGCCGTCGGAAGGAACGTATTTCGCGATCTTGCGCGCGGATACCGGCTTTTTGCTGACGTTGGCAATGACGGTGAGCTTGGATGCGCCGTCTTCAGCAATCTTGTCGTAGACGAAAAGTTGTTTGTCGTGAAGTCGTTTTATCTCAAACTTGCCGTAAACCGCACAGTCTTTGTATTCCTGACGGAGTGCGAGAATGCGCTTGTAGAAATACCAGATGGAATTTTCGTCCTGCATTGCCGCCTCGACATTGACGGTGGTGTAGTTGGGATTGACGGTGTACCACGGCTCATGCGTGGAGAATCCGGCGTATTTGCCGCTCGTCCACTGAACAGGCGTACGCGCACAATCTCTTGCGGCGGTGTGTGCAACTTTGAGAATATGTTTATCGGAAAAACCGAACTTGCGCATGAGATCGCGAACGCAGAACGTGGATACGTCTTTGAATTGTGCCCACGGATCGCTTCCTTTGGGGTATTTGTCAAAATAGAGCGACGTCATGCCTATTTCCTGTCCCTGATAAATGAAATGCGTACCCGAAAGGAAGGAATAGATCATCGCAAGAGCCTTGCCGCTTTCCACGCGATAGTCTTCACTGCCGTAGCGAGAGATGATGCGCGCGTGATCGTGGTTTTCGAGATAGTTTGCATTCCACGCTCTGTGGTAGAGCTTTGTTTGCCACTCATTGAACGTCTTTTTGAGCTTTACAAGATTGAAGGGCGTATGCACCCATTCGATGATTATGCAATCCGCACCCATGTGTTGGAAAGAGATCATCATATCAAGCTCTTTTTTGTTTTCGTTGACGTAGGTGAGCGCGGTCTTGACGTTCATAAGCGGAGCTTCGCCCACTTGGAAGGCGTCGTATTGTTCAATGACTTTTCGATATTCTTGCAAATATTCGTGGATATGCGGCCCGTTGTTGTAGTGCTCCATTCCTCTTGAAGCAGGCATGAGCCAGTTGCCGTTGGGAAGACCTTCGCGCTTGCTTATCTGAGTGATGACGTCTTCTCTGAATCCGTCAACACCCATATCCAACCAAAACCGCATGACGTCTTTGACGGCTTCTCTCACCTTGGGATTGTCGTGATTTAGGTCGGGTTGTTCTTTGGCGTACAAGTGGAGATAGAACTCGCCGCGTTGCTCGTTGAACTCCCACGCGCTTCCCGGGAAAGTGGACATCCAGTTGTTGGGCACTTTCTTTCCGTCCTTGCCGCGACCTTTGCGCCAAATGTAGAAATCGGTGTACGGCTCTATGCGCGCGCAACTTTTCTTGAACCACTCGTGTTGGTCGGACGTATGATTGATAACCAAGTCCATTATGACTCTCATGCCGAGTGCATGCGCTTTTTCAAGCACCTGTTTGAAGTCGTCGAGCGTGCCGTATTCCGGATTGATATTCTTATAGTCGGCAATGTCGTAACCGTAATCGGCTTGGGGAGAAACGTAAAGCGGCGAGAACCAAATCGCGTCCGAACCGAGACTTTTGATATACTCGAGTTTTGACAAAACGCCTTTGAGATCACCTATGCCGTCACCCGTACCGTCGCAAAAAGAGCGCGGCCAGATTTGATACACGGACATTTCCTTAAACCATTTTCTTTCTTCCATAATTTTCTCCGTTTAACAAAAACGGGGTTTTATGCCCCGTTTTTGCTCATATAAAATTTAGTTTTGGTTGTCTTCGTCGGATTGCGCGTCGCTGTCGTTTGCCGCGTCTTCAACGTTTTGAGAGTTGTCTTCGCTCGCGTTTTGGGCATTGTCGACTTCTGCGTCTTCACGCACAATCGGGTTGCCGTCTTCATCAAGTTCGACTTCTTCTTGCTCGTCTTCATGCGGAGTAAGAGCGATTGCCATGACCTTGAACTTGTCGTCTTTGAGCTTCATGATGCGCACGCCTTGCGTGGATCTGCCTATCTTGCTAATCTCGTCGGCTTGCACTCTTATGATGACGCCGCTGTCGGTTATCATCATGACGTCCGTGTCTGCCGGGATGACCTTCAAGCACACGAGCGTACCCGTCTTGTCGTTGAACGTACCCGCTTTGACGCCCTTGCCCGCTCTGTTCTGAATCGGGTATTCGTCAAGGCTTGAACGCTTGCCGTAGCCGTTGGACGTGACGGTGAGAATTTCGTCTCCCTGATGCACGACGTCGAATGCAACTAGCGTCTGACCTTCGGCAAGATTCATTGCTTTGACACCCATTGCCGTTCTGCCGACGGGGCGCACGTCTTTCTCGTTGAAGTGAATGGAAAGTCCTGCGCTGGACGCAACCAAAAGCTCGTCGTTGCCGGTGGTGATGACTGCGTCGATAAGTTCGTCGTCATCGTTGAATTTGATTGCAATCTTGCCGTTGCGCTTGATCGAATCGTATTCTTCAAGCGGAGTCTTCTTGATGAGACCTTGCTTGGTTGCGAGCATAAGGAACTTGCCTTCTCTCTCTTCGGGCATTTGCAGGAACGCCTGAATCTTTTCGCCTTGTTCGAGTTGGAGCAGGTTGACCGCTGCTCTGCCGCGCGCATTGCGTGTGGCTTCGGGGATTTCGTAGGCTTTCAATGTGAACACTTTGCCCTTGTTGGTGAAGAACATAAGACGTTCGTGCGTGTTGGACGTGAAAATCTTCTCCACGAAGTCTTCGTCCTTTGCCTTGTGAGCCGTTATTCCCATTCCGCCGCGGTGTTGAGCCTTGTACTCGGCAACGGGCATACGTTTGATATATCCGCCGTGAGTCATCGAAATGACGACGTCTTCTTTTTCGATAAGGTCTTCGATGTCGATGTCACCGTAATCGTAGGTGAGTTCGGAAAGTCTCGGCGTGGTGTATTGCGCCTTGATGTCGCTCATCTCTTTGACGATGATGTTTTTCACTTCTTCGTCGCTGGACAGAACCATAGTGAAATATGCGATTTGTTTGTCGAGATCTTCGAGTTCCGCATTGATCTTTTCGACTTCGAGACCGGTCAAACGTTGCAATCTCATATCGAGAATTGCCGCCGCCTGCTTATCGCTAAGGCCGTAGCCTTCCATAAGTTTTACGATTGCATCCTGTCTGTCGCGGGATTTCTTGAGAAGTTCCACGATAGCGTCGATATTTTCAAGCGCGATATGCAAGCCGAGCAAGATATGCTGTCTTTCTTGCGCTTTTTCAAGGTCGAAACGCGTTCTGCGCACGATAACGTCTTTCTGGTGCGCAACGTAGCATTCCAAAATCTCTTTGAGATTGAGAACGCGGGGTACGCCGTCCACGAGAGCAAGCATAATCATGCTGAAAGACGTTTGCATTTGCGTCTGCTTGTAGAGTTGATTGAGCAAGACTTGTGCGTTGACGTCCTTTTTAAGTTCGATAACGATACGCATGCCGTGACGGTCGGTCTCTTCACGAAGGTCGCTAATGCCTTCGAGACGTTTGTCTTTGACCTGGTCTGCGATGTTTTCGATGAGTTTTGCCTTGTTGACCTGATACGGAATCTCCGTGACGATAATCCTACTCTTTCCGTTGGGCATTTCTTCGATTTCCGCCTTAGCACGCAAAATACAGCCGCCGCGTCCGGTGCGATAGGCTTGCTTGATCATGTGTCTGCCAAGCACGAGCGCGCCCGTCGGGAAGTCGGGAGCGGGAATGTATTCCATAAGATCGTCAACCGTTGCGTCGGGGTTGTGCAAGAGCGCAATCGTTGCGTCTATGACTTCACCGAGATTGTGCGGCGGAATGGACGTTGCCATACCGACTGCGATACCGTCCGAGCCGTTGACGAGAAGGTTGGGGAATCTCGAAGGCAAAACGACGGGTTGTTCTCTCGTGTCGTCGAAGTTGGGATAGAAATCAACGGTCTTTTTGTCGATGTCTCTTATCATTTCAAGCGCGATTTTGGAAAGACGCGCTTCGGTGTAACGATATGCTGCCGCCGGGTCTCCGTCGATAGAGCCGAAGTTGCCGTGTCCGTCGATGAGCGGGCAACGAATGGAGAAGTCCTGTGCGAGTCTGACCATTGCGTCGTAGACCGAACTGTCGCCGTGCGGATGGTATTTGCCGAGCACTTCACCGACGACCATAGCGCACTTACGATAGGGTTTGTCGGGAGTGAGACCAAGCTCGCTCATAGCGTAAAGAATACGTCTGTGAACGGGTTTGAGACCGTCTCTTACGTCAGGTATGGCACGTGACACGTTGACCGCCATAGCGTACGCTATAAAGGACTTTTTAAGTTCGCCGTTTATCTCTACGTCTTTGACCGTCGAATTTGCTATATGTTGTATATATTCGTTGTTTACGTCGTCTCTTATGTTCGCCATAATTCACTCCTTATACGTCGAGATCCGTGACGAGTTTCGCGTTCTGTTCGATAAACTCGCGGCGGAGTTCGGGTTGTTCGCCCATGAGAATGGAGAAGAGTCTGTCCGCTTCGATTGCGTCTTCCATGGTGACTTTCAACAGCGTGCGTTTTTGCGGATCCATGGTGGTTTCCCAAAGTTGTTCGGGGTTCATTTCACCGAGACCTTTGTAGCGTTGAAGTTCGCCGCTCTTTCTGCCGAATTCTTCGTAGTAAGCGTTGAGACTTTCGTCATCGTAGAAATATTGTTCCTGTTTGCCCTTTGAGATCTTGTAAAGGGGCGGAAGCGCGATAAACACGTGACCGTTCTCGATGAGCGGACGCATGAAACGGAACAGGAACGTGAGCATGAGAATACGAATGTGGCTGCCGTCCACATCGGCATCGGTCATGCAGATGATGCGATGGTAGCGAAGTTTGGACTCGTCATACTCGGCGTTGATTCCGCATCCGAATGCGGTTATCATGGCTTTGATTTCCTCGTTTTCGAGCACTCTGTGAAGAGTCGCTTTTTCAACGTTCAAAATCTTGCCGCGAAGGGGAAGTATCGCCTGGAAACGCCTGTCTCTGCCTTGCTTTGCACTGCCGCCTGCAGAGTCGCCTTCGACGAGATATATTTCGCAGTTTCTCGGGTCTTTGTCGGTGCAGTCCGCAAGTTTGCCGGGAAGAGTCGTGCTTTCGAGTGCGCTCTTTCTTCTTGCGCTTTCTCTTGCCATACGCGCGGCTTCTCTCGCTCTTTGCGCCGTAATGGTTTTTAACACGAGTTCTTTCGCTTCGCGCGGATGTTCTTCAAGATAAGTTCCAAAGCCTTCCGTTACGCCTTTTGCGACCGCTTGGCGCATACTGCTGTTGCCGAGTTTGGTCTTGGTTTGACCTTCGAACTGCGGCTCTGCGAGTTTGACGGAAATAACCGCCGTGAGACCTTCTCTGACGTCTTCACCGCTGAGTTTCTCCGAACCTTTGAGAATGCCCGCCTTCGTGCCGTAATCGTTGATTATCTTCGTTAGGGACGCTTTGAAACCGTCAAGGTGCGTGCCGCCTTCTTCGGTGTTGATGTTGTTTGCAAAAGCAAGTATCGTGTCCGAATAACTGTCGTTGTACTGCATTGCGACTTCGATTTCGCTATCAACGTATTTTTCGTCAAAATAAATGACTTCGGGGAAAATCGTCTCTTTGGTCTTATTCATCTCTTCGACGAAAGACACGATGCCTCCTTCATAGCAGAAAACTTCTCTGCGTTCGGGCTCGACTCTCTGGTCTGCAAGTTCGATGATAAGCCCTTTATTGAGATACGCAAGTTCGCGAAGACGAGTCTTCATCGTCTCGTAGTTGAAATCGAGCGTTTCAAAGATTTCCGCATCGGGATAGAACGTAATCGTCGTGCCGGTGTCCGTTGCGTCGCCGACGACGGCAAGCGGCCTTTCGGCAATACCGCGGTTGAAACGGATACGATAAAGTTTGCCGTTTTGTCTGACTTCGGCAACCAACCATTCACTGAGTGCGTTGACACAGGATACACCCACGCCGTGCAAACCGCCCGAGATTTTGTAGCCGCCGCTGCCGAATTTTCCGCCCGCGTGAAGTTTGGTCAAAACGACTTCGACAGCCGATTTCCCTTCCTTTTCGATAATACCCGTGGGGATGCCGCGGCCGTTGTCCGTAACGCGAATCGCACCGTCTTTGAGTATTTCGACAACGATATGCGTGCAATAGCCCGCAAGTGCTTCGTCGATGGAGTTGTCCACGACTTCGGTCACAAGGTGATGAAGTCCGCGAACGTCCGTCGAGCCTATGTACATACCCGGACGCTTTCTGACGGGATCGAGTCCTTCGAGAACCTGAATATCGCCCGCATCGTAACTGTGTTTGACTTCTTCTGACATCTTTTCTCCTATTAAAATATATTTTAGTAGTTAATATATTATTATTTCAATAATAATAAGTAAATCAATTATATCAAGTTATAAACAAAATATCAAGGGTTTTCGGAAAACTTCTCGCAAAACCGCACAGAAAGTATCAAAACCAATATCTTTTCCGATAACGACATATGAGCCGATTTTCGACTTTTCTCGTCGTTTTTGAGCATTTGGCGGCGTTATATCGCTTGCCATATCGCCTTTTATACGTTACTATATCCCTATGCTAAACAATTTTTCTCTCAAAACACCCGAAAACACGGAAGAATTGAAAGAGTTGTACAAAAAAACCAACTCGTCTATTACACGCCGCTCGAAGAGTTTATCAACTCGTCATCTCATGCGCTCGGTGCGGTTTTCGCATTGATTTTTATGATTTTCATGATGATTGCGGCAACGACGCCGGCACAATACGTGACCGCATTTTTCTCGTGTTTCCTTATCGCAATAGAATTTGCCGTGTCGGCAACCTATCACGGCGTGTCGGATATGAAGAAAAAACTCGTTTGGCGCAAAATAGATTTCCCAACCGTCAATCTAAACGTCATTGCGTGCGCAACGTCCACATGCCTTCTATATCGCCAAATATACGGCTACGTCGCGCTTGGAGTGTCGATTGCCATCGCAATCATCGTCTTTGCGCTCTGTCTTTGGAAATTCAATATATTCCGCAACGTGTCCGTCATCTCTTCTTTTGTCATCGGCGCGCTTATGCTTGCGGCATTCTTCACGGCGTACTTCTCACCGATAGGCATATCCGCTCCCACCTGTTTCGTGTTCCTTGCAGGGCTTGTGTCCTGTCTTCTCGGTGCAGCGGTATTCGGCGTGCACAAAAGATACGTACATTGCATATTCCACTTTTTCGTGCTTGCAGGTCCGGTGCTGTTTTTGATTGCAACGTATCTTCAAATTCTCGGCAAATAAAAAACCTTTGGCAATCAAACAATCTCGCACACCAACAAAAATACACAGCGAAAAAATAGACAACGACACACATCGGTAAAAGCATTGCGACCACATCCATTCACAATCATAACCAACATTCAAAAACATATCAACAATCGCCCTTCTCAACACAAATAAAATTACAATAGTTAATTTGTATACCGTTTTGCAGCGATTTTTTCTACAATTTGGTTCGCAACGCACGATCTAAACTTTCACAAATGTTGATAAGTGGACACTTTGTTTGACGTGAAACACCACTAAACAGTCGCTTTTCAAGGATAAAAGCACAAAATATAGCCACCAAAGTTTCCAAATACGCGTATACAAAAAAACACAATAGGCGTTATTTCTCTTTTTCATGCGATTTGCACAAAAAAAACTGCGCTTACGCTCATGTCGCTCACACAAAATAACTTCGATTACGCTCATTGCAGCCACAGAAACCAACTGCGATTACACTCACACCATTTACACACAAAGCAAAAACTACGCTTACACTCATGTCACACCCTCAACATACAAGCCCATTTCCCCGCCAACAATCGCATTGAAACCATATAAAACAAAGCGTTTTTACGGCAAAATCGCAAGATTTTCCATCGTTTTTATACACAAACAACAACCAAACAAACCCAGAGCAATGCCATATATCGTCAGAAACCACACTAAAATCACACGGGAAAACACACATCAAAAGCATATCAAATCCCCAAATTGCATAGAAAAACATACCGTTTTCGAGCGATCTACTCAAAATCATAGAAAAACCGTGAAACACAGCAAATTTTTCTATAAAAATTGAGAAACATTTTCAGGCGAAAAATTTGGGTGAAAGGACGAAAATTTTTCTATAAAATTTTACTCGGAGAAAGGATGAAAATTATTTTTAAACGGTCAAAATCACCGAAAAACGCCACTATTTAGTAGGATTTTAGCGTGTTTTTGTTCCACGTGAAACGGGCGGGTGAAATCGAATTGTTCCACGTGAAACATATGTTATTTTTATGCTTTTCCTCGCTTTGCACCATGCTTTTACCCCGTTTTTATCTCTTTTATATCCATATAATCGTATTGAGATATATCGCCTTTTCGCGATACATTTTCGTTGTTTTTATGGGTTTTTTTCATTAAATCTCATCTTGTTTTATGGTGTTCTTCCATGCATTTTCATTGCTTCGTTTGAGTGTGTCTCGCCTTGCTTGGCTCGAAATCAAGCTCGTTTTATCGGCTTTTTGCCACCCTACCACCGAGTTTTTCACTCTCTAATCTGTGTTTTTTATTAGGGGCTTGGCGCATTTCAATATGGCAACAAAGGAGATATGTTGGTTGGTTGGTTGGTTGGTTGGTTGGTTGGTTGGTTGGTTGGTTGGTTGGTTGGTT
>ERZ780149.806-NODE-806-length-38594-cov-4.881393_pt1 | contig 38594 bp, 33 predicted proteins | sample MGYA00511367_ERZ780149 | MGnify/ENA primary metagenome ERZ780149 (study PRJEB29588, sample SAMEA2153852) | human gut metagenome | biome: human gut; feature: human-associated habitat; material: faeces | place: Denmark | collected 2008/2010 ... | reverse complement strand
ATAATATATAATATTAAACATTAAAAAACAAAAAACGTCGGGGTGTCCCGACGCTTTGAAAACGATTGTCCTTGGGTTTTGCGACAATCAATAGTTGTCCGCGGATATTTCAAAATAACTTTGGGGATGATTGCACGTCGGGCAAACCTCGGGCGCGCACTCTCCGACAACGATATGACCGCAGTTTCTGCATTCCCACACTTTCACCGTGGATTTTTTGAAAACTTCCGCCGTTTCGATGTTTTTCAACAGCGCGCGATATCTTTCTTCGTGGTGTTTCTCGATCGCCGCGACAAGTCGGAATTTCGTCGCAAGCTCAGGGAAGCCTTCTTCTTCGGCTGTTTTTGCAAAGCCCGCATACATATCCGTCCATTCGTAGTTTTCGCCCGCCGCCGCGGCAACAAGGTTTTCCGTTGTGTTTCCGATGCCGTTAAGTTCCTTGAACCAAAGTTTGGCGTGTTCTTTTTCGTTGTCGGCGGTTTTCAGAAACAGGGACGCGATTTGTTCATAGCCCTCTTTTTTCGCAACCGACGCAAAGTAAGTATACTTGTTTCTTGCCTGTGATTCGCCCGAAAAAGCCGTTTCGAGGTTCTTTTCGGTTTTTGTGCCTGCGTATTTATTCATTTTCCTTCTCCTTTATAAATGATATGGAAACGGCACGCCGTCGCGTGCCGTTTGTTTAACGATTATGCGCGTTTTTTCTTAATAACGACCACCGTAACCACGATGATTGCCATAAGCACTGCCGCGCCGCCAACGCCTGCGCCGATGCCGATTGCCAGCGTGTTTGTTTTCGCTTTGGGCGCGACGTAGTCTTCCGCAAAGATGAAGTAGCCGAGCTTATCGGTTTCAAACGTTACGGTGCCGTCGCCGTTATCGACGTAGTTTACTTCCGTCCATTCGCCGTTGTTGTATCTGATGAGTTTCGCGCCGTTTGCGCTGACGTTCATCGTTACGGTTGCGGGGCTCATAAGTCTGGGCTGCTTGTCGGCGTTCATAAGGACGCTTTTGTTCTTATATTCGCTGAGCGACAGGAAGTAGACCTTGCCTGCGGCGTACTCTTTGCCAAAGATTTCCTTATTTTGTCTTAAACCGTTGGTGAAGTTATCGCGGCTTGCGGCGTTGTTTCTGTCGAGTATGCAGAAGTAAACGGTGTATCCGCTGTCCGCCTGCGTCCAGCTGCCCGAGATCGTGCCGATGCCGTTATCTTCCAGAACTTTATCGTCGGGAACGTTGACGTCGCCGCCCCATACCGAGTTAAGTTCGTTTTCGATGATGGAAATCGTCGCTTCGATTATGCCGTCCGCCGACACGGCACGGGTATATCTTTCGGATTCCGCACTGCTGTCGACCGTCCAGGCGCCGCCCTTGATAAGTCCTTTATGAACGACTCTATAAGGATATCTGCCTTCGCCCACAAGTCCCGCGGCGTTATTCACGACCTTGTAACTGGCGTCGCTGACGCGATAAACGATGACAAAGTCTTTTGCGATATCTTTGTAGTTGCCGCCGACGGAGTCTTTGTCGATAAGGTTTTCAACCGTGGGCAGATTAAACGATTCGCCTACGTTTGCCGTGATATCGACAAGGTTGAATTTCGCGCCGTTGACGTTGATTTTGCGGGCGAGCGAGACCGAGCCGATGAAGTTTTCGTTGCCCTTATATCTCACGCGGACGTAGCATACGCCGCCACCCTGACGGACGGGAGCACTGCCGAGAAGCGTCTTGAAATCTTCGTCAAAGGAATATTCGTAAACGATGTCGTTTGCGCCGATGACCATGCCGTAAGTCGTCTTGTAGTAATTGAACGCGTCGTCGACCTTTTGCACTTTTTCAGCGAAGTCTTCGCCGTATTTTGCGTCGTACGTAACGGACGCGTCTTTAATCTTAATTTCGGTGCCGATTCTTTCAATCGTGAAAGTTTGTTCAATAATGTATTCGTTATTCAAGCGCGATACCGTGAACTTACCGTAGTAAACGCCAGCGTCGATTGCCTTGTCAACGGGCATCCATACGCCGTCTGCGCCCTTCTTGAAGTATTCCGCGAGTTCAATATTCAACTGTGACGGGCTTATGACGTTAAGCGTGTATGCCGCCGCGTTGTACGGAGCGCTGAACTTATCGACGTTGCCTTTGTCGTTGAACATTTTATTTTCAAACTTGACGTCCGAGAAGTCAAGCACGGACACGACTTTGGTTTCCGTGTCGTTGAAGCCCGTTATTTTCTTGAAGTTGCTTTTCGCGCCGAAGCTTTCGATTTTCAACGTATATTTATACGCGCCCGAAGTGGTGTCGTAAACGCCGTCCGAAATTTTGACGTTGATAACGAATTTGTTGCCGTTCTGATCGACGACGACGGGCTGATACTGACGCTCTTTGAAGTCGATTTCACCGATGTCGAGTTTGTTGTTGAGTGCGGTATCCTCATAGTATTCGATTGCGTAAACGATGTCCGGTGACAGCTCGAAGCGGTGACCGTTGATGATGCAAACGCCGCCCGTGACGAACGTATCGAGCACCCATACGGTTGCACCGGCTGGCAAAACGTCAACGTTTTCGGCCTTTGCTTTGCCGTTTTCGTCCTTGCTGTACGCGATATAACCTGCGCCGTCTTTCTGATAAATCACAACGTTTCCGCCGATTTCATTGATATAGTAATAATTGCCGTTCGTATCGACAGCGTAAATACCGGTGATTTTCGCGCCGCCGATTTCGCGCGGAGAAATGGTGACCGTAACAACCGCCTCGGTATCTTTCAGGACGTAGTTTTTGCTGTCAATGCCGGTAATACCCAGCGTGACTTTGCAATCGGGATAAGTGCCGACATTGATATTTGCCGTATTGCCCGTGCTTGTGAGCAACTTCACGTCGTCGCCCGATACAACGCCGCCAAACGTATAGCTGCTGATTTGGAACGCCGTTTTGTTGTCGAAAGGTTTTTCGACGTTATGCACCGTAACCGTGATGGTTTTGGGCGTTACGGTAACCGTCGCTTCGACGGTAACGTCTGTCAGGTCATAGAATTTTTGTCTTTCGCCGACGAGTTTGAAATCGGTGACGTTAAAGGTATATGTGCCGACGTCCTTGCCGGGCAGGATAATCGTGCCGTATTCGAGCGTGATGTTGTCCGAGCCTTGCAGTCCGGCGATTTGGAACGTGCAGTTGACCGAGTTCGTCAGAATCGTATTTTCGCCGTTATAGACCTTTGAGGCGATAAGCGTGATTTTGCCGAGTTTGGCTTGTTGGATATCGATATACGCTTTGGGTGCGCTTGCGGAGCCGCCCGCGTTTGTGATCTGGTAATTGTTGTTCAGTTCGCCCGCGATTTCGATATTTATAAGCGACGCGCGAAGATTGTTGTTGACGTCAATGCTGTCAAGCTGGAACGTGCCTTTCCATTGGATATTTTTCCATTCGTCCGCTTTGTCGCCCAGAACCTTATCGAGCACCAATAAAGAGACGTCGCCCGAAACGTAGTCGGTCATTGCGTAGTTGATGGTGCCGTTATAAACAAACGGCGCGTGTCTGTAATTCTCGTCGATCGTAAGGCGCGCTTTTTTGATTTCGTGCGTGCCGATGACGTAACTGCCGTCTGCTTCGGGCGTGATGACGTTGCCGTCTGCATTGACATACACCTTTTCATATTGTTCGATGAGCGCAGCCGTATAAGCCGAGCCTTCGACGTAGGAAGCCCGGACGTTGCTGACAATAACGTTTCTTATACCTGCATTAACGCCGTCGTACGCCGCGTCGAAAGTAATGCCGATTTTCCCCGACGGGATAGTGCCTGCAAACTTGTTCGACAACGTGTACGAAACAAGCGACGTACTTACGTCGGTCGTATTGTTGAAGTATCTTCGGGCGTTCGTATCGATGTTGAAGTTGACGTTGATCTTTGCCCTGTCAAGGTTGACGTTGTAGGTGGTTTGATCGTTTGTATTGCCCGCTTCGTCGACAAGCCAGAATCTGACCTGAATTTGCGTGGGGCCTGAAACGTTTCTGCCCTCGAACAAATCCATATAAACGTTGTTTGTATCAAGCGAAAGTTCCTTTACCGCGCCCTCGACGCCGTCACGGGTGATTGCGTAATAAAGAGTCATCGGGCTGCCCAAAAATTCGCTGACGTAGCCTTCTTTTCCGACTTGTTTGTAGTTAAGGCTCACAAGAAGGGGCAGTAAGTCGGCATACGCTTCGTCTTTCGAGAAGTCAAGAAGCCTTGCAATTTCGGGCTTGTATCCTTTATAGTCGTCGTATTTCACGGGAACTTCAACGTTATACGTGATATTTGACGAAGTATAAGTCGCGCGGAGATAATAGATGCGTTCGTATCCTTCGGGCGAAGTTTCGTCATAGCCTATGACATATTTGTTACCGATAATTTTGTCGTTGATGCTCACCCATGGGGTTTGTTCACCTACGAAAACGCCGTTTTTAAGGTTGCGATAACTGATTTGATAGGTTATGTCCATAATGGAAGAGAGCGTGTTGAACTCGATAACGACGTTCTGATTCGTCCATGCGCCGTTATACGCGCCGCCTTTTTCAAGGTAAATTGCGGTTTCCCATTTTTCGGGCGGGTTCTTGTTGTCATCGATTGTGAACTTGTGATAATCGCTGTAAACGGCGTGGTTTGCCCAGCCTTTTTGTACGTCGTTAAAAAGTGCGATTTGTTCCGCACTCGCGCCTTCGTAGAAGCGTCCGACCGTATCGATCGCTTTGAACTTGATTGCGTATTCGCCCTTTTCAAGTCCCGAAAGGGTGAACACGTCGGAGCCGGGGTTGGTGATCGCAATGCCTGTCTGCCCTTCGAATTCAACGTAATTGCCGTCAACCTTTTTGTAAAGGGTATAGAAATATTTGACGTCGCCGCGATTGTCGTCGTCATCAAGAACAGGCTTGAATTTTATGGTGTCGGTATAAAAATATGTGACGCCGTCGTTTTCGTTAAAAACGCTTTCGGTAAGGAGAGCAACTTCGTCCAATGCCGTGGGCGGGGTGTAGTCGATACCGTCGCAGTCGACGCTCAACGTCTTACCCGAAAGATTGATTGAGTTTTTATAATTTACACGGTATATCGTGTCGGTTTCGATAGGCAATGCATTGTTGTCTTTTCCGTCGTATTTGACCGTGACGTAAAGCCCGCGGAAAGAACCCGTCGCGGGGTCGTTATTGTCAAACGCAAACGGCTGCACCGTTATGCTTTCCAAGCCTGTCGGATAACGCAACGTTTTCAGTTGTTCTAATGTATAATCGCTTCTTTTGTATGTTTTTGCGGAGCCGTCAACAATTGCGCCCGTGCCAATATATGCTTGAAGAATGTTAAAACCTTTGATATCCGCCTCTTTAAGTCCGAAGAATTTGTCAAAAAGCAGGAAGGAGAACTGCTTTGATTGCGTTCCGTCGGTGCGGATTGACGTCAACTTGTTGAACGTAGGATCAAGAACGTCTTCGCCGTTCAATGCCCAGTCAAGGTTGCCGACAATATTGTTGTTGGTGGTATAAAGATTCGATATGTTTGCAATGGTGTCCAAAACCGCAATGTCCGGTTTGGTTTTTCCGTCCCACGCTGCGGTAACGGGTGTGAAAAGGCTCGGGTTATCGACAGACTTGACCTTAATCGTGATTTCAAGCCCTTTGATTTCCGTGCTTTCACCCAATCCGTCTTCTTCACCTCCTACATAAGCAAGTATGTATTGATTACTTGACGTAACTTTCCATTTGGTTCCGTTATTGAAAGTATCGTTTACATAATCAGAGTTTTCGTCGATTTTTTGTACCGAAGACGCAAACGAAACAAACTCCATTGTGTTTCGCATTTTATAATAACTGACAGCACTGCTAATGTTGGAACTGATTTCAATCGTCGCGCCAAGCGAAACAAGAACATCGGGCAGTTTATAATACGCATATAAACGATGCCTGATGTTATCAATCGTACTAGGTCTCAATAAAGCGTGTTCATCGTTACGTTCGACACCTCTGATAACTGTATATGTTCCACCAATCCAGGCGAAGTAGTTAGTGTATGTAGAAGGTCTGTAAGAAAAAACGGCAATGTTCCCGTCTGCATCTGCCTTAAACGGCACGTTCCACTTCCAACCTGACGCGTCTATTGCCAGTTCCTTGGTCGACGGTTCGCTTGTCGCTGCCGCAAAAGCCGTTTGATTCTCACCCGCACCCACGCGCGTAAAAGAAATTGCGCTGACAAGCAGTGCGACTGCAAGCATAAACACTAATGCAAGTCCGCTGATACGAAGTAAGTTTTTGCTTGATTTTTTTGCTCTCATATCTCTCCTCCGATACGCCGGAAAACCCGGCGGTATAGCCATAGTATGTGCAATTTTGGGCATAATGCGCCCAAAAGATATTGCTATAAATATAATATACAAGATATTACAACCGAATGTCAAGTTATTTTGCGTTATGACGCGCCATTTTGCACGTCCCGTTTCGCCGTTTCGCACTAATTTCCAAACGAAAACATAAAATGACTTATGGAACTTTCGCGGCTCAACGTCATTGAACTCACAAATCTTGCCCTGTCCGTTGCGACGATACTGACGCGCGACCTTACCGTGTCCGAGACGGAATGTCTTTTGAAATTCCTTTGCATCGTGCGCGACGATATATCGCTCATACTTTGCGACAAACGCAACGACAAATAAAACGGGTTATATTTTTGTGCAACGCACCTTATGTCATTGCGAGCGAAAATACGGGGACCCCGCGGGATACTGTGTACCCGTGGGGAAAAGGAATAAACAAGCAAAAGACAAACAATTGTCGTTTACGGCGATTGTTTGGTCAAAAGTGAAGTTTATGACGCGCAGTGTGCGCCGCTGTCTATATGACACTCATCACTGTCAATTATTACGACTTGCAAAAAAAATTGTTTTCAAAAAAATCTTCAAAAAATTTGAACTCAACAAAACGAAAAACGGCGGGTTTCCAAAATCGGATTTTCCGTTTCCCCCTGAAAACACGTCGGTTTTGACAAAACGTCGGCGGTTTTGTATAATAAAATTATGAAATCCGATAAAAAAGGTTTCACTCTTGTGGAGCTTATCGTCGTAATTGCGATTATGGCGGTGCTTGCCGGCGTCGTTTCGGGCGCAACCGTGGGCATTCTCAACAAGAAAACCGACGAAGTCAACTACATATACAACGGAAAGCAAATTTCTGCACAAATCGTTTCGTGGGCGCAGGAAGTCGTTGAACGCCCTGCGTTTTTCACCGAACTTACGGGGATCGAAATCGACGTGACAGATCTTTTGTTGTATGGCAACGTAATATGGACGGATGCGTACTCGGAAGCCGCTTACAATACCCTGAAAAACAGGTTTTCGTCCTTAAAATGGGCTGATTCGTACGGCGTTCCCGAAAAAAAGGGGACTTTTTCCGCCGATTTTAAGCAAAACGCGATTTATCTTTATTACAAGGGAAAATCGCAAGAATATCGTGAAGTATATTACAAAATTTACCTGAGCGGTGAAAATATCGTCACCGAAAAAGGCACAGGATTTTAACGTTATTTCCCTTATTTATTCTTGTTCCTACTGTCACCGCATCTGTTCCTGACGTACTTTCTTATGCGGTTTTTCACCTTTGCGTAATTTTTCGGCAGGACGTATTTCCAATTCCCGTCGTTCGTCCCCGGGGTATTCATTCTCGCCTCCGAGCCCTGCAACAGATAGTCCTGCATAGGCACGATGACGAATTTCGCGCGGGAGCGCATTACCCTTTTGAAAGCTTTATCAAAGACGTTCTCGTCGGTTGCGCCGAGGGTTTTTTTGACGTACTCTTTTGTGCCGTCACCCTGCGCATCGTACCAGCCTTTCAGCGTATCGTTGTCGTGCGTGCCGGTGTAATAGACGGTGTTATACCTTACGTTTTCCGGCAGATGCTCGTTATCGCACTTGCCGTCGAAAGCGAACTGAAAGACTTTCATTCCGGGGAAGCCGGTACGTTTCACAAGGCGGCGCACCTTGTCGGTGATAATTCCGAGGTCCTCGGCGATGATTCTGCCGTCGAGGTCAAGCCCGTCGAAGATTTTCGTGCCGACGCCCTTCACCCACCTGCCGATTTTTGCGGTCGTTGCACCATACGGCACGGCGTAGTAGCTTTCAAACGCGCGGAAGTGGTCGATGCGGATTTTGTCGAAGAATTGCAGCTGATGCAGCAAGCGGTGATGCCACCACAAAAAGCCGTCCGCCTGCTGTTTTTTCCAGTCGTACAGCGGATTGCCCCAAAGTTGCCCGTCGGCGGAGAAGTAATCGGGCGGCACGCCGGCGACCTCTTTCGGGCGCATATTTTTGTCAAGCCTGAAAATTTCGGGGTGCGCCCAGACGTCCGCGCTGTCGTACGCGACGTAGATGGGAATATCGCCGATAAGCGCGACGTTTTTGGATTTTGCGTAGTCTTTAAGCGCGGTCAATTCGCGAAAGAACTCGAACTGTAAAAACCGCCAGAAATCGCACTCGTCTTGAAGCGCGGCGATTTTCTCGTCGGACAGCGTATCGCGCCGTCTTTCGTCCTTTTCCCACGTATCGAACGACGAAAACCCGTTTTTGACTTTGAGCGCCATAAACAGCGCGAAGTCGTCCAGCCAATATTCGTTATTTTCAAGAAACTTTGAATAATCGGAATTTTTTTGAAATCTTTTGAACGCGCAGCGCAGCACGCCGTATCGCGAGTTAAAAATTTCGGCGTAGTCAAGTGATTTTGTTTTGGCGCGTTTTGCCTCGTTTTCCGTCAAAAGCCCGCGTTTAACAAGCGTATTTATATCAATAAAGTACGGATTCCCCGCAAATGCCGACGGCGACTGATATGGGCTGTCGCCGAAAGACGTTGGCGATAACGGCAGTGTTTGCCAGAAATCGACCTTCGCGTCCGCCAAAAAATCGACAAAAGAAAACGCGCCCCCGGACAGCGCGCCGACGCCGTATTCAGACGGCAGACTTCCTATATGTAAAAGCACCCCGTTGAACTTTTCTTTCACTTGTGCGGGGCCTCCTCGTGCGTGACCGCCTCGCCGAGCCTGTTCGCCCAGCTTTCGCAATACAGGTCGTAATAGGATTTATTTTGTTCCTGTCTATAAGCAATGCACTTCTTGTTGTTGCACCATACAAACGACGGAATCCCGACGACAAACAGATACAGCGGCCCCAGAATCAGCGACTGAATGGTATGGCCGTACTCATGCACGGACACGGTTTTTTTGTACTCATCGCCGCGCTTGCCGTTGATGAAGATAAACGCGCCCAACGACACGCCGCCCCAATCGCCCTCGTGGAAGGTCAGGATTGCGCCGTGGTAATAGGCGTGCTCGCACCTGATATTTTTCAGGAAAAGCAAAAACCCCAATGCGTTCTGAATCGCGCCCCAGGTGAACTGTAAAACCAGGTAAAAAAACTGCAAGATATATTTCATAATAGCGTTACTTTGTTCTTATTCTGAACGTATAGCGAATGGGATTGCCCTTATTGTTCTGATATGCGCGGTTAAGTTGTTTGCCCGCATCGTTTTCGGCGGTGGGATACCTTAGTATGTATTCTGCTTTTTTATTGGTGACGTCCGTAACGTCGTTAGCACCGTCAAACGCCGCAAACTGATTCTTGTCGTTGTGGTAGCTGACGATGAGGTAATATTCGACGTCGTCGTCATTATTCGGCTTAACGCCCACAACCTGAATGACGATATAAGGATTTCTGTTGTCCGCGCTGACAAAGGAACTGCGCTTCACCGCGTTGCAGCCGTCGGGCACTTTCGTTTTGTCGGTGGTAGTCAACGCAGGGTTGTAGTATTTGACGGGAATGTCCAGCCCTATGACGGTCTGATAAATGCGCTTGCACACCATTGCGGAATACGTGACGTACCACCCGCGCGTGCCGTTGTCCACGTCTTCTTTGCGCGGATCCGGCTTGTTGGGATAAATATACTGCCCCGAAAGGTACGTAACCGCCGCGATCGCGTTCCTGTACATGGTCTGCGTGTCGGTTTCGGCAGCGCTCTTCTGACGGCGTTTTGTCGTGACGTAAACGGCAGGCGTACCCGCCGCGGCAAGAATCGCCATAATGGCAATGGTCACGATAAGTTCAACGAGCGTAAAGCCTTTTTTATTTTTGAAAACACGCCTTTTCATACTTATATAATTATACTACTTCGCGCGTACAGTGTCAATATATTATTTTTTGCAGAGAAAATGTTTCGGAACCGCTTTGAATATGTATCACCGCCGTTCTCCCCTTGCGCGCAACGCACTTTATGTCATTACGAGGCATTGCCCATTATGGGGTCCCCAAAAGATACTTTGTACTTTTGGGGAAAAGGCGCAAACAAGAAAAAGAGTGAGCGTTATCGTTCCCGATAACGCGATTTCAAAAGCGCAGTTTGCGCCGCATCGCCCGGAAGGGACACCGCATAAAACCCCCGCGGGATACTTTTGTACCCGTGGGAAAAGACGTGTTCACAAAATAAGGATTTGTCGCAGTGTGATATTGCGATTTCGCAAATCCGGGGACCCCAAAAGATACTTTGTACTTTTGGGGAAAAGGAGCACACAAGCAAAAGAGTGAGCATTATTGCTTGCAATAATGTGATTTCAAAAGTGCAGTGTGCGACGCATCGCCGGGAACGGACACCTTATGAAAGAATGCATTGCATACTTCATATAATGCGGATTCCCTTCCGGGAGATTCTCACGTCGCTTCGCTCCTCAGAATGACATAAAACATTTGCGAAGCATAATGACACAATAAGGCACGTCCGATATGCTCAAACATTGAAATAATTATAGTGGAGGATTAACATAAATGTTAAAACTTAGAAAAAACAAAAAGGGCTTCACGCTCGTTGAACTTATCGTCGTAATCGCAATCATGGCAGTCCTTGCAGGCACGGTCGCCGGTGTTACGGTTTCACAGTTGAACAAGCAAACAAATAACAGCGCTAAAACGGAAGTTGATGGCTTAATTAATGATTTCAAAACATTTATGCTTGATTATGACGGCACAATTTCGGATGATGGAACTGGTTTAACCGACGCCGTTGCTGCATTTGCTACGGAAGCAGGTACGACCAAAAATATCACAGATCTTTTGACCGCCAAAGGTGATAAATTGCCGAAAGCCGGCGAACATAAGTTTGCATATGAGGTTGATGGCAAAAAGGTAACATTCTCTTGCCAAGGAAAAGGAACAAATGCAACTGTTATTAAAGCCGAATACACCTATTCAGATGTTCTTGCGGGCTAACAAAACATACTAAACATAAAGGCGAGGCGGCTGCCTCGCCTTTTTATAGTTATTATGGATATGATTAAAAATAAGAAAGGGCTTACGCTTGTCGAACTTATTGTTGTGATTGCGATAATGGCTGTCCTTGCGGGAACAATCGCCGGGGTTACTGTGTCGCAGTTGGACAAGCAAAAAAACAACAACACCCTTTCGGAAGTCAAGATATTGATGAAAAATTTCAAAAACTTTATGCTTGATTACGAGCATAGGGGCGATATTTTGTCGGCAACAACCGCAGCCGCCGCAAAAACCGCGGGCGAGTCAGCAATGACAGCGTTCAAAAACGAAGCGACAAGCAGTGAGAACGTAGTATTTGTTGATAGCCTTGACGAGGCAAAAGCGGGAAAACATATGTTTAATACTTCCGTTTCCGCAACGGTCAGCGACGGCAAAGTTTTTGTAACTTTCACCATAGCGGCGAAAAAGGTTGGAACGATAGGTTCCGATCCTACGGTATCTTGGGACTACACCGAATAACCATACTATTTTAACTAAAAATTTTGACAAAGAAAAAGCGAGGCGTTTGCCTCGCTTTTTGATTTAAGTCGTGTAATATTTTAGTTGTCTGCAAGCGCGTCCGAATAGGTATAAATGGCTTTCGGTTGTTGATTTGCGTTGGTGCCTTTATGTTTGCAATAGAACATTACAGAAACATTACCGCCATCATCTTTTGCATTGCCTTCAGCATCACTTTTATAGATATAAGCGTAAAACTTATGTTCGCCCGCAACTTTCCCATTTTGGCTTGCATCTGCAGCAATAGAAAGGGCGGCGTCGGAAAGTTTGTTTTCCGATATAAAATCTTTAACAGCCTTGGTTAAACCATTAACAGTAGTAATTTTACCATCTTTTTCTGTCCAATTGTCATCATCGCCTGGTTTGGGAAGAGTATAGTCAATCATAAAGTTTTTGAAGTCCGAAGCAAATGTTTGAGCTTCCGTCTTTGCCGTATTGTTTGTTTGCTTATTAAGTTGCGCTACCGTAACACCGGCGACCGTGCCTGCAAGGACTGCCATGATTGCGATTACGACGATAAGTTCAACGAGCGTGAAGCCCTTTTTGTTTTTTCTAAGTTTTAACATTTATGTTAATCCTCCACTATAATTATTTCAATGTTTGGTATCGGTACCCGTCGCACACTGCCCCTTGTGGTCTTCCGCGCAACGCACTTTATGTCATTGCGAGAAGTTGCTTGCAACGCCGTGGCAATCTCCCGGAAGGGACACCTTGTAAAAGCGATGATGCGATGTTTTTGCCTATCGGCAAAAGCGATGTGCGCTAACGCGGCGATGTGTGTCTTCGACACGTTGTGATATTGCGATATCGCAATATCACACTGCGACAAATCCTTATTTTGCGATTAGTAAGTCAAAAACCGCGCTTGAAATGGTGTTTTTTATTATACTGTCAAAAGGACACTCTTGCTATCATATATAATAGGCGTGTTTTAATAAATATAAATACAAGTGTATGTGATGTGAAAATATAGAGTGGGTTGACTTTGGTATATGGGATAATAATTGATTGAAGTTTACAAACGAATTGTATTGATATTTTAATTAGTTCTCTTTTAAATTGACGTAAAGTATCTTGCGCGTTTTTTTTGATATGGTTCCCTTCCGCACGAAGTACTTATGTCATTGCGAGCGTAGCGTGGCAATCTCCCGGAAGGGATACGAAACAGCATATAAATATGGATTATTTATCAAACTGTCAAAAGGACACTCTTGCTATCATATATAACGACGGATTGAATAATGATATATTGATAAATAGTGGTGTTGATCAGGTGCGGAAGTTGGTGAAAGCGGATAAAATGGCGTTTATAGTTTTTGGTTTTGATAGACAGAACGGCGCATATTGTGTAATTCTCTCATTTATTATTATCCGTACGAAGTACTTTGTCATTGCGAGCGTAGCGTGGCAATCCCCCGGAAGGGATACGAAATAGCATATAAATATGGATTATTTATCAAACTGTCAAAAGGACACTATTGCTATCATATATAACGACGGATTGAATAAGGAGAAATTGTCCGGTGTCCGGAGTTAAGTTGTGTATGGATAAATATAATTAGTTTTAATACTGTATAATGTTTATTCGGTTTGTTTTGAATTCCACATAAACACTTTACTCGTTTTTGAAGCGGTTTCTTTCCGTACGAAGTACTCTGTCATTGCGAGCGAAAATACGGGGACCCCGCGGGATACTGTGTACCCGTGGGGAAAAGGCGCAAACAAGCATAAGAGTGAGCATTGCCGCCCCGACAATGCGATTTCAACAACGCAGTTTGCGCCGGGTACCCTGTATGAATTTTGGTAAATGTTAGTATTTGCTGGGAAAAATTTAAAAAAACGTATGAAAATATTTGAATATGTGCATTGAATGGGCGAAAGTTGCACAAAAATGGGATTTTTTTGGACTATTATACAATATAGTACTATTATAGTATTAAAGTATTTTCAAAAAAAGTATTGACGGGGCATATTTTATAAAGTATAATGATAGATGTGAAGGGAAACTATGACATTTTTTTATGCATTTTTCCCTGAACAAAAAAATATCGGACAAAACGTCGCAAAATAAGGATTTTTTGCCCTGTATGCTCAAATTTTGAAATAATTATAGTGGAGGATTAACATAAATGTTAAAACTTAGAAAAAACAAAAAGGGCTTCACGCTCGTTGAACTTATCGTCGTAATCGCAATCATGGCAGTCCTTGCAGGCACGATTGCAGGCGTAACCGTATCGCAACTTAATAAGCAAACCGACAATGCAAACAAAACCCAAGCCAAAAAAATCGCCGATACTATTTACACTGAATTGTTAGAAAATCCCGATATTAAATTTGCAGATACGATAGTAAACAATGTTGTTACCGCTAATGGCATGGAAACAGAATTAACTACTGCATACGGCGATATTGTTAAATGTCAGACAGGCGACACTGCAGTAACCGCTACAAAAGGTAAGGAATTCAAAGTCACTTATACTGCCGAAGTAAAGGATACTACTGATACTACTAAAGTAACTGCTTATGCATACTATACTGTAGAATATAAAGGAAAACAAAGCGGAGGAAAAGGCGATGTAACATACTTTATTTCTGCTGAAAATGGTGTCCAAGGCTCCGCTGATGACGCAAAGGCGGTTAACTAAATCACTTTTTAACAACAAAACCAAAAGCGAGGCAAACGCCTCGCTTTTTTTATACGGTCGCCCTTCCACTTGGCGCGCTTATGTCATTCCGAGCGTTTCACACAATTAAAAAACTCTGCAAGTTTTTGCAGAGTTTTGTTTTGGTTTGTTCCCTTTTATTAAATGCTGTAAATAAGGCGGTAAAACTCGGACATGGACGTCGTGCCGTTGCCGATGAGCGTGCGGATGCTGTCTTCCAAAAACGTTGCGCCGTGCTCTTTGGCGAAGTCGCGGATTTCCTCGGTTGTCCTGCCCTCGGATATCATGCGGCGAAGGTCGCTGTCGATTTCGATAATTTCGTAAATTGCGGTACGTCCCTTGTAGCCGGTGTTGCCGCAGCGGGGACAGCCGACAGGCTCATAAATGTGAGTGATTGACGGGTCTTTCAAAAGTGCGGCTTCTTCCGCCTTGATTTCACGTTTTCTCTTGCATTCTGGGCAAAGTTTTTTGACAAGCCTTTGCGCGACAACGCAGTTCACGGACGACGCGACCATGTATGACGCAACGCCCATATCGATAAGACGGACGATACTTGACGCGGCGTCGTTGGTGTGCAGCGTGGACAAAACCAAGTGGCCTGTGATAGCGGCGCGGATTGCGATTTCGGCGGTTTCCGTATCACGAATTTCACCGATCATGACGATGTCCGGGTCCTGACGCAGGATTGCGCGAAGTCCGCTTGCGAACGTTAAGCCCGCCTTTGCATTGGTTTGCACCTGATTGACGCCGAAGATTTGCTTTTCGACAGGGTCTTCGACCGTCGTTATATTGACGTTCGGTTTGTTGAGTTCGCTAAGGACGGCGTACAACGTCGTCGATTTACCTGAACCCGTAGGCCCCGTGACAAGAATGATCCCGTTCGGCGCTTTGATGATGCGGGAGAACTGTTCAAACAGTTTGTCGGGCATGCCAAGGTCGGGAAGCGTGATGAGCGCGGCGTCCTCGGTTGCAAGAAGACGCATGTTGACCTTTTCACCGTAAATCGTGGGCAGCGTGTTGACACGAAGGTCGATGTTGATGTCGCCGTTGTTGAAGTCGATACGGCCGTCCTGCGGGATTCGCTTTTCAGCAATGTTGATGCCCGCAAGGATTTTACAACGCGAAACGATACTGTTAAGCGTGGAAATGTCCAAGCGCATACATTCGACAAGCTCGCCGTCGATACGCATGCGGACAAGGATTTGCTCCTCAAACGGCTCAATATGAATATCAGACGCGCGGCGCATGTACGCCTGCGTGATAAGGCTGTTGATAAGTTTGACGACAGGCGTGTTGTCAACGCGGCTTTCGATTTCGGACAACTTTTGCTGGGTTGCCGCCGAAGTCTGCTGGACAACCTTTTGCGTCGCTTCGTCCGACACGAAGAAGTTGCCGGCGTTGGTGTAGTACTTTTCAATCGCGCTTTCGATGATACGCTGCGGCGCAAGGACAAAACCGACGTCCATACGCGTGACCATCTTTACGTCCTCGAACGCGCCGATGTCGTGCGGATCGTGCGTGGCGATTATTATCTGCCCCGCCTTCAGGTCAAGCGGCATTATGCAGTGCTTTTTGACGATTTGCTCCGGTACGTTTTTCAGAATTTCGGGACGACGGACGACAAGTTCCGTATTTATATAGGTCGTGTTGAAACGCTCCGCCATTGCAGAGAGCATCGCGTCCTCGGTGATAATGCCGCGCGACAACAATATCGCGCTGATTTTTTCGTTGGGATGGGTTTTTTGCCAACGTTTTGCGTCATCCAGTTGCGCCTGCTTGACAAAGCCTTTCTCTATCAGGATGTCGCCTAAACTTGCTCCTCTTTGCATCTCTTCTCCTTATGATATATAAATATTATATTCCGAATAAGTTTTTTATGCCGTCGATTATGGGCGTGCCCGCAAAAACCGTGACCACCGCGCCAAGCGCGATAAACGGACCAAGCGGAAGTTCGTACCCCTTTCTGACCTTTTTCGTCAGCAAAAGTACGCCGCCGATAAGCCCCGCCGACACTATCGCGATAAACGCCGACACAAGCGTCGGGTAAAGTCCCAACACAAGCCCCAGCGCAAAATAAAGTTTTATGTCGCCGCCGCCGATGCCGCCCGTCACGAGCGCGATTACGTAAAGCGGCACGCTGATAACCACCGCGCCCACAAGCCTGTGCCACCACACAACGTCCTTCGCCGTGAAAAACAGCGGGATCGACAAAATTATGATGAACACGACGATGCCGTTCGGGATCTCTTTCGTGTCGATATCTATGAACGTCATCACGATGAGCGCCGAAAACAGCGCGTCGTATATGAACGCGTTGGCGTTAAGCCCGATAAAATATGCCGACAACGTCCACAATACGGCGTTGAGCGACTCCACAATCGGGTACCTTGCGGAGATTTTTTCCTTGCAATTCCTGCACTTTCCGCCAAGAAAAATCCAACTGAAAACCGGCACCATATCGTACCATTTCAGCGGCTGCCCGCACTTCGGACAATAACTGTGTTTTTCGGTGAAAAACGTGCCTTTGGGAATGCGGTAAATGCAAACGTTCAGAAAACTGCCGACCGCAAGCCCGAAAAATGCGGAAAATATCGTGAATAACAGATGGCCAAGTTCCATTTTATCAACCGTTTCCCTTGATTCTGAAATAGAATTTGGCGAACTCTTTGTTTCTATCTCCTTCGAGCAGCATGTTTTTGTATTTATAACCGTCGCCGTCTGGTTCGATTGCGCCGCTATTGCCCTGCTCGAAACTGAAAATCCCTACGAATTTTTTGCCTTCCGACTGGCTGTAATCCGCCTCGATAAAGTCGATTTCAAGCCCCGGGGAATCGAATTTTATTTGCCCTTTGGCGTTATAGACGTCGCAGAACACCTTGACGGACGTAATCTCATCAAAGGTGTTGACAATCGCTTTGAAATAAACCTTGATTGTGAAACTGCCGTAAAACGCGCGCTTTTCGGCTTCAGTTGACGTGAAGTATTCCTGCGTGGTTGTGCCGCTGTCCGTCGAATACACAAGCCTGCCTTCTTCGGACGACGAGAACATCTTGTACTCGCCCGTCGGCACGTTTTTCATTGTATGGGTTTTTACAACGCCCTCGATTGTAATCTCGTTGTCGGCAGCAGGGAGTTTGTCGTTCTCATCCTGCAAATATACCTCAACCGACGACCTTGCCGCCCGCTTGATCTCGTTCTGGACGATTGTGCCAAGGTCTTTTGCGGCGGCGTTTTCTTTCTGGCGCATATAAGCCGTCGTGCCCGCCGTGACAAGCCCGCCGATAACCGTTGCGAGAATACCCATAATAGCGACGACCGCGATTGCTTCGACCAAGGTGAAGCCTTTTTTATTTTTTAAGATTTTTGCGAGTTTTCTCATTTTAATCTTTAAAGTACCTATCTACTTCGTCTTTGGGTATCGAGTAGCGATTGAGTTCTTCCGTGTTTTTAAGGTCGTAAGTCACGGTATCGTCGTTGAAAATGAAAATCCAGCGTTTCGTACCCTTGTCCGACGTCACCTGATACCTTGTGAACGCATAGCCCAAAAGGGTGATCGTCGTCTGCACTTTGGTTTTTTCGATTGAAATCGCAAACGGTACCGAGCCGTAATCGGTGTCGTAATTAAGCACCGCCGCGTACTGCGGCACGTTTTGCTCCACGTTGCCTTGCGTCGTTCTAATGTACGATACCTGCAAAATACTGTGCGGATACACGATATATTTGTCGTTGTACATGAACGTGTTCAAAAGAGCCTGCTCCTGCGCCTGCGACCTTTTGGCTTCTTCCTTTTTCGCCTTGGACATATAGCGCGTCGCCGTGTTGAACATGGTGAACGCCAGCGTGCCGACGATCGCAAACAACGCGATTGCAACGATACATTCGGCAAAGGTGAAGCCTTTTTTATTCAGTTTTAAGCGTTTCAAAACCTTTTTCATTTTAGCCGTAATAGTACCCGCCAAATGTCCATTTGGTATAAGTTTTCTTTTCGCTTGATTCGATATAGTCGATATCGATATCGCTGCCAGCGCCGCCCGCGCTTGACGATACGTCAAACGCCTGGAAGACCAGGTTTCCGATATTACTGCCTTTGACCGAAATATCTTTTGCGACAATTGTTGCCTGGTTGTTGTTTGAATATGCGTTGGGCAGAATTCCCAAAAAGCCCGTGGAGTTGTTGACGTATTTACCGTTGGGAAGATACACAAACCCGTTGATATAACCGCCACGTCCCAGAAGCAACTGGTTGCCCATCGTCCCGATAATGCACAGATTGCCGCTTTCAACGGTGTTGACTTCTTTTGCCGCAAGTTTAAGGCTGCTTTCGTTTTCACCGTTCATCGTATAAGAACCCGAATAGGTGGTGTAGAAGCCCGAGTAGAAATGCGTGCCGAGCATCGAGTCACTTCTGTCCGCCGAGTCGTCGTTGATACCGCCGCCCATGTTGACGCTGAGCTTATATGCGTTTGCATTGATGGAAGTGTCGCCGACAAGCATAATATAGGCGTTGTGTGTGCCCTTAACGCGCCAGCTGCATTTTCTGAACTCAATGCCCGCTTGAAGTTCGTAATCGCCCTTGCCTTCGCCGACCAGCGTGTACTCGTCGCCGTTTTTCACGTATGAACCTTTCTCCCCTTTTTCGACATTGACTTTGATATATTTCGAAGGCGCGTTGATATAAACGTAGACGTCTTTTTCGGTTGCGTCGATTGTAATATTCATACGTTTTGTATTGTTCAGTTGGTTAATCGTGTCGATTACGCCGCCATCTTTGCTCGCGCCAAAGACAACGGAGGATTGACCTTCTAACCCGGTATTTATACCGCCGCCAGAACGACCAAAGTTGAAATACGTGTCTTCGGATATGGTATAGTCAACCTGCGTACGTAATCCGCTCAGCGAGCCTTTGATATTGGTAAATACACCGCCTTGATTTCCGCCAATGGGATTTCCATTGTCGTCATAAGTACAATACAGCGGATCCAAGCCGAAAGTATTGTCGCAAGTCAACGGCGTGACGTTGTTGTCGATGCTGTTTGTGAACCGTAAAACGCGCACGCTTGTGTCGGGTTCGCTGCCGTTGTAAATCGCATAAAACTTATTGTCGGAGCCAATTTTCGTAAGCCTGTGTCTGATGTACGTCCATACATTATTGATATTTTTCTCTTTCCATTTAATCTCTATCCCGAGAAATTCAACAAGACCATTCATGTTCGCAAGATGGTCAACATCATAGAAGTTAGTTCTACCCTTTGGATCATCATTTGCCCACATATTGTTAAGCTCGTCGATAGAAATTTTTTTACTTCCTTCGTACAGTTCTTTCAATATTAAATAATCCTGTTTAAGCTCCCTTAACGGGTTCAGCGACTTGTTGTCCTGTACTTCGCTTACCTGGTTGTATTCTTTGACCTTAATTGTTTTGTCTTTGATTAGTTGGCGCATATCATCTTCGGTGAGTTTGGTTGTTTTAAGTATTGCGATTTTTGCAAACCCTTCGTCGATAATTTCCCTGAAAACCGCTGAAACGCTTGAATTTTTGTCCGCGTTTGCATACCGCGCGTTGGATGAGCGCAGATACATTCCGTGATCTTCGTCACTGAACGCGCGCACGGATAAGAATGCTGCTGTGCCAACGCTGGTGATTGGATTTTCGGCAAATATCATATTTTTCACATCACCTTTGCTCGTAATTGCCTTGAAACTGTTCTTGTCGCTATTGCTTAAAAGTGCCAGCTGTTTGACGTCTTCGACAAAATCTTTGAGCGTGTCTTTTACGCTGTCATATTTCAAAACGGTTTCAACGGTATCGCATTCCGAAGTCGTTGGTTTCACTCTATACGTGCCAAATGTCTTTTTTTCGCTCTCTTTTTGTTGCTGTTCACCAATGTTAGGCTGCTGGCCTAACGCATGCCTTGTCTCATATGTGGTCGGAAAAACACTTGTGTCTTGTAATACGTAATTTTTAACGATTGTTTTAATACTACTTTCAAATGCGACTTTGTTAAGGTCTAAAAACAGTCCGTCGCTAAATTTGGCAGCGTTGTTTTTGAATCTTTCCAGCGTGGCATTATCCCATCCGAAAACTTCTTTTATCTTTTCGTCATCGACCTTTTTATCCTTTCCGTTATAGAACTTCCCGTCGTGCATATAGTACTCTATCTCATAAGTGACATTTATGTGGACGTTGCCTTTATCTCCTTCCTGATATCCGTATTTGGGCATAACCGCTTTTTTAGTCCAGATAGCTTTTCTTGTCAATTGTCCCACGGTCCTTTCTATAACTTCTGTGCATTCATAATCCACCGTTGTGGTATAATTCACCTTATAACTTAAAATTATGCCTTTGCGATTAATGTCCCCAAAAGCCTTGTCCTTATACTCATAATCTTTTACGCTTACCGACAAGTCGGCAACCGCATTATAATTATCGTCAACTTTCCAGTAATCTGTTTTCAGTTTTTCAAGCGCCTGTTCCTCGTTCAAATTATAAATTTTCATAATGATATCAAGAAGACTCTGCTCCTGATATTCGCTTGAAATCATATCGCCAATGGTGTCGATTTTTTTCGCTATCACTTCGGCGTCGCCTTTGTAACCGAACGCGTTGATCCCGACAGCCTCGATATTACCACTACCTACGTAAATCTCGTTTACTTTGAGCTTCTGATATTTTACCGTGAGCGCGGCTTTGTAAGTTGTGTCGTTTACCGTGCTGACCGAGGTATTATTGAGTGTATTTTCCACGCGCGACTCCTCTACCAGTGAAGTGCTGTTAAGTTGGCGTTGTACCTTTACTTGTCCTTCCGAACCTTCTTTCTTTTCCGTATTTTCAATAAGCGACGCGTAATCCCAGTTATAGATATAAAGGTTGGAAGTTTCGCTGAATTCTACGGGATAAAGCTTTTTATGCTCTCCGTCTCCCGTTTCATCACCCGGCAAGTAGCCGTTGTTTTTCTTTAAGATATAGTTGGAGTTATATAATTTCCCGCTATTATTGTCCTTTTCCTTGTTAATTATGTCTTTGAAAGGTTTTTTTAAGTCGGTATAGGTTTTTCCGTCCGTTCCTTTTAATTGCTCAATAAAAGGTTTCAAGTTTTCGTTCTTGAAATTTTCTGCGGTTTTGTAATATTCTCTGTTTTCAATATTTCCGTTATTGCCATATAACCTATACCCGCCGGTATAGTCATAGTTGTAGGTTTTGTTTAAGTTATAATTCCATTTGTCGCCGTTGAAACCAAACACCTCTTTCAGGCGCGTAAAGAAATCATTGCCATTGCTGTAAATTTGATTATTTATGGTATCTTTATCAAGATAACGATTGAAGTTTGAACCGTTCATTCTCGTGAATACCAAGGCTTCTTTATAGTTCTTAGTTTTATCCGGTTTTTCGGGTATAAGTTCACCAAGATTTTCGGGCGCGATAATCATACGTCCCATGCAGAATATGTCACCCCTCATCTTGGTTTTGTTGTAAGACACGGTGGCGTTTTCAACTTTTTTACGATCCTCTTGTTTTGAAACATCTATTGTCCCTTTGCCGTCATAAATCGCCAGGTCGTGATATATGTATTCGGTGCTGTGGCCTAATGCTTTCGGCGCATAAACCCAGTTGTATCCACAGTTCACCCTGTCAAAGATAATATCGCCGCTGCAATATACGTTGCCGCCCTTCGGATACTGCATTATCATGTCTTCGGGTTTGCATTCGGACGTGGAATACATCGTCGCGCCGAGATATTGCGAGTTATTGACGCCACTTTTGTTATTGTACGTCGCGTCAACCGCCTGCAACTCGCCGTTAACTTTTACCCTGAGCGTTATCGTGACTTCTTCAACCTCGCCGCCTTTCTCCCAGTTTCTTGTCCAGAAAGTGTACGTTTCGGCATTTTCAGGCGCACGATCCATAAGGGTATAGTGCGAGACTTCGTCATAAACCTGCAACGGCAAAAATGCGTCGTCGTCGCCGTTTTTGTATTTCAGATACATCGCCTCGTTCACTTTGCCCTCTTGTTCGCGCTCTATGTATTCGCCGGTGCCAAGGATATCGAAGCCTGCAAAAGTCTTGTTGCCGATCGTGCTGTATTTGATATATTTTTTCTTGTACGTTTTTTTGAAAAGCGCGGGAAGATTTACGCCAAGGTCAAGCCCGCGTATTGTAAGGTTGCCGTCGCAATAGATATTGCCCTGAACTTTTATAACGTTGTCGGCAGCGCCGATAATAAGGTCGCCGTTGGCAAAGATGCTTCCCGTAAGACCTTCAAGAATGATCGGGTTGAAGTATCGGGTGGTCATCTTCTTCACGGTTTGCCCGTTCACGACTTCTTCATCCCAACAGTTTATTGAAATATCGCCCTCGATTCTCTTGAAAACAAGGTCGTCGCGCTTTTTTTCACCGCCCAAGTCGTTGTTGGTTACCAAGGCATTGCCGAACGTGTCTTTGAGCGTAACGTTTTTAACTGTCGTTTCTTTGTTATAAGTGAAGCTCACCGTTCTTTCTTGCGAGCCTTTTACGCCCCTTACGTCGACAAGCACGCTGTCAAGCGACGTCTTTACCTTTGAAGCGTTGGTAAACGTGACATAAACTTTCACGCCGTTGATTATTGTGAAATCGTCAAGTTCATCATCAAGATCGCCGTTGTCGAATTGGAGTTTGACGGGAGTATCTTGTTCAAGCTCAAAGGAATTGCTTTCGATAAGTTTGCCGAGATATGAGGAGCTTTTCAGCGTTTCGGTCATTACGAGCGCGGCGTTGTACGCGCGTTCCTGCTGGGTGTCCGCAATGCTGTTCGAGAAGGAGGAAAGCGTCACAAAGAGCATAGAAGTGCCTACGACGATAATAATCGCCATAGTCATAAGTACCATAAGCATCGCGCTGCCGCGTTTTTTATTGTACCGCTTGTTAAACCTTTCTATATTTTTTAATAACGTCAGCATAATTGACCTCCTTCCGTCAATCGTACTTTTTTATTTTTCCCGTCTTATCTTTGCGACTGCGCTTTCGCGCGTTTTTCGTAACTTTTTGTTATATTATAATATAATATCCTTTATTGTAAGGTGCCGCTTCCGCACAAGTAATGTCGTGCTATTCGTTCAGAATGTACGTGATCGTCATCGAGAACGTGCCCGAAACGTTGTTTCCGTCCGGCGTCATCGAAAGATACGTCAGATTGTACGACTTCACGCGCGCGATCGCGTCGGTCACCTTGTAAAGCGTCTGCATGCCCGTCTTGTATGCGCTCGATATGGTGTAAACCTTTTTGGTGGACGTCGTGACGGGCCTGCCAAGGCTTATCTCAACGTTGAAACCAAGGTCGCCAAAGAACTTGTACAGCGTTTCCGCAATCGCCACAGAGTCCTGATGTCCGGGCATATTGCTGGGCAAAAGTTCCTCGTTAAGGTTGTTTTTGGTGCTGGTGAGTTGTTTGTACGCCGCCTCGTTTTGTCTGATTTCTTCAACGAGCTTGTTGTACCTTGCCGGGCTCACCGCGTCGGTTTGCTTTTTGACCTTCGCGATGTCGCCTTCGACCGTCTGCAACTCTTCCTGAGCGGTTTTTTTGTCGTTGTTTTTCGGCATGATGCCAAGAGTGTACGTGCCGCCTACAAGCAGGAACAGGATAAGTATGAAAATCAATACTTTTTCTTTTCTGTTAATCGTCATTTTCCCGTCCTCCTTATTTGTCGCTGCCGCCGAAAAGTTTATCGTTCACGACGTCGAAACTTACCGAAAAATCGGTGGCGGTGTCCATCGACGGCTCGACGCTCTGAATATAGCCGCTGCCGTTTTCCTTAATCGCCGAAACATAGTTTCGCATCGACTGGGAACCCTTGCCCGTAAGTTTTAACGTGATCCTGCCGTTGGTGAAAGTGAACTGCGTCACCTTGCACTCCGTCTTTTGCGCGCTTGTGAAGATAATGTCGAAAATCGTGCCGGTAAGGTTTATCGCGGCGTCTGCTTCTTTCGACGTCGCCTGCGCGCCCGCAAGTGCGTTTGCAACGCGCGTTGCGACTTCCGTCAACGACTCGTATTGGTAAATCGTGTTGCCGTATTTGTCGGTGCCTTTCGTCACGGGGTTGCCGTTTTTGTCAAGCATCACCGTGAAGTTTTTGAACTTGTCTTCGTTCTTGGCAAGCGTGTTTTTCTGATTGGTGAGTTCCGTCTTGGCGGATTCAAGGTCGGACACGGCAGTGTTGTACTGCGAACGCGCCACAAGATACCACCCGACCATCGCGCATGCCACCACGACGACCGTAACGACAAGAATAAACTCAAACGAGGTGCTTTGCCCCGATTTTCCCATCGCCTTTTGCGCGGCGATAAAATCTATGTTTCTCTTTCTCTTTGCCATAATCCACCTCGTTATTTGAGCATTGTGCCGATAAGCGGTGCAAGCGCGTTGAAATCAAGCTGCTCGACGCCCGATACGCTTTCGGGTACGGGAAGCATCTTGACGTTAAGCCCCATGAAACCGTAAAGGTCGCTTTCGACCGACTGGAACCTGTCAAGGTCGCCCGTGATAAACACGTCGTCGAATTTGTAATCGGTATATTTCGAGCGGAAGAACTGAATCGCCTCGCTCACGATGCCGGAAAAGTCGTTGATGAAAAACGCCATTTCGTTCGCATAGTTTTCGTTGGGCATCGAATAAATGGGTTTCGACAGCGAGAAGACGTGCTTGTAATCCGCGAAAAGATACGACGTAATCGTCGTCATGCGATAGTCGACAAGCACGAAATATTGCGGCAGGTCTTCTTTCATAAAATCGACGAGTTTCGACAGCGCACTTTGCGAAATATCGATTGCCGTAAGTTTCATGCCGACTTCGCGGCAGCACTTTTTCAGGTTTTCGATGACAAGGTTGTCTATGTACGTGATCATAAGACGCGCCTTTTTCGCTTTCTTTTTCTTTTCGCTCTTCTCTTCCTGTTCTTCCTCGCCCTCTTCGGGGGAGTTCAAAGCGGCTTCCTGCATCTCTTCGTCGGGATCTTCGATATTTCTGTCAATCTCGACAAAGTCGACGGTGTGGCTTTCCGCAAGTTTTTTATCCGTGAAAAGTTCCGCCGAAATTATCGGATACAGAATCGACGGCTTTGCGTAAGGCAAAATCATCTCGCGGAACGGTATCTTGTTGTTTTCAAGGACGAATTTCGCCGCTTTCGACTTGATATCGTTTTTGCGGATCATATCGAGCATCGCTTCGGTAAGTTGAAGGTCGATATTGGTTGCGCTCGGGTCGTTCAGAAATTCACTGGGGAAATCCATATCGTAAAATTCTTTCACGGTGATTCTCTTTCCGCCCGCCGTCGCAAACATCGCTTTGAGTTTGTCGTTGTTCAAGTAGTAGTAAATCATAATTTTGCTCCAAATCTACCCTTTATTCGGTATCCGTGCCTATCGAGTCGTACATCGAGAACATAGGCATAAGTATTGCGATAAGTATTACGCCGATGACAACCGCCATTACAACCATAAGGGCGGGGTTTATCATTGCGGTAAGACTCTTGATTGCAGTGTCCGCTTCGTCTTCGAAATACGCGGCGGTCTGCCCGAGAACCTCGTCCAGAGAACCGGATTCTTCACCGACGAATATCATTGTCGTAAGCAGCGGATCGAACGCGTCGACCGTCTGCAACGCGGCGGATATCGACTCGCCCCTGCGGATTGCTTCGACAGCGTCGTCGATCTGCCTTGATACGTAAGTGTTGTCCATCATCTCCGACACCATCGTCAGCGCGTCGAGAAGATGTACGCCCGAACTCGTCAGCGTGCAAAGCGAGCTTGCAAAACGCGACGTATAAATCATTTTTTGCAATTTTCCGATGCCCGGCATTTTGACTTTCATTTTGGAAACGAAAAGGTCAACCGCCTCGATTCGCTTAACGATCGGGATGAAAATAATAAGCGAGGCGACGATGCCGATAATCAGTATGTAGTCCTTCATGATGAAGTCCTTGATTTTCAGCAGGATTTTCGTGACCAGCGGCAACTTATCTTCGGACACCATCGAAATCATCTTCGGCATAATCCAGACAAGCAAAACCACAACGACGACAAGACAAATCGCCATAACGATTTTCGGATACGACGTTGCCGATTTGATTTGCCCTCTTCTCTTTTTTTCCTTTTCGTAATAGTCCGCCATTCGGATAAGAGTCTCTTCCAGTTTACCGCTCATTTCGCCCGCCTTGACCATGCTCACGAGAAGGTTGGGAAATACGCCCGGAAGCGCACCCATCGACTCCGCAAGAGAGTTACCTTTCTGAACCTCTTCAAACAATGCGGCAAGCACGTTTTTGAGCTTCGGTTTCTCGGTGCGTTCGTAAAGCATTTCCAGCGACTTAATAAGAGGCAAGCCGGCGTTCAGCATCGACGCGAGCTGTCGGCAAAACTGCAACACCAGCGCGGTGTCGAGTTTTGAAAGTTTGCTTGCGTCGCCCTTTCCCGTGGCATGGACGTAATAGCATTTCAGACCGCGCGACGAAATGACCTGATTGAAGTCGTCTTCGCTCGTGGCGGTGATCGTGCCGCTTACGCGTTTTCCTTCCGGCGAAAGTGCCTTGTAAGAATACTTGTACATATTACCTCGCAATTATTTTGTCAAAACAAAAATATTCTTTTGCTAATTTATTATAACATACGACTTGTTAAAATTCAACATTAAAAAAAATTTCGGCGCAAAATATTGCAAAAACATAAAAAAATCGGGCGGAATTACGGCGGTTTAAGGTATTTTTCAAATTTTTCGGAAAATTATTTTGATTTTTTTGGCACGGGTTTTCAACACTTTCGTACGAAATTATACAGTCGTACAATAAAATTCCGCCGTGCGTTTGCTTTCCGGATTTTTCAAAAAACCGACGTTTTTTCGTAAAAATTCGCCAAAAAAACGCAATTTTTTATGTGCAAAATAATATACTTTATCGTTCGTTTTTGCATTATAAAGTCGCTTTTATGTCGGTCAAAAAAAATTCCGCCGTGCAAATTCATTATTTTTTCCGACGCGACCGAAAAAAGCATTGACAATATTTTTTTCCTTTATTATAATTTATGATACGAAACGCAGTTTTTTGTTCAAAATTTTAAGGAGATATATTATGGCAACAAAAAAGAAAGTCAATGTCGACGACGCTTTGGAAACGGCCGGAAACGTGACGGAAACCGTTACTGAAAACGTGACGGAAAGCACGACGGAAAATGCTGAAATCGCCGCGGACGAAACGCCTTCCGTAAATCCCGAAACCGTTGACGAAACCGAAAAAGCAAAGCAGCCTCTGAGTCTCGAAGACGCCCTTGCCGCGGCTGAATTTGCGGCAGGTCAGTATGAGTCTTTCGCCGCCGAAGAAAAGGCGGGAAAAGAAAGCGACACCCCGTCCGAACCGGAACCTGCGGCGGACGAATTGCCCGAAATCGGCGCGGCAACTTTCGATCCTTCGATGTTCGACGAAGGCGAAATCACGATGTCGGAAACCCCTGCGGAACCCACCGAGGAACCCACTGTCGAAGCAGCCGAAACTCCTGTCGAAACAACCGAAATCCCCGCTGAAGAAAGCACGCCGGAAGCGGCCCCGGAAGTGACTGAAAACGTTGAATCCGAGGCAGTCCCCCTGCCCGATTTGTCGGAAGAACGCCCTGTTATGGGCGGCGAAACGCCTGTTGAAAAGGTTGAAAAAACCGAAAAACAAGCCGCGAAAAAACCGTCGAAACCGCGCGAGAAAAAAGCCGCTACGGCAAAAAAAGCGGCGGAAAAATCCGCACCTGCAAGCGAAGAAAAACAGGAAGAAACGCCCGCGGAAGAAACGCCCGCAGCCGTTACCGAAAATGAAGAACAGCCGGTGACGGAAGACAAAAAAGTCGTCGCGAAAAAAGGCAAACCCGACAAAAAATCGAAGGATAAAGCCGCCGACGCGAAAGCAGAAAAACCCAAAAAGGAAGAACTTACGCTCGCGCAGCGTTCCGAAAGGTTGAGAGCGAAACTTTCGCCCGAAAAGAACTTCCGTCTGCTGAAAATCCTCATCATCGTTTTGTCGGTAATTTGCGCCGCCATCTCCGCATACGTTTATATTTTCGTGATTTACGACAAGACAACGCCCTTCTCGATTGCGAAAATCGTGCCGTTAATCCCGTTCATCGCGCAACTTCTGTTGCTTCTCATCACGTTACTCACGGCAGGCACGTCAAAGAGAAGACCTATCGGCGCCGCGCTGAAAGAAAATATACAGATTAAGCAGGAAGTCAAAGAAAAGGAAAAGGATGAAAAGATTTCCAAGGAAATCAGCGATCACCTTCTTGAACCCGAAGTCGCGCTCAACACGACCAAAAGAACGGTGGAACTTTCCAGTTTCCAGATTGACAACTTCTATAAGAAGAATATCGAAGAAATCAACGGAAAATACTACATGCAGGTCGCGAAATTCGACGACAGCGTCAAAGTTTTCAACGCCCTCGGCGCAACCGATATGGAATTGTGCGCGGTGAATATGGTCGGCAGTGCAAAATTCGACGAAATTCTCAATCAGCCCCGTACGAAAACCCTGTCTTCGCAGGAACTTGCGACGTATTTCATGAGCAAACCCAACGTTTTCACCATCAAAAAACGCGGCGCGCTTGACTGGACGTTCAAATACAGCAGCAAATCTTTCGGTATTATCCGCGAAAACGACGACAGTTACAAGGTTTCCATCAAGTGCTATCCCGACGCCGCGCAACGCATCAACGACGTCTATAAAGCCCTTGAAGACAGCAACTTCCCCAGCGGTCCGTTGTGGTATTGCTTCAACGAATTGAGAAACCTGCCCCCGCGCGTATGCAAATGGCTTGTCGATACGTCCTGCCAGATTTCGCAATTCCAGCAAATCAAGACGGATAAACTCAAAGACACCATCAAAACGGCGAAAGATTACGATATCGATATCGAGGATATCCGCACGAAGTTCCAGGCGGGCGAAAAAGTGCTGAAATTCCCGAAGTTCACGATGATTTTCTCAAAGGGTAACGACGCGGATATGACGACCTATCTCACGCGCGAATGCGAAGGCGTCGACGCTTCCGCCTATACGAAGGAATACTACTACAAATTCGCGGACGGCGTAAATTCGGTCAGCATTCTCTGCCCGACGAAAGGTCTTTCCGAAGACGTCATCATCGCAATTTTCGACGAAATCGAAAAAATCGCGAAATAGTTTTTCACAACGAAAAGCGGGTTAAGTCCGACTTAACCCGCTTATTTTTTTGTCGTTTTTTTGTTTGTAATTGCCGGAAAGCCCTTTCGGGCGCGACGGTGTAAGAAGCCCTTAAACGTACTTATTATCGACGTTTATTATGTAATAATAAGTTTTGTCGGACTTTATTTTTTCGTTCAATTCGCGCCTTATTTCGCGCGCGCCGAGTTTCACCCCGTACGGCACGACGACGTCGAACAAAACGTTTGTGTGCGTGTTGCCCTTCACAAGCCTGAAATCGTGAATGGTGATATCTTCGTTCATCGAGCGGACAACGTCCTGTACTTCCTTTTTCAAAAGGTCGGTTTCGGGATCGCCCACCGCAATCGGATCCATATGTATGACGAGATGCACGTTCATATCCCGCATAAAATCCCTTTCGATATTGTCGATCTGGTCGTGAGTTTCGATAAAGTTTTTGCTGCCGTCAACCTCGACGTGAACCGACGCATAAGTTATCGCCGGGCCATAACTGTGAATCATAAGGTCGTGGAAACCCAGAACCTCGTCGTACTGCCTGAGTTTTTCGGAGATTTTCGCGACAAGTTCCTTGTCGGGCACGGTGCCGAGAAGCGGATTTATCGTTTCTTTCAGAAGTTTTATGCTGAAAATAATAATGACCACCGACACGACAAGCCCCGCGTAACCGTCGATATTTACGCCCGTAACGTCGATTACAATCGTCGAAATCAGGACGGCAAGCGTCGTAAACACGTCGTTTCTGCTGTCTGCGGCAGACGCCTTCAACGCCTCGGAATTGATTGTTTTGCCGAAGTTTCTGTAAATCAGCCCCTGCAAAATCTTCAAGACTATCGAAACGGCAAGCACGATGTAGGTGTACGCCGAAATATTGACGCTTTCGGGCGTGATGATTTTTTCAATGCTCTGCTTCAACAGCAACACGCCGATAAGCACGACCGCAAACGCAATGATAAACGCCGCGATGTATTCGTACCTTGCGTGTCCGAACGGGTGTTCCCTGTCGGCAGGTCTGTTGGAAAGTTTAAACCCGAAAACGGTAACGACGGATGACGCCGCGTCGGACAGGTTGTTGATTGCGTCGGCAACGATTGCGACGGAACCCGAAAATACGCCGACGAGAATTTTGAAAACGCATAATATAACGTTGGAAATAATCCCGAAAATTCCCGCGACGATCCCGTAACGAAAACGCACTTCCTGATCGGAAGTGTTTTCATAATCTTTGATAAAAAGTTTTTTGAATAATTTCATTTTCAGATGCTGAAATCGCCGCTGTCGTCGGACTTCTCCGCGGCGGACGAAAGGTTATCGTCGTCCTTGATTTCAGCTTGTTCCGTAGTTTTTACGGACACAGATATATCTTCTTCTGTTTTTGTTTTTTCGTCGGAAACTTCAATGATTTCTTCCTTGACAATTTCGCCGTCCGTCTCAGGCGGGACAGGCGGAACAAAATCTGTATTTTCGACAGAAATGGCGTTTACACTGTCGTTTTCGTCCTGTAAAGTGCGTTCTTTGATGGATTCCGTAATACTGTCGATAAACTCGTGGTCGCGCGATTTCCTGTCGTAAACGCCCAAAAGATTGTCCTTTTCCTTTAAGGAATTGAACTCCTTCACTGCAAGGTACGCGACGTAAATCAGCACCAGCAGCATAAGCACGACGTACAATATCCAGCTTTTTGAAAAGTACGTCAGAAACGCGATTATAGCCGCAATTCCGAGTGCCAGCCCGAACACGAGCCACACCTGAACTTTGGGTTGCGCGCCGGGCATCATTTTGTCCATATTCGTATAAAAAACGTAGCCGAGGCTCACGCCCGTGAACATCGCCGAAACGATGACGCCGACGATACGCCACGCTTTCGTACCGGCGTTTGCACAATACCCGCCGAACACAAGCGCAACGATGAACAAGAAAGCGATTATTATGTATTTCCTGACGAATTTATCGCGGGATTTTCTGCTTTCTTCCACCATGCAGTCGCGGCATTTGTTTTCAAAAACAACCCTTTCAAGGCTCGACAAAGTCTTGCCGCAGCGTTTGCAACGGGTGTTGAGCGCAATGTTTGCCTGCGCTTTTTTGAAGTCGTACGATACGTTTGCGCGCTTTAATATTTCAGCGACCTTTTCTTCTTTCGTAAGTTCTCTCGGTTGTTCTTTCTTGTGTGCCATAACCCACCTTTTATTATATTTTATCATATAGGTTGCAAAAATACAATAAGTTTTTTAATTGCCTTGAAAATATAGTTTGAATATGGTATAATTCCGACAGAAAACATACGAGGTGTATTATGTCAAAAATTCAGATTCAGCTTTCGGACGGCAGAAACATAAACCTTGATCTTTACGAAGACGTCGCGCCGATTACGGTCAAAAACTTCAAAAAACTCATCAAAGAAAACTTCTTCGACGGGCTTTGTTTCCACCGCACGATAAAAGATTTTATGATTCAAGGCGGCGGTTTCGTCGCGGACGGTCGCGCGATTAAGGAAAAAGGCGGCGCGGACACGATAAAAGGCGAATTCTTGTCAAACGGCGTGAAAAACGACCTGCACCACGGCGAAGGCGTGATTTCGATGGCGCGCACCAACGTCAAAGACAGCGCGTCCAGTCAGTTTTTCATCTGCTCTGCCGATTGTGCGTTTCTGGACGGACAATATGCGGCTTTCGGGAAAACTTCGGACGAGGAAAGTCTTGCGGTCGTGAAAAGCATTTCAAAAGTCCCGACTCACAGTTTCTCGTGGTTTGACGATATTCCGAACGAGCCTGTTGTCATAAAAACTGTTATTTTGACACAAGAATGATTTTCCCGACAATTTTTGCAAACAAAAACCCGACGCACCGCGTCGGGTTTTAATTTGTATTTTTTATTCTTTACGCATTTTTTGCACCGCGGCGTCAACCGCGCCCTGCATCATGCGTCCGATTCGTTTTATGAAACTGTCGATTTCTTCGGTCATGCCGTGCTGCAACCATTGCACCATCAGCGCGACGTAAGTAATCGTGAAGTAGTTTGCGATAAATTCAATATCCTCGTTGTCGATGATGACGTACACGGATTTCTGGATAACCTGATCGTGAACGGCGTCGTAAATCGACTCGTAAATAAACTTTTCGATATATTCGCGCCCAAGACTGTTGAAAGCCGAAAGCGTCATCGCGCGGTTGTCGTAAAGATAACGCATGATAACGTCGATTGCGTTGGACGTCGAAAGTTTTCTTATGTCGCCGACGACTTGTTGCGTTTCAAACTTATACAGCCACTCGAACAGTTCCTTGATATCCTTGAAGTGATAATAAAAGGTCTGACGGTTATAGCCGCAGTTTGTGACGATTTTGTCGATTGTGATTTTTGAGAAAGGCATTTCCTGAATAAGTTCTTTCAGGGAGTTTGCCATCATTTTTTTCGTGTTCAACGAGTTGCCCATAATTAAGTATTTCTCCTGTTTTTCGAGGCTTCGCAGCCGCAGTAGTCCTGTCTGTAAAGCCCGAATTCTTTTGATATATTCACGGATTCCTGAAATCCGTTTTCTTTTTTGAAGTCGTTGACGAGATATTTCACGCCGTACGTTTTCGCAAGTTCCTCGCCGATGTCGTTGATGACGACGGCGTTTTTCATCGGACTTACGGAAAGCGTGGACGCAAAGTATTCAAAGCCGTGTTCTTTTGCGTATTCGGCGGTTTTCGTCAACCTTGTTCTTATGCAGACGGCGCAGCGCGGGCCGCCTTCCGTCGTGTCGGAAAAGCCCGAGACCGCCGCAAGGTAATCTTCGTCGCGATAACCGATTTCAACGATATTAAGCCCGAGTTCCGCCTTATCGACGTACTCTTTCAGCGTTTCAAAACGTTTCTGATATTCGCTTTCCGGAAACGTGTTTGGGTTGTAATAAAACAAAGTAACGTCAAAATCTTTCAGACGATTTATGACGGCGGTCGCGCACGGCGCGCAACAGCACTGCAACAGCATCGACGGTTTCCGACAGCCTATCGACGAAATCTCGTCCTGCATTTCTTTGTTGTAATTACGTTTATTCATAATTCAACAACAATTTTAATAAGTTAAAAAAAATTTGTCAAACGTATAAACGGTTTTTTACAATAAAAATTCAATGTAATAAAATTTCGTTACAAAATTGCTTTTTTGTATAATTTAATCATTAATTTTACTAAACAAATGTAAAAAAACGATAAAAAACAAAAAGTTTCCTTGGAAAAACCGCGGAAACCTTGAAAATTCGTTACTATTTTTCTTTTTTCTTTTTGTTGCAAGCCTCGCAATCGCCGTTGCAGTAAATTTTTGAGCCGCACGACGTCTTTCCTTTTTTACGGTTTACGACGACGTACGCAATCGAAAACACAACCCACAACGAAAGCGCCACTATTAAAATTATATCAATCGTTTTCATGTCAGCAAGCCGCCGCGATCTGATAAACTATGCACGAGCAAACCCACGCAAGCGCGCACTGATAAACGACGACAACGGCGGTTTTCCATACGGAACCCAACTCTTTTCGCATCGTTGCGACGGTCGCGACGCACGGCGTATACAAAAGCACGAACGTCAAAAACGACAAAAACGCCGGGATCGAAGTGAACAACGCCGTCATTCCGCCGCTTCCCGCAAGCATCTCGATCGTGCTTACGACCGCTTCTTTTGCCGTAAATCCCGCAATGAGCGCGGAAACGATTTTACCGTCGTTCATACCAAGCGGCTTAAACACCGGAGCAAGGAAATTGCCGATATGTTCAAGCAGACTCACATTGTCCTCAACGCCGTCGGTGATGAAAATAATGCGGCTGTTGTACGCCTGCAAAAACCATACTACAAGCGTGGCAAGGAAGATGACCGTAAACGCGCGCGTCAGAAAGTCTTTCGACTTCTCCCACATAAGAAGAAGCACGCTTTTTGCGGACGGCAGACGATAATTCGGAAGTTCCATTACGAACGGTACGGGCTTGCCCTTGAAAATAAGTTTCCCGGACACAAACGCCGTCAGAATCCCCAAAACGATGCCGAGAACGTACAGCCCGACGATAATCAGCGACTGCTGCCACCACTTGAACACGCCGCAATTTACGACCGCGTAATACACGACCGCCTTTGCCGAACAGCTGATGAACGGAATAAGTCCGATCGTCATTTTTCTGTCGCGCTCGGACGCAAGGGTACGTGTGCTCATAATCGCGGGGACGGAACAGCCGAATCCGACGATGATAGGCACGAAACTGCGCCCCGATAAGCCCAGTTTTCTGAGCGGTTTATCCATAATAAACGCAACGCGCGCCATATATCCGCTGTCTTCAAGGAGCGACAGGAACATAAACATAACGACTATGTACGGCAAAAGCGACACGACCGCGCCAAGCCCGCCGAACAAGCCTTTGTCCAGAAAGTCGATAATCGCAGGATTCGTGCCGAATTTCGTGAGCCCTTTTACGACAACTTTGTCCAGCGCGTCGATGCCCATCTCGATACCGAGCCCGATATATTTGCCGATAACCTGAAACGTGAGCAGGTAAATCGCCGCCATAATAAGGATAAACAGCGGTATCGCGCCGTATTTGTTCGTCAGTACTTTGTCGATTTTTTCGCTTTTCAGGCGTTCTTTCGACTCGTGCGGTTTCACGACGCATTCACGCGAGACCTTTTCGATGAAGTCGTACGTCATCGACGCCATCGCCGCATCGCGGTCAAGCCCGGTGTCGTTTTCCATCTCGACGACGCTGTGTTCCAGAAGTTCCTTTTCGTTTTCGTCAAGGTTCAGACGTTTGTCGAAGTCGCCGCCCGTCGTGATAAGGTTCATCGCGGCAAATCTTCCCGAAATGCCCGCGCTTTTCGCGTGGTCTTCGATAAGGTGGATTGCGGAGTGCAGGCATCTGTGCACGGGACTGTCGCTTTCGCAAATATCTTTTACTTTGGGTTTAATCTGTTCTTTGGCGGTTTTGATAACGACGTCAATAAGTTCGTCAACGCCCTCGTTTTTCGCGGCGGATATCGGCACGACGGGACAGCCCATCATATCCGACATTTTCTGAATATCGACGGTGCCGCCGTTTCCGCGCACTTCGTCCATCATATTCAACGCAATGACCATAGGAATATCCATTGTCATAAGTTGCGTCGTGAGATAAAGATTTCGCTCGATCGTGGTGGCGTCGACAATGTTTATTATGCCGTCGGGTTTTTCGTTCAGAATAAAGTCGCGCGTGACGATTTCTTCCGTCGTGTACGGGCGCAACGAATAAATGCCCGGAAGATCGACGATAACGCAGTCGTCGTGCTTTTTCACAACGCCCGACTTTGAATCGACCGTAACCCCCGGGAAATTGCCGACGTGCTGATTCGACCCCGTCAGTTGATTGAACAACGTGGTTTTTCCGCAATTCTGATTGCCGACAAGCGCGAATTTCATAAGGCGTTTACCTCAATCATTTTCGCGTCGTCTTTGCGGATTGTCAGTTCGTATCCGCGCAGGCGAATCTCGATAGGATCGCCCATCGGCGCATATTTTATCACCGTAACGGCGGTTTTCGGGATAAGCCCCATGTCAAGAAGACGACCGCGCAAAACGCCTTCGCCCCCGACTTTCGTTATTACCGCGCTTTGATTAACGTGTACTTCGTCAAGCGTCATTGTACAAATATCTCCCTGGAATATGAAAATAATATCACTTTCGCCTTTACGTGTCAATTTTATTTATTTCACTTCGTGTATTATTATATAACAAAACCGACCTTAACTTTGGCGACAGCCAAAATATAACTTTGACGAAGTCAAAATATAACTTGCACTGCAAATATAACTACTAAAACGCCCAATTCCCTTTTTCAAAGATTTTTACGGTTTTTCCGTCGCGGGTGACCGCCTCGATTTCCAGATCTTCGCTGCCGATCATAAAGTCGACGTGAATGAGCGAGTCGTTTATGCCCTTTTCCTTGCATTCGTCAAACGAAAGATTTGCGTATCCTTCCAGACATTCGTTAAAGCCCCTGCCGAGCGCGAGATGGCAGCATGCGTTTTCGTCGAACAGCGTGTTGTAAAAAGTGATGCCCGAGTTTCTGATGGGAGAGTCGTAAGGCACGAGCGCGCATTCGCCGAGATATGCCGCGCCTTCGTCCATCGAAATCATGGAGCGCAACAAATCTTCGTTCTTTTCCGCACTGACGTCAACGACTTTTCCGTCCTTGAAAGTCACGCTGAAATTCTCGATAAGCTCCCCGCGATAAGACAGCGGTCTTGTTGCGACGACTTTTCCGTCGGCGTTGCCGCGCATGGGCGACGTGAACACTTCCTCGCTTGGAATATTCGGGTTGTATTCGATTCCTTCAAGCGTGTCTTCTTTGCCGCCAAGGAAGTTACAGCCGTCGATAAGCCCCACTCTGAAATCGGTGCCGTTTGACGATTTATATTTCAGTTCTTTTATTTTCAGGGAGTTTAAGTAGTCGCAGCGTTCCTTAATGTCCTTGTTGTGCTCGTTCCACGCTTCCACGGGGTCTTCGCCGTCGGCGCGGGACGTGAACAAAATCGCCTGCCACAACTTTTCGACAGCCTTGTTTTTCGTGTCACCGGGGAACACCTTTTTTGCCCATTCGACGCCCGGCACCGCCGCTATGCACCACTGATAATGGTTGTCAAGTTGGTCGCGGTACGGTTTGAACGCCATTGCCCTTGCTTGCTGCGCTTTCGCGACTTTTTCCTGATTTACGCCCTTCAATGCGTCGGGATCGTCGGACTCTATAAATATCCGTGCGGGACGGGTTTCGACAAAGTGTTTATACTTTTCTTCTTCCCACTTTTCGGTGCGGGACAACACGTCGAGTTTGCAGTATTTATAGGTCGCTTTCGTCACGGGATTGTATTCCCATTCGACGGTGACCTTGCCCGCGCCCGCCTTATAACATTCTTCCACGACCATTCTCACAAAGTCGAGTTGGTCGGGACACGCTCTCACACGGACGTCTTGTCCTTTTTGCACGTTGATGCCCTTTCTTGCGATAAGTTTCGCATATTTTTGCAGTTGACTTTTTTTCATAAATCACCTCAGCTGTTTCTTTGTATGTAATTTTACCAAATTATCTTCTAAATGTAAATTTTTATTCGCGTACTTATTTGGCAAATTATACTTTAAAATAAAAAGGCATTTCATATTTATCGCTTTTAATTCAACCAAACAAGACAGACAGTATAGGAAAATATACATTGCGTGGCATAAAGTGACAAACAAAACAGCAACGAACTATTGCGATAGTTTTTCCAAAAAGGACAAAACCTCTTTGATGTTTTACCTTCCCTCTCTCTTTCGACAATCGCACCCTGTTCCTGAAATAAAACAAAAAAAGAACCCGACAGTGATCGGGTTCGTTTTTTTTGTAAGCGGTGGAGAGCCTGCCAAAATGGTCGAACCTGAATTAAAAGAAAAAGAGTGTTTTGCTCGTTTTATTTGTTTTTCTTCCTGTAAAATTTGGTCTTTATTGACTTTCAGCCGTTCAGGGCTGTCGGTAAAATTATAGGTTATAACGATTTCGTCTTCATACTCCAAATCACCGTAATTCTTGATTTTCTTCTGCTTCAGAAAATCAGGCGTATATTCCTTGTGGTAGGTTATGATGCCGCAGTAAAAGGAATTGCGAAGCATTTTCGAAATGTACGATGCAAACCACCGCTCCTTTCCCAGCGCCGTCAGCCGTCCCGCTTTCTCAAGCTCGTACTGGATGGTTGTTACTCCCATTCCATTCAGGTACATAGCCGCCTGATTTCTTTTGAAAACCAAGCGTCTATGTACGCTATATTCAGTTCGACAAATTGGAATTTGTCAGTCCAAAATCAGGACGCCTGCGCAATCGGACATTTGCGTAAATGAAAGGTCTGGAAAATCTTTTCTCAGTTCCTCAACGACAAAGTAGATTTCATCATTATCCCATG
>ERZ780149.805-NODE-805-length-38602-cov-3.946922_pt1 | contig 38602 bp, 44 predicted proteins | sample MGYA00511367_ERZ780149 | MGnify/ENA primary metagenome ERZ780149 (study PRJEB29588, sample SAMEA2153852) | human gut metagenome | biome: human gut; feature: human-associated habitat; material: faeces | place: Denmark | collected 2008/2010 ... | reverse complement strand
CGGCGGTGTACGGCTCGTGCGAATCGGCATGCTCCGCGGTGCTGGCGGCGGTTTCGAACCGGTTGAGCAGTTTCGCCATCTCGCCGGCATGTGGCGTGATCACCACCTGGCCGGGCACACGCTCCGGCAGCAGGTCGAGTGCGCCGGCATCCACCACGATTGGCGGCATGTCGTAGGCGTCCTTGTTCTCATCCTCGCTGCCGAGCGCGTAATGCTTGAGCAATGCGGCGATGGTGTCCCGCTGCATATCGCCGTCGGTGCCCTCGACGCTAGCCTCGGGCACGCCGGACCCCACGACCCAGGACTGCACATGTCCCTTGCCGATCACGGCTTCCGGCAGTGCGGCGAGCACCATGTTCTGCGCGCGCTCCGGGCCCAGATACCGGACCATGCCGGTGTTCGCGCGGGCGGCGGCGCTGGCGGTGAGCACGGCGGCACCGGGGTAGCGCTGCGAGCCGGTCACCAGACCAACCACGCCCCGGGAGTATTTGGAATCCTCGAACCTGGGGAGACGGACCGCGTCGGACGCGAACGAATTATCCACCACCTCGACGTCCGGATCCTTGTCGTCGATATCGAATCCGAAATCGAGCAACTCGATACGGCCGCAGGCGAACGTGGCGGGCGGCAGCACCGCGCACGGCTTCATCGCGCCGAACGTGACCGTGACCGTGGCCGGAATGTACGGGCCGGGCAGAGAACCATCGTTCACACCGACGCCGGATGGCGTATCCACGGCAAGTACCAGCGGAAAATCGCCTGACGACTCACGGTTTGGCAGGGCGGGCTCATCGGGAGCCTCGCCGTCGAGACCAAGGGCGGAGGCGAGTGCGGCGGGGATGCCGCGTAGCGAGCCTTGGATGCCGATGCCGGTCATCGCGTCGATGATCAGATGCGATTTCCTGGCCACGGCGATGGCGGTCTGCAATCGCTCGCCGGCCTCACCGGCGGAAAACCCGGACGCGCAACCGGGAATATCAGCCGCGGGATCAAGCACCAGCACCTTGCCTCCGGCGCGCACGAATGAGGCGAATCCGGCCTCATGCAACGACCGGCCCACGGCGATGGCGGTGACGTTCGCGCCCTCCTGGGCCAGCGCGGCGGCCGCGAACAGACCATCGCCACCATTGTCTCCGGCCCCGGCCAGCAGCACGATCGACGTGTCCTCCAGCGCCAGATCCTCGTCGTCCAGCATACCGGCCGCCATGTGGGCCGCGGCCTGGGCGGCCATGCGCATCAGCGGCACGCCTTTGTCCAGCAGGGGTCGCTCCATGGCCCGGACCGTATCGGAGTCATAGGCGCTGTGCAGCAGCAGTTCGCGACGATCGGCGTCTTCGGTGTATTCCATGGCAACCCCTTTCTTGTGTTTGTTACTTGCGGTCCGTGTTTACAGGCCGTACACCTCGTGGGCGAACTTTTCGAACACGGGGATCGAGCGCTTGACCTTCTCCGTGTCGATGCAGTAGGCCATGCGGAAGTATCCGGGCACGCCGAAGCTGTCGGACGGCACAAGAATCAGGTCGTATTCCTTGGCCTTCATGCAGAACGCCACGGCGTCGTCCTCCAGCGCCTTGGGGAAGATGTAGAACGTGCCGCCGGGGCGTACCACGTCGAAGCCGATGCCGGTCAGCGCATCGTAGAGCAGGTTCATGTTCGTCTCGTAGACGTTGAGATCGGCGGTCTGGTCGATGACCTTGGCCACGCCCAGCTGAATCGAGCTCGGCGGGCAGTTGTGGCCGGTGCCGCGCGAGATCTGGCCCATCATGGGCACGAGCAGGTCGGCGTCGGTGGCTGTGGGATTCACCGCGACATAGCCGATGCGTTCGCCAGGCAGGCTCAGCGACTTCGACCACGAGTAGCAGGTCAGCGAGTTCGCGTAGAAGCTGGCCGGGTAGGGCTGGGTGGCGCCGTCGAACACGATTTCGCGGTACGGTTCGTCGCTGATCAGGAAGATATCGTGGCCGTATTCGACCTGCTTGGCGGTCAGGATCGCGGCCAGACGCTTGAGCGTGTCCGCTGAATACACCGCGCCGGACGGGTTGTTCGGGGTGTTGATAAGCACGACCTGCACGTTCGGGTTAAGTGCAGCCTCGAATGCGTCGAAGTTGATTTGGAAGTTCTCGGTGTCGGCCGGCACGATGGTCAGCTTGGCGCCGGCGCCCTTGACGTACGGCTGGTATTCGGGGAAGTAGGGGGCGAAGGTGATGATCTCATCGCCCGGCTTGGTCACCGCACGCATCGCGTGGGACAGCGCGCCCGCCGCGCCCGTGGTCGGGAAGATGTGGTTGCCGGTGTATGCCATGCCGAAACGTTCGTTGAGGTTTTCGGCGATCGCGTCCTTGACGGATGGGATACCGAGCGAGGGGGAGTAGCCGTGGATGGCCACCGGATCGCCGTTTTCGTAGAGGTCGACCATGGCGTCGGTGAAGGATTTCGGAGCCGGCACCGAGGGATTGCCAAGGCTGTAATCGAACACGTTCTGGTAGCCGATTTCGGCACCGCGGCTCGTGGCGTACTCGCTCAGCTCGCGAATCACGGACTTGCCGCCAAGCATGGCCTTGTATTCCTCATTGATCATGGCTGTTCTCCTCGCATGGTTGTACTGGTATGCACCACGCTACTACTATCGCGGCCGGTTTGCGCCATTTGCCGCGCCGTGCCTAAGCTGGCTGTTCTATTTGTTCTATTTGTTCTATTAACTGTCGAAACCGCGGAATAACGCCGATTTCCGCTACAGCTCCATGATTATCCACAACCGTTCATAGCGAGCGCTGTGGGACGGCGGGCGGAAAACGGCCGAATCCGCGTGCCGTCCCACACCTCGTGCAATCCACGTTTCGGGAAAGCACCACCGTAAGACCGGCGCGCATCCGCATCCACGACAGGAGCCTTACCGGCCGTAATCCCGCACTCGATTATTTTTTCTGACAGGGAATCGAACCCGAAACACTAACCCATGCACGCCCCACCGCAAACAGCGAATAACCAAATGTATGCATTTTCGGCACCATGAGCGAAGGAGTTCGCAAACACAACAGTGATTGGCATATACGGCATCGACTGGATGAACAGCATCGCGTCCTCATAGGTCAAGACCCACTGGGACTCGTCGCCCTTGGGTATAGGGACATTGCCTGTGTCATAGTCGTTAAGCAGCACAAGACTCGGCAAATATCGTTCCAAGATCTCGGCGGTGCCAGCAATTTCCGGTTCGGTGGACCTCGATAGCACCTTGACGACGGCGTGAAGTGCGTCAAGCCGCTTGCGATTGATGGTATAACCATCAACGAGATGCTGCTTCAGAACTGAGTTGGCTCATCGCCGGAAATAGATGCCTTCCTTGGATTTGACGCGGTATCCGACCGACAGGATCATATCCAGGTTGTAATGCTCGACTTGGTATGTCTTACCGTCAGATGCAGTTGTCGCAAATTTTGCGACAACTGAAAATCCATTGAGCTCTTCCCTTAATGCATTGCCGACATGCTTGCCGATTGTTTTGATATCGCGGCCAAACAGCAAGGCCAATTGCTGTCTGTTAAGCCACACCGTGTCCTCGTCTACCTTCACATCGAGGTGCACGGTGTGGTCCGCGCTCTCATACAAAGCAATCTGCCGCTTCAGTTCCTCGCCAGTCATGAGATCGCCTTTCTTTTTTCGGGCGTCTGTAAATCATGTCGTTGTCGTCGCTAAATTATGCATCCAGTTTATCAGGGCAGTCGAACGTTTGTTCGATTACTGTATCTCTCATATTTGTATGACTTTCCCGGCTCCCGCCATCAATCACCAGTCGCAGGTAATCGCGGTCGGCGGACTTGCGGCGTGGCACGAAACGACTGATGATGGAGTCCTTCTTGCCGCGGTTCTTCACGTACAGGAAACCGAACACGGAGAACACGACCGCGCCGATGAAGTTGACGACCAGATCCTCCATCGTGTCGATCAGACCGATGTCGAGGTAGCCGCCGAGGCCCAGGTCTTGGCCATTGACCGTGACCTGGGTAATGTCGTTGATGCGAATCGCATGGTTGGTGTGCGTGGGGTCGAGCATCACCGAGCTGATGGAATGCACGATGGCGTCCTTCTGCATGTCGAACCCGAACAACTGGTCCATGCCGAATTCGAAGAACTCCCAGATCACGCCGATGGTCATGGAGAAGCAGAAGGACACGATCGCCAGATACAGGGGCGAAAGCTCGAACTTCACCCGGTCGGACCGGTTGAGCAGGTCGACCAGCGAGAAGCCGATCGCCGCAGCGAGGAAGCCGTTCATCGTATGCAACACCGTGTCCCAGAACGGGAAGATCTCATAGAACGAACTGATCTCGCCAAGAATCTCAGCCGAGAACACGAACACCAGCACGATGACTTCCAGCACCGAAGGCAGCTCGATGCGGAACTGCACCTGGATGAACGCCGGCGCCAACAGCAGCAGCAACGTCAGGATGCACAGGAACACATTTTCGTAGTCGCCGTTAAAGAACTGGAGTATTGCCATGGCGAGCACCAGCATGCGCAGCACCACATAGACCGCGAATGAGCTTTTGTGTTCGCGGATTTCCATGCCCACGGCTCGGCTCATGGTTTTCCAGCGTACGCGCCAGGACGGTTTGCGTTGTGCGTCGTGCTGTTGCGACTGTTTCCGGGTCATCCTTGCCTCTTTCTCGCATTGTTCTCGCGCCAGTCTATCCGAACCTGCTCACAGGCAATCGGCAAGAACGGGCGATAGTCTGGCCGCACGAACCGAACGGAAACCGATGTTGTCTCGATTGTGGGCCACGCGAATCATCCGACAATGCTCGATGAGGCCATTACGCCGGCTCCTCATGGCTACTGGTCGTAGGGCTGGCAATCATGGCCATGCCGGTAGTTTGGGCTATCGTGAGGTGTGCGAGATGGGCTTTGTGCCGGCTGGCAGCAAATCCAAGCAGCGAAACAACGGAATGAACGAAGCGAAAGGAACGGTATCTGATGACTCCGATTGAATTGTCAACCCGACGCCGGGTTACGGGACTGACTTCGGATGAGTTCGCCAGGCTGTTCGTCTCTTTGCAGCGTGAAGTGGACGGCGAAGCCGCGCATTGGAGCGCCACGGATGTCGAATCCTGGGAGCTGGTCGGCCCGCCGGTGACCGCCGAACAGCATCTCATCGACACGTTCGCCGCGGCCAACGAATTCGTGGCCACGCTTGCGGACCGCCTGTACCACACGATTATGCCAGTCACGGAAGAATCGGTCATCACCGCATACGCTGATGACCTCACATTCTGGGCATCGCATCCGGACCTTGGCGGAGTGCCGTGCGCATTATGGAACATCGCCGCACTGCAGGCGGCCGAATGGGCCCGCAAGGAAACCGGCATCGCCTGTGAACTGGACGTGCGCGAACCGCTGGTGTGACAGCTGAGCTCAAACATGCGTAGGTAACGGCATGGTTTGAGGACTATGGTGTTGCGTTATCGGTCGGAAAGGATGTGATGGTGGGGCGTCATAGCAAAAAAGCGCGTGGCCAGTCGAGGAGATATGCGCGAAAGCCCTCCGTTTGGAGCGAAATTCGCGGCTATCTGCTGACAGTGATCGCGGTGATGCTGGTCGTGTTGCTGGGACGTACCTTCGTGTTCAACGTATATGTGATTCCATCCCGCAGCATGGAAGACACGTTGCAAATCGGCGACCGCGTATTTGCCTCGCGATTGACTCCGAGACTCTTTACACTGCACCGTGGCGACATCATCGTGTTCAAAGATCCCGCAGACTGGATGGAGGGGGAGCAGCTTCCCACCAATCTGATGTCGATAATCGACAGCAATCGTTACCTAATCAAACGTGTCATCGGTCTGCCCGGCGATACCGTCGCCTGCAAGGGATCCGGGGAGCCCATCACGGTCAACGGCAAACCCATTGATGAAAGCGCTTATCTTAAGTCCGGCGTGAATCCAAGCGACAGCCCTTTTTCCGTAACCGTTACTGACGGCAACGTGTTCGTGCTTGGTGATAATCGCTCCAATTCCAGAGATTCTCGATACCATCTTGACGACGGCAACAATGGGCTAGTGCCATACGACGATATCCAAGGTGTGGCGTTGTTCCGCTTCTGGCCATTTACGAGAATCGGCATACTGAACTGAGTTTGGCGTGAATCCACGAGTTGATACGTGCCGCACGGTCCGGTGCATCCTGCAGCCGGACCGTTACCGGAACCCTCCCCCCGAAATCTGACGACCCCCCTGTCTCACAGCTATCGTACAGCTCCGATACGGGAAACGTGCGGGTGATTCCATAACGACTACGTACTTCAGGAAGTGACGTGTATCACACTATGGTCATGTGTTCAGTCGCGCGCGACCCAAAGCGTATCGAGGTCGTCGGCCTCGGTCGCCTTTTTGCGCTTGCGTACCCACTGTTGCAGGAAATACGCCCCATAGCAGGCCACGATGAACACGAGCTCGGCCACGAGCGCGAACCGTTGCTCCACGTCGAAAATCACCAATACGAACGATGCGGTGCACAGGATGAACGCCGCCCAAGACACGTACGGATAGCCGGGCGTGCGGTATTTGAGTTCGCTGGTGGAATGGCCGGACTCCAGCCAACGGCGACGGAACACGATCTGGCAGTAGGCGATGGCGATCCACACCACCACGGCGGACAGGCCGGAAAGCGCCACCAGCACCAGGTACACAGTCGAGGCGGCGATCACGGAAGACAGGAGCGCCAGCAGGCCACCGGCCATCGCGGCGCACAAGGCGAGCATCGGCACGCCGCGACGGTTCGTTTTGGCGAACCAGCGCGGAATCATGCCTTCGTTGCCCATCGACCACACCATGCGCGTGGAGGCGTACAGGCCGGAATTCGAGGCGGAGAGCACGGCCGTGAGCACCACGAAATTCATGATGTCGCCCGCATAGGGGATGCCGATGCTGTTGAAGACGAGCACGAACGGGCTTTCGCCCACGCCGGCCTTGCGCCACGGGATCAGCGCGCACATCACGGTGATCGAGCCGATGAAGAACAGCACCAGGCGCCACAGCGTGGTGTGGATGGCCTTCGGCACGGTGGTTTCCGGGTCGCGCGTCTCGCCGGCGGTCACGCCGATGAGCTCGGTGCCGGAGAACGCGAAGTTGACGGTCAGAATCGTGGCGAACACTGGCATGAACCCGTTGGGGAAGATGCCGTCCTTAACGAGGTTGCCGAACATCGGAGCATGCTGGTAGCCGGCAATCGGAATAACGCCGAATATGGCGAGCAGGCCGATGACGATGAACGCGCAGATAGCGAACACCTTGATCGAGGCGAACCAGAATTCCGCTTCGGCGAAGAGCCGCACCGACAAGGCGTTTAAGGTGAAGATGAGAATGATGCACGCCGCGCTCCACACCCATGTGGGGCTGTCCGGGAACCAGCGTTGCATGAGCAGGCCGGCGGCGGTGAATTCGGAGCCGAGCGCCACCGTCCAGGTGAGCCAATACTGGATTGCGATCACGAAGCCGGTGCCGGGGCCGATGAACTTTTCGGCATACACGTGGAAGGAGCCGGTCACTGGCATGGCCACGGACAATTCGCCGAGCGTAAGCATGACCAGATAGACGATGAGCGCGCCGATGCTGTATGCCAGGATCGTGCCGATGGGGCCCGCCTGCTGGATGGTGTATCCGGAGCTCAGGAACAGGCCGGTGCCGATTACGCCGCCTAATGAGATCATCTGCAGGTGGCGGGATTCCATGCCGCGCTTCAGGTTGGTATGTAGGGCGTGCTCGTCTTTGCCATCATGTGACGACTCGGACTGGCTGGTTTGCGCTGGTTGGTTCACCTGTTCCGAATGGCTTCGACGGCCATCCGTCTGAATCTGCGGTTCCTGTTGCGAGGACGGCGACTGTGCCGCCGTGTCGGTGTCGGGCTGACTCATGTTTCTCTCTTTGCCGTGCGTGCGTTCCATAGGCGTCGTCGTGACGGCCCGGAATAGTATACCCGCACCGAGGATATAGCTGCGCTGCATGATGCTGAGTCAAAATCAGCCCCCTGAAACGGAGATAGGCACTCGCAGCGGCTACTTCACCTTCTGGATGCGCAGCACGGTGGCCACCACGTACAGGCCGGTGCTCCACAGGAGGCCAAAGGCCAGAAACCCGACGGCAAATCGAATGTTGTTTGTTTTTTTTTCCATGTTCTCGGACATGTTCGATGGCCTCCTATGGTTTTCGTTGACGTTTTGGTTATTTTGTCGACCATCTCATATTGTGGAATTCCGGGCTTTTTGGGCGTGCTGTTGCCTTTGTTGCGCCGTTGCGATATCGGTCTTGTGAACGGTTAATCTACTCAGGACTCAAAATACATTCCAGCCTGCGGCACGTTCGGTGTTGCAGGACAGTAATTCGAGGATGAGCGACTTTGATATGCAGTGATACGCCAGTGGCGGAGCGCTACAAGTCATGGTGGATGAGATGTGATTTTCGTCGAATTGGTCAGTGCTTTTGGACAATACCGAATTGGCGTCGAATCGGGTATATACTGGGACCGTCTTTCAGGCGGAAGTATGGTTCAGAAGGAATGGGTAGAACATCATGAACGGCATTGCACTTGGCACCCGGCTGGGGTTTGCCGTATGCGTGCTGCTGATGATGCCAGTTCTTCTGCCCGTGGCCTGTGCGGAGTCGTTGCGGCAGCGTTTGGCCGGTGCGTGGACGATGGCTGCCTCGCGTGGGCGGGTACTGTCGCGTCCGATGCCGATGGCGGACATCATCGTGTTGATGACGTTGTTGTTGTTGTCGTTGAGTGCCACTGGCTGCTGGATTGCCGGCGGTGATTCGCAGACTGCCCTGGCCGCCATGGTCTTCGTCGCCACGGTGACGGCTGTATGTGCGTGCTGCGCGGTCGTGCTGTTGTCGTTCGTAGGTTCGGCCGGCCGCCGACCGTTGCCCGCCAGCTTCCGCTTCGATGCGACGGTGATGAACGCCGTCCGCTCATGGGCCCGCCCGCAATGGATGCCACGCTGGCCCCGTTACACGCTCCCCGATTCCCGAATCTGATTTAGCTTCTCTTTTCAGCTCTCATCGTTGCGCCCCACGGTCTAACGCAATTGTGTTGTTTAGGCGACATGTGGATACGCATTTATGCGATGTTCTTGTTTCCCCCTAATTTGGTTCCCCTCTCTGAGGGGAGCTGTCCGCGAAGCGGACTGAGGGGAGTTCCCAGCTGTTGCCGTACCAGATTGCAGTTGCTTGAACTCGGAAACACATCCCAGATTCGTCAATTCATCAGGAATCCCAATGAACTTCATCAATATCCTCAACCACATCCTGCGACCCCTAGAATGGGTTGTCGCCCAACTGCTCACCCTGTTTCACCACGCCCTGGTCACGTTTGGCATGACTGCTGGCCCCAGCCCCGCGTGGGGCATCGCGATCATGTGCCTCGTGCTCGTCATCCGCATCTGTCTGCTGCCGCTCTTCCTTTCCCAAATGCGTGCGATGCAGCGGATACAGGTGCTCCAACCGCAGATTCAACGCATCCAGCACAAGTACGCCGCGCGCAAGGACCCGCGTTCCAAAGAAGCCATGCAACGTGAAATCATGGCCTTGCAGCAGCGATATAACGCCAATCCGCTTGGCTCCTGCCTGCCTTCACTGATCCAGGCGCCTATTTTGTGCTCGCTGTTCTACACGCTGCAATCCCTGCCTGCAATCGCCGATGGGAATGCGGAACCGTTGGGCGGCATCGACCACACCATGGCGGGCGACATCGAATCATCGTCCATATTCGGCGTACGCATCGCCGACTCGTTCGGCACGGTTGCCTCGCCGCAGTCACGCATCATCATCGGCGTGGCCGTGGCGTTGCTGTGCCTGACGTTGTTCGCGATCCAGTGGATGCTCATTCACCGCAATACGTCGAAAGATGCTATGGTCTCGCCGCAATTCCGTGTGCAGAAGATGACCGTGTTCGTCTTTCCCGCCATTTACGTGGTGTCGGGTGCCACGTTGCCGTTCGGCGTGCTGCTCTATTGGTTGACCAACAATCTGTGGAATCTCGGCCAGACGCTCTGTCAATTGCGATGGTTCCCCACGCCCGGTTCGGCGGCAGGCGAGCGCAAGGCCAGGCGCGACTACGAGCAGGACAACCGTCGCCGTGCCGCAGCCGGTCTGCCATCCCTAGAGGAGGAGCGTGCGATGGCCGCCCGCGAGGAGGCGAAAGCCCGACGCGAGCGCGAAAAGTCGGCCGCCAGCCGCAACCGCAAACAACACAAAACCCCACACCTCGCCAAGCGCTCAATCGTGAAACGGTAACGCACTACTCGTCTACTGGCTCCCCTCTGGAGGCTGAGCCGTTAAGCAAACAGCGAAGCTGTTTGTAAGCGAGGGCGAGGCGACAGTCGAGCTATGTAGCGCGGTCGCCAGACCGTCTTCATTACGGCTGAACTGGCGCCGTAGACGACTGAGGGGAGTTTTGCTAAGGCCGCATGATGTTGTCACATTGTTTTTCAATGGTTTTCACTTGGCGTGTATTGACTGATTACATTGGAGTACAACACAATTGACCTATACGGATAAATTTCGCAGCTCAAAGATGGGGAAACGATATGAGACTGGCGATGGCGCAGATGGCGATGACCGACAATATCGACGAAGACGCCGATAGGGCCTTGGCCTACTACGATCAGGCCGGTGAGGCCGGTGCCGATCTGTTGTTCTTCCCTGAGATACAGTTCTCCCCGTTCTTCCCCCAGTATGAGAACCGCGATGCGTCGTGATATCTCATGGACCTGACCGACCGTCACGTCGCCGCATTGCAGAGCAAGACTCGGCAACATGGCATGTACGTTTTCACCGAACCTGTACCTCAAAGCTCAGGACGGCCACAACTGCGACGCTTCGCTATGGATCAACGAACAAGGCCATATCAGCGCCGAACCGTTGGAGATGTTCCTGTGGGAGATTCGCGTCCAGGTCATGCAGAACCAGGTGGCCATCGCCATGGGCAACCGGGTCGGCACGGAGGGTGATGTGGCGTTCGCCGGCCAATCAGTGGTGGTGGACCCGTACGTCAACGCTGCCAGCGAGGCCGACGACCAAGAACAGTTGATTATCGCCGACATCGATCTCACACAGACCGCAGCAGCGCGCAAACAGCGGCCATTCCTAGGACTGCGCCGGCCTGAATGGTACGTCTGACAAGAACAAACCGACGTCAGCCCGGAATCTTCTCGACGATGGTGTTCAAGGTGTCGAAAGCCTCATCGATTTGGTCCACTACCTGCTTGCCCTGGTTGACCATTTCGGTGATCTGTTCTGTGTGGGGTTGCGGCAGCGCATAAATCGACGTCTTGACGCGCTTCAAGACCACGCCGGCGTCGGACAGATCCTGCTTGATGGAGGCGATTTTGGGAATGGACAGCGTGCCGTCGGAGAAGTTCATGCCGGACAGCAGCTCTTCGATATTGAAGTCCACCAACGTGCCCTGCGCGGCACTGTCGATTTTGGGCAGGGCGTTGGTCGCGGCGTCGGCGGCCGCGCCCAGCATGCCGCGCACCGCCTTCACGTCCGAACCGTAATATGGCACGTATTCGGCGGCCTGCCATGGCATGCCTTGGGTTTCATCACGCGCCGTGACGATGTGACTGCCAGCGCTGCCCATCTGCTCAAGCGCTTGCTTGAAGTCGCCCTGCTCGACGGATTACTGCGCCTCGCCGATTACCCGTTGCGCCGACTGCCAGAACAGCCAGCCGGAAATGCCCGACGCCAGCAGAGCCGCGACCAGTATCGTGAGAATTACGGTGCCGATATGTTTGCGCTTAGCCATAGGACCAATGTACCTTTTGTCCCATCTAGCGCCATTGTGTTCTGGCCTTTAGTCCATCAAAGTGTCCAACAGACTTGTCTTCTCTGAAGAAGCGCATGGAAATCAGTTATAGTCGATTCTCTCCTGTAGCTGGCGAAAAAACAGATATAACTGATTCCTTAACATCTATCGGTGTCTTTGCTTGGCTTTTGTTGAGTAACGCTCTGCCGCATCATGCAAGTGCTTGACCGCTATGCGTTTGCACTGAACATTATCGTTGGTGGTGCATAGGCTGTGCTGTCCGGGCGCATCACGTCGGCGCGCGTGGTCGGCACGCTGTTCTCCATCGACCCCGCCATGAGCGTGATTATCGCCGCGCTGATATTGCGACAGACCATCACCGCGGTGGCCGTGATCGGCGTCGTCGTCTCCCTCGCGGGTGCCCTGCTGGTGTGGTCATCCGGCGGCGATGCCGTAAACGGATGATTCTTGTCATACGATTGCTTGACATGGCTGGTCTGCGAATGCATGTTTTACCGGCCGCCATCGATTGGAATGCCAGCCTCCAGCTGCCAGTGGGCTTGTTCGGTGTGGGTTTGGAAGGTGCCGACGTGTGTTTCGATGATGGTTTGGTAGCGGTCGAGGCCGAGTCTCGTGTCATCGGGTGTGATGGTGTCGCTGGCGGAGACGTGGATGGCGTCCGTGTCGAAGGTGACGCAGATGGCGTACCATTCGTCCGGATGGCGTGTTTGGCGATGTTCGCGTACAGTTCCGCCAGCAGGTTCGACAGCAGGCCCGCCAGCAGTCGCATGGTCTCCGGCGTGAGCGGCCGGTGTGGTTCGGCGAGCAGGTTGTCGCCGGTGAATCCCGGGGCTTCGAGCCTGGCCTCCTCCTCGTCGATCAGCGATTGCAGCCCGGCACGCTGCGCGGCGGCATCGACTTCCGTGGAATCGGCTGTGCGGGGTTGCTTGCTGCCGTGCGAGCCTTCATGCGATGGGTCGGATGGACGTTGCGGGTGGTTTTCGAGCGAGTCGATGACCTCGTGCGTGTGGCCCATGGCCCGGCTGGCGGCGTCGCGCAATTCGTCGAGCTGTTGCTGGTATTCGTGTTCGTCGGCGGGCATGCCTTCGGTTTCGGCGTGGTCGATGCCTCGGGTGAGGCCGTGTGGGACGCTACGAGCGGCAAGGCCGATGGTGTCATGCAGGCTGCGGGCCGTCTCCCCGCGTTCGTGTTGTCGGCGCAGCAGGTACGAGTCATGGTCGCGTTGGCGCATCACATGTAACAGCAGGCCGGTCAGGAGCGGAAAGCAGTAGAACGCCAGACTCTGCACCGCGGCCACCATCACCCGGCTCCTGCTGAGATCAAGGCCGTCCATGGTGGAGGCGAGCAGGATCATGGTGGCGGATGACGCCGGCCCGCGATCTCGTCGGTGGTCAGCCGCCGCGCGTACAGGCGCAGGATCTCCTTCTCGCGCAATGACAGGGGATCCCTCATGTCAACAGACATCTTCGCCGGCACCGTGCCGGACAGTAGCCCATAGGCGGTCTGCGCGTCACGAAAACCCACAGCGGCCTGTTCGTCGGCGGGAAGGCCTTGAGCCGCCCAGCGTATCGCCACGGCGATATCGGTCCTCAGTCGTTCCTTCGCGAACAGTCCCTGAGCGCCGGACGCGATCGCCTCCCGCTGGTAGACGTCCACGGAATACGAGGTGACGCACACGATGCCTGTCCCACCGGTCCTGCGCCGGATGCGCCGGCACACGTCCGCGCCCGTGATCCCGCCCAATGCCATATCCAGCACCAACACCTCCGGCCTGGTATGCGGGTTGTGGCAATGCTCAATCGCCACCGCGGGAGAGCCCGTGCTCCACATGACGCGGAAGTCCTTGGAAACGGCCGAGATCATCGCGCACATCGCGTCCAAGGCGAACGGATCATTATCCAATACGCCGATACGGATTGCCCGCGCCGAAACCCCAACCATATCATCATGCCTCATGCCGCTCATCGTAGCCATGCCCACAGCCGGATGAAAACCTGTTGTCATGCGATTGCTTGACACGATGTCGCGGGCACGTCGCAGCCGGACCATATTGGGTGTTGTTGATTCCGAGTAGAAGAGGGGAGCTGTGATGATAGAGATTTCCGGTTTGTCGAAAACGTACGGCGGCAAACAGGCGTTGGATGATGTGTCGTTTCGAGCCGAGCAGGGCAAGGTCACCGCGCTAATCGGTCCGAACGGTGCCGGAAAGTCGACGTTGCTGCACATCCTGCTCGGGTTGGAGCCTGCCAGTAGCGGCGCGGCCACGTTCGATGGCAGCCGATACAACGAACTGGGGCCATCTCCGTGCAATATCGTCGGCTCGTTCATCGACGGGTTGACGCCGCATCCGTCCCGGACGGGACTCAGCCATCTCCGTTGGATTGCACTGGTCGCCGGCGTTCCGTTCTCCCGATGCGACGAATGCCTGCGGCTCGTGGGATTGCACGAGGCGCGCAGACGGACGTTCAAGACCTATTCGCTTGGCAAGAAACAACGTCTGGGCATCGCGGCCGCGATCCTGACCGACGCCCCGTATCTCATCTTGGACGAACCCTTGAACGGCCTCGACCCGGAAGGCATCCAATGGGTGCGCGACTTCATCAAGGATTACGTTTCGGATCACCGTACCGTCATCGTCTCCAGCCATTACATGGCCGAGCTCGAACTGGTGACCGATCACGTCGTGGGCCTGTCGAATGGCCGGAAGGTTCTCGATGGTGACATCGCTGCGTTGCTCGACCAGTACGGCAGCCTTGAACAGGCGTATTTCAACGTGGTGAAGAAGTGAGGCTGATGAAGATGACATCTTTGCCCCGCCATCTGTCCTGCCAGCTGGTGCGATACTGCGCAAACTGGCAATTCTACTGGTCCGTATGCGCCGTTCTGGCACTCACCGCGCTGTTCGCGGTGCTCGACGTGCAGACGATTTCCTCGACGGTGTCCATCACGGCAAACGGTACCGTACAATCGCACGACGCATTGGACCCGAACCTGGCGCATATCGTGTCCGACGCCATGCTCGCCTCGCCCTACCAGACCTCAATCATTCTCATCCCTATTATCGTGGCGTTGATTGTGGCGGCGGGATTCCGGTCGGGCGATGAACGCCAGCTGCGGCTGCTGTATAACCGGCCCTATCCGTTCGCGGTCAGTGACGTGCTCGCGACCGTGCTCTACTGCATAGCCGTCTCACTGCTGTCATCACTGCTGAATGCGGCGATACTCGTGGTGATGTTGAATCCCGCGCTGCGACCGATGTTCCTCACGGCTACGGTTATTACCACACCTCTGAGGGTGATGGCGTTCGCCGTGGTCATGGGACTGATCGGCTATATCGCGGCCTTGTCCACGAAGCGTGACGTGCCATCACTGGCCGTGATTCTGCTGCTACTTGTCGTTTCGCTATCCGGCGTGCTGAAAGTGGTTCACGCTGATATGGTGCTGCCGACGATCGGCGGGAAAAGCTTTGCGTTCGGACGGGACGATGAGGCAGGAGAATTTCCGGTGGCCGCATCCGCAATCGTCATGACGTGTTGGCTGGTGGCGGTGTTTACTGCGGCGGTGATGGTGCGTAGCCGGCTTTTCCTGAAATCGAAAGTATGAGAGGGGCGTGATGTGACGAGCATGGTTAAAGCCCTGATATACAAGGACGCGACAACACGAATCCTGCGGGTCGTTTGTCTGCTGGCTATGTGCTGGGTGTCTCTCGTGTACACGGTCGCTCTGATGCCGATTAGTTTGGACGCTTCCGGAACCAACCCGCTGACCGTCGAAAGCAGCACGACACTTGCCTCGCAAGCGCTCGTGATCATCGCCGCTGCTCTGGCCATTATCGAAATCAATTCGGGCGAAACGGCGATAGCGGCTCTCCTCGTCGGTTCCCGGCGGCGAATGGCGTTTTCCCTGATGACAGCGAAAGTCGTGAGTATCGTCGTTGTCGGGTTGATGCTGACCATGGTGAACGCCATTGGAAACTTCATCGCCTACGGACACGGCGTCAGCGGCCGTCTGATGATCCGGTACATGATGCTGGTAGTGATGAACGGCGTTGCGGTACTGTCGCTTTCTTTGCTTGCCGGGAATGTGCTGCTCGGACTATCCATCTACTTCCTGGTGCCCATACTGCTTAAGCCGTTCATCGTCTATTTGGTGCCGGCTGTCAGTGACTTGTTCTATTCGTCGGCGATTCGCTCGCTGGCTGATGGTGCGTTGCCTTTGCAGAATTCATTAGTGTCGCTCGTGTGGTTGCTGGTTTTCCTGCTCGCGGGATATTTATCAATAGTCGTGCGAATCCTTGAATGGTGAGAGTCGCGGACGTTGTAGATTGCGGGATGAGTGCGGGATGCAACGTGAATTTCAGCGTTTTTCGTCTATCATCCCGCAGCATTTCTTACGAGTGATTATGGCTCAACATGGAAAATGGCGTAATCCCGCGATTTTAATAATTAATGATGTGGGATGCTACGTGCGTCAAACGATTGATCTCGATGGCATCCCGCAGTACTGCGGGACGTCACGCAAAAAATGGCCAGATCTGTGTGTCATCCCGCAAATGTGAAGATATATTTGAGTACATGCATGCCGTAGGAATTTCGGGCACAAGCTGATTGACTAGAAGAAGCGAATCATATCCGTGAACAAGGGGAGAAGCTCAATTGAATTTGAAAACAGAACTGCAGACGGAACGACTTCTGTTACGCCCGTGGAAAATCGATGATGTTGCCGACGCGAAGGCGCTGTTCAAGTATGCAAGCAATCCGCACATCGGGCCGGCCGCTGCATGGCCGGTGCATGCCAGTGTCGAGGACAGTGCGCGGGTAATCCGTAATGTGCTGAGCACTCCCGAAACATATGCGGTCGTCCTGAAGGAGACGGGGGAGCCAATCGGCAGTATCGGATTGGCGCCGTTGTCGGACGCAGTCGACCCCGAGCGTCGCGAGCCGGAGTCGACGCGCGAGATCGGCTATTGGATCGGCGAACCGTATTGGGGCCAAGGACTGATTCCCGAAGCTGGGCGGGAAATACTGCATCACGGGTTCGAGGACCTGCAACTGACCGCAATCTGGGGCGTGCATGACGTCAACAACCACAAATCCTCCCGCGTGATGGACAAACTCGGACTAGCGCCCGTGCGCACCGCCCGCCATGTGCATCTCAAACTGCTCGGCGACGTATATCGCGACGAACTCGTACGCCGCATCACCGCAGACGAATGGCTAACCAGATAAAGTTCGCGCCCGTTGGCCGAGCAGTAGTAGTATGGTCTGCTGTATCAACAGGAGGAGTGCGACCGATGCGGCTGATCGAGACATGGCTGGCGGATCCAGAACGTGCATTTGACTTGTTCGCGAAATTCCCGGCGGAAGAGACGGGATTCGAGAACCCGGCGGCTGGCATGGACCGTGAACAATTCGCCGCATACGTGCGAGGGTTGCGTGATGAGTCGCTTGGCGTCGGCCTGCCGGACGGCTGGGTGCCAGCCACCAAAATACATTCTCGTCAACGATGAGGGCGACTATGTGGGCATCTTCAACCTGCGTCACCGGCTCACCGACTTCCTGCGCAACGGTCCGGGCCACATCGGCTACGGTATCGCCCGCGAATACCGCGGCCACGGCTACGCGACCGCCGGGCTCAAGCTCACGCTCGCCAAGGCCCGCGAGCTCGGCATCGAGGAGGCTTACCTGAGTGTCCACAAAACCAATCCGGCAAGTCTTGCGGTGCAGCAGCATTGCGGCGCACGTATCGACCATGAGGACAAGACGGAATACTACACACGCATCGCCACCTGCATGGAGAGCGATGGCCTCTATGCGCGAGGCGATTGACGGCGCCTCTTGCGTGTAAATGGCCGATTATCAATCGGTTTTAATCGATTTCGCCTCGGTCGATAGAGTCGCCGTCGAGGAACCAATAATCGTGCGGATTTCCGCGTAACGCCATGAACGGCGTGAGTTCCACGCCCTGTGTCTCAGCTCTGCTCAGCAGATAGGCGCGGATAATCCACGGATACTCCAGCACGCCCGACTTGAGGGTGATGATTTGCTCCACTCTGCTGCCGCTGACGCCAAAATCCTTGCCGCCGTTCGGCGGTCAGACCCAGCCGGCTCATGTTCTCCTGAAATTCGCGGATAGTCGCCGCGCGTTGCTCACTGTTCAAAGACATGGCTTCATGGTAGCGCCGGACGCGTGTGGGAGGTCGGGCTGCTCACTGGAATACGCCGTCAGAGTAGTTGATCATTTCGAGTTCCGGGCCCATGTCTTCGGTTTGAGTCAGGCCGGTCTCATGGAAGCTGATGTGACGGTAGAAACCTTGGGCGTTGGTGTTGAATCCGGCGACCCACAAGGCGAGCCGATCGTTGCCGATGGCGCGTTGGCCTGCCTCAACCAAAGCACGGCCAACACCATGACGATGGCAAGATTCCAGCACATATAGCGAAGCCAGTTCCGCAGCCTCGGACCGTTTGATTGGCGAACGTGGCGTTTGCAGAAGCTCAGCAAAACCAATCACGTGGTTGTTCTCCAAAGCGACCAATACGACCTGATTGGGGTCTTTGGCGTGACTGCGCGTCAGTTTGAGCGCGAATTCGGGAGTGATCGCATCCACGATTCCCTGCGGAATATGCCCCTGATTGAGTTCGCGCCACGTGCACGACTGAACTTGGGCCTTTTCCTCAAACCATGGCGGCTCAATCGGAACAATACGAATCGTCATGCCGCCCATAGTAGGCCGGTTCGTGAGTACAGTGTCACTTGTTGTCATGTGATTGCTTGGCATCAGGTTGTATTGACCGTAATGGAGGCCACTGGATCAGCGCCGGAAACTCATGGAATTCGGGCTATTATGATGGGAGTAAGAAAAGCACAGCACAATTGAACATAAAGACGATCTGGAGCATTGCATGAGCGTCAATACGGCATTTGAAACCAGTGATTTGCCCAAAGCGGAGTTTATGTTTCCTGGGCCTGAACGCGATCGCTTGGTGAAGCTCATTCTGGACGGCGTAAAAACCGCCACCGCTGCGCTGATGATTGAATATGAGGAAGAGGTCGAACCGCTGCCGTGCGTTGGCGCGCATTCGGTGTTGGTGGATTCCGATGAACGACCCGTAGCCGTACTCGTCACCACTGCGGTTGACGTGATTCCGCTCGGAAAAGTCACTGACCGGTACGCCATCGATGAGGGTGAAGGCGACGTCACGGCGGCCCAATGGCGGAGCGCACACGAATCTTTCTGGAATTCGGCGGAATACCGCGATGAATTCGCCAACCCAATCTTTCCGTTGAACGACAACTCGCTCATAGTATTCGAGCATTTCGAAGTCGAGCAACGGTTGGAGTCGAATAACGCATTAGGTTAGGCGATAGCAAAACTTTTCTTCAGGCAACTCTCCGAGCTCCGCAACATCTGAAGGAATGCCCATGTCCACTAGAGCGACAGAAGCGGAAAGCGTATTGAAGGAGCATATGGGATATCTTCCGGTATCGGAAATGGAGCGTCGAGGAGTTTCCCGCACGGAGATTTCGCGATTCGTGCGTGAAGCCAAGCTTGAGAAAGCGGCAAAGGGCTTATATGTTTCACCGAATGCGGAGTCCGATCCGCTGTTCGAATTGCAGTATCGATATCCGAAAGCCATTTTTTCGCATGAAACTGCGTTGTTCTTGCTTGGAGAGGGGGCGAGCCCCCCTGACACCGACGATTACCTTACCGCAATCATCAGGTACGGCTCGTCTCAAGAATGAAGACGTAACAGTGAGAAAGGTGGCCGACAATCGCTTTACAATTGGCCTGGCGTCGGCTATCACTATGTTCGGGCATACGGTTCGCGTTTATGATTTGGAACGAACCATTTGCGATTTGTTCCGCTCCCGCAGCACAGTGGATCCGCAAGATTTGCAATCCGCCTTCCAGAATTACATGAGATCCGCGCACACTGACTTGGTCAAACTCATGAACTACGCTCGCGAATTTCGGCTCGTGAACGTGATGCGCCCTTACCTCGAAGCGGTGATGCCGGCATGGTTCACCGGCGAATTCATCTTGTAGGCAGATTCAGCATCTTGTAGGTAGCTGGCCTTGGCGAGAGGTCATTGCAATGGCGGTATTCCGATCATCGCCATTGGAATCATCTGCCTACAAGAGCACGAAACACCCTACAAGATGAGACGGGCCAGTTGGGTCAGTCCCATTCATCCTGCCGGTTCGCAGGCCGCAATTGTCAGTCACAACTGGTGCATCTTCCTCATCCATGCGAATGATACGAATCGCCTTTCATCCCAATGATTTCGCTCTCATGGCCGATACCCGCATGCCGTCATGTTCCGTACCTTGGAATCAGAAGTCGAGAGTCATGGTCCGAAACCGAACGGAGCGGGCCGAAGCAGGGAGCATTGAAGATGGGATTTCTTAAGAACTTTTCCGAACCGTTTGCGTTCGCGCTGGCATTGTGGCCGTTTGTGTCCATGCTGCTGACGGTGCCGGTGCTGGCGCTGCTGTATCACCGCGACAATCGCATCCGACTGTCGTCGGCCATAGTGGCGTATGGCACGGTGCTGTATCTGCTCGGCCTGCTGTGCTTCACACTGTATCCGATGCCGGCCGATGCGGCGGCCTATTGCGCCGCGCACCATCTGACACCGCAGATCAACCCACTGCAGTTCATCGGTGACATCCGTACCGATGGTCTCACCGCCGTACTGCAAATCGCGTTTAATATCGTGTTCTTCCTGCCGTTGGGCTTCATCATGGGCCGTATCTGGCGTTGGCCGCTGCCGGTTACCGCAGTACTGTCGTTCGCCACGTCGCTGTTTCTGGAGACGATGCAGCTGACCGGCCTCATGGGCATGTTCCCGTGCGCCTACCGTCTGTTCGACGTGGACGATCTCCTGTGGAACACGACCGGCGCGCTGATCGGGTTCGCGCTGGCCATGTTCTCGCTGCGCCTGATTCCGGCGCGGGTCGCCGATACGACGCCGACCACCACACCCGGCTTCATGAGGCGGCTGATCACGTTCATCATCGACATGACGCTGATCGGGTTCGCCGTGATGCCGACGCATCTGTTCGTCATGATCGTCCAATCGAACCTGCCCTCGGGCTCCAACGGCTCATGGCAGTCGATGGAACCGTTCGACTGGACCGGCTCGATCCTCTTCCTGGCGGCGCTCATCCTCTTCGAGGGCGTGGTGCCATGGTTGCGCGGCGGCTGTACGCTCGGCGGCAGCTTCACGCATATGACAGTGGAAACCCGGCCGCGAGAAGGCTGGCGGCGTGCGGCGTTCTATGTGGCGCGCATGGCGACGCTGATCGCCGTGGTGTGGTGGCATAGCGGCGGATTCAATCTGCTGGTGTTCATCGGCCTCGGCATCTTCTGGATGGTCAAGCATCAGATGCCGTACGACCTGATATAAGACGTAATTCGCCGAAAAAGTGGGGCTCTTGGCTTTCAAGGGGCTGATTTCGTCCGGTGGGGACATCTACTTGGCTTTCGAGGGGCTGCTCAAACGCCAAACCGCAAGTATAAACGGCTTTGTGGCAACGACATAACGCCATTTCAGAGCCTTGTCTACTTGGGCATCAGCCCCTTGAAACGCAAGTAGACCTCCGGCGAACGCCGAATCAGCCCCTCGAAACCGAGTTAGGCATTCTTTCGCGTTTGAGCTGCCGTTCGAGGGCGTAATAGACCGCATAACAGCAGGCGACGAACGGAATCATGCAATCAGGGTCGAACGTTGCGTCTCATCGAGCACCACGAGCACCAGCGCGCCGATGCACATCACGATGGCCAGCCACGGCAGCACCGGGAAACCGGGCGCACGGTAGTCGAGCTCATCGGCGCTGTGCCCGTCCCTCGCCCATTCACGCCGGAAACGGATATGGCACACGCACACGGAGAACCACACCACCAGCGTCGCCAAACCGGATACTGCGACCAACACCAAATTACACGGTCGAGGCGGCGAGCACGGAAGACAGCAGCGCCAGCAGCGAACCCGCCATGCTGAACAGCACGGCCCACACCGGCACACCACGGAAATTCGTCTTGGCGAATCGCGCGGGAATCAGCCGCTCCTTGGCCAGCGACCATACCATGCGCGAACACCACCACAATGAACACGGCCGACCACACCCAGGACGGCGAATGAGGAAACCATCGCTGCATCAGCAGCCCGGCCGCCGTGAACTCCGATGCGAGCGCCACCGCCCAGTTCAGCCAATACAGGATAGCAATGGTGAACGCGGTGCCGGGGCCGATGAACCGCTTCGCATACATGTGGAAGCTGCCGGCATACGGCATGGCCACGGACAGTTCGCCCAGCGAGACCATCACACAGTAGACGAGCAGGGAGCCGACCGCGTAAGCGAGGATCGCGCCCAACGGCCCCGCCTGATGAATCGTATAGCCGGAGCTGACGAACAGGCCGGTACCGATTACGCCGCCCAGGGAGATCATCGTCAGGTGGCGCGACTCCATTTTCCGTTCGAGGCCGGTGTCGTCCTTGGGATTGCCGGCTGACGCCATGCTCGGGTCTCCTTTGGTCGGGTGAACAGTTGTGTCTCGTGTCGGTTGTGCGGGCGGCGCTCGATGCCTCCTACCATATGATAGCGGTAACACGAACAGCGAGTGGAACACGAGGAATTTGGAATGACGGAACTGTATATCGGATCGCATCTGTCGACGGCCGGCGGATGGAATGCGCTGCTGGAACGCTCCCATGAGGAGGGCGGCACCGCGTTCGCGTTCTTCCCGCGATCTCCGTATGGCAAACGTTCCAAGGCGCTCGACCCGGCCGGTGCGGCGGCGTGCGGGGCGCGTCTGAAGGCTGAGGGCTATGGGCCGTTGGTCGTCCACGCGCCGTACGTCTACAATCTGGCCGGCAAGGATGAGGCCAAGCGCGCATTCGCGATCGAGGCGTTGGCCGAGGACATCGAGCTGCTGACCGCCATCCGCGCGGCCGGCCAGGAGGTATATATCAACATTCATCCCGGCGCGCATGTGGGCCAAGGCGCCGAGACCGGCTGCCGGCTGATTAGCGAGGGGCTGAATCAGGTGTTCGAGCGTGCGGATGGCGTCATGGTGCTTCTGGAGACCATGGCCGGCAAAGGCACGGAATGTGGCCGCAATTTCGATGAGCTCGCCACGATCATGGATGGCGTGGAGAATAAGGCGAACGTCGGCGTCACGTTCGACCCCTGCCATGTGTTGGATGCTGGCTACGATTTGGAGAACGACTACGACGGCGTGATGCGCCAGTTGGATGAGGTGATCGGCTTGGCCAGGGTCAAGGCGATTCATGTGAACGATTCGCAGTTCGGCCTCGGCTCGCATAAGGACCGTCACGCCAACATCGGCGAAGGGCAGCTCGGCATCCCGTTCTTCACGCGACTGGTCAACGATCCGACCATGGCCAAGCTCCCGATGATTCTCGAAACCAAGGAGCAGACGCCGACCACGCACCGCGACGAAATCGCGCTGCTGCGCGGGCTGGTGGACTGAATCACATCGGCAGTTCAGCACCACCACCGGCAGCAACGGCACCTACTGGTCCACCTACCAACGGTGACATCGTTGTCATGCGAACTTCATATACCACAATTCCACAATATGATTTCATAGTTATGACACTGTGATACATATATAGCAAACAATGATTCAGTGACGATCTCTCGTCAAAGATGTTCCGTCAAAACAGGCGCATGGGCTCGGTCGAATCCAACGGCTGAATCAGGCGTTTGCCGTCGCCCTGCAGCGGGGCGACCTCGTGAAATTGCAAGCGGCGGGATAACGCAGTGCCTGAGTTCCGCACGCCGGCGAGCAAGGATGCGCCGTCGATTGTGCGGTCCAGCCACGGCGTCCCATTCCAAGTCGAGCGCGAAACGTCTGTACATGCGTGCCAGTTTATGCCAATGTTCTGCCTAAGCCGGAATCGCCTGCGAAAGCCCAAAATGTAGGACGGGTTCGGCAATCGGGACAGGACGTGACCTAGAGTGGCGCATGACCGAACACCAACAAAGGGAGGACCATGTCGGTTTTGGACGAACTGGTGGCGGGAGCGCTGGAGGATCAGCGCACCCGTGAGCTCACCGTATCGCTTGAGGATGTGAAGAAGGCCGCGCTGGCGGCCCCGGCTCCGATTGACGCGACACGATGGCTTAAGCGCGCCGACGGCATCCCCGTGATCGCCGAGATCAAGCGCGCGTCTCCGTCCAAGGGCCACCTGTCCGACATCCCGGACCCGGCCGCGCTGGCCCGCGAGTACGAGAAGGGCGGCGCAAGCGCCATCTCCGTGCTCACCGAAGGCCGCAAATTCCTCGGCAGCCTTGACGATTTCGACAAGGTCCGCGCCGCCGTGCACATTCCAGTGCTGCGCAAGGACTTCATCGTCACCGACTACCAGATCTTCGAGGCCCGCGCCCACGGCGCCGACCTGGTGCTGCTCATCGTCGCCGCATTGGACGACGCCCAGCTCAAGCACCTGCTCGACCTGGCGCACGAGCTCGGCATGACCGTGCTGGTGGAGACGCACACCCGCGAAGAGATCGAACGCGCCCGCAAGGCCGGTGCCAAGGTGATCGGCATCAACGCGCGCAACCTGAAGAACCTCAAGGTGGACGTGAACAAATACAACGAACTCGCGGCCGATCTGCCCGATGACGTCATCAAGGTGGCGGAATCCGGCGTATTCGGCGCGGTCGAGGTCGAAGACTACGCCCGCGCGGGAGCGGACGCGGTACTGGTCGGCGAGGGCGTGGCCACCGCCGACAATCATGAACTTGCAGTGGAACGACTAGTAAAGGCAGGAGCACAAGTGAAAGCATCCGAAACGACCCCGCTCAGCGAACATCAGGGACCGTATTGGGGCCAGTTCGGTGGCCGCTATGTGCCCGAGGCCCTCATCACCGCCCTCGACGAGCTTGAGCGCGTGTACACGCAAGCCAAGGCCGACCCCGAATTCCACAAGGAATTCATGACGCTCCAGCAGCGTTACGTGGGGCGCCCGAGCCCGCTGACCGAAGCCCCGCGCTTCTCCGCACTTGTCAAAGAGAAGACTGGTCTCGACGCCCGTATCTTCCTCAAGCGCGAGGACTTGAACCACACCGGCGCGCACAAGATCAACAACGCGCTCGGCCAGGCACTGCTCGTCAAGCGCATGGGCAAGACCCGCGTGATCGCCGAGACCGGCGCCGGCCAGCACGGCGTGGCCACCGCCACCGTGTGCGCCATGCTCGGCCTCAAGTGCCGCATCTACATGGGCCAGATCGACGCCCGCCGTCAGGCCCTCAACGTGGCCCGCATGCGTATGCTCGGCGCCGAAGTGGTCGAGGTGACCCTTGGCGACAAGATCCTGAAGGACGCCATCAACGAAGCCCTGCGCGACTGGGTCACCAACGTCAAGGACACGCACTACCTGCTCGGCACCGTCGCGGGCCCGCACCCGTTCCCGGCCATGGTGCGCGACTTCCAGAAGATCATCGGCGAGGAGGCCAAGCAGCAGCTCCAGGACTGGTACGGCATCGACCATCCGGACGCGATCTGCGCCTGCGTGGGCGGCGGCTCCAACGCCATCGGCGTGATGAACGCCTTCCTGGACGACGAGCGCGTGAACCTCTACGGCTACGAAGCCGGCGGCAACGGCCCCGAATCCGGCAAGCACGCCATCCGCTTCGCCCCCGGCACCGGCCAGCTCGGCATGTTCCAGGGCGCCAAGAGCTACCTGCTGGAAACCGACGAAGGCCAGACGCTCGACACCTACTCGATTTCCGCAGGCCTCGACTACGCTTCCGTGGGCCCCGAGCACGCATGGCTCAAGGACATCGGCCGCGTGAACTACAGCTGGGCCACCGACGAGGAGGCCATGAACGCCTTCCGCGACCTGAGCCAGACCGAGGGCATCATCCCCGCCATCGAAAGCTCGCACGCCGTGGCCGGCGCGTACAAAGCCGCCGCCGATCTGAAGGCCAAGGGCTATGACAAGGCCGTGATGATCGTGAACATCTCCGGCCGAGGCGACAAGGACATGGCCACCGCCGGCAAGTGGTTCGGTTATCTGACCGACGACCAGGCCGCCGCGCTCGATGTGACCGGCGCCCACGGCAATACTGTCGCCTGAACAAGAAGAGGAGATTTTTGATTATGACCAACGAAGCAACCACGCCGTCCGGCCAGCCGCTGGGCATCAGCCACAAGCCCAGCAAGTCGGGCGCTATGTTCACCAAGTTCAAGGCCGAGAACAAGCCCGCCTTCATCGGCTACCTGCCCTACGGCTTCCCTAACCCGGACGTCTCGCTTGACGCCTTCAGGACGATGGTCGAGCACGGCGTCGACGCCGTGGAAATCGGCCTGCCGTACTCCGACCCGGTCATGGACGGCCCGGTCATCCAGGCTGCCGCCTCCATCGCCCTGAACAACGGCGAGACCATCAAGCGCGTGTTCGAGGCCGTCGAAACCGTGGCCAACGCCGGCGGCGTGCCGCTCATCATGAGCTACTGGAACCTCGTGTACCACTACGGCGTCGAGCGCTTCGCCCGCGACTTCGAGAACGCCGGTGGCGCCGGTCTCATCACCCCGGACCTTATCCCGGACGAGGCGGGGGAGTGGATCGAAGCCTCCGACCGCCACGGACTCGACCGCATCTTCCTGGTCTCCCCGGACTCGTCCACCGAGCGCCTCGAAACCGTGGCCCGCAACGCACGTGGCTTCGTGTACGCGGCCGCCCGCATGGGCGTCACCGGCGAACGCGCCACCATCGACGCCTCGCCCGAACTCCTCGTGGAACGTACCCGTCAGGCCGGTGCCGAGAACGTGTGCGTGGGCATCGGCGTGTCCACCGCCGAACAGGGCGCCAAGGTCGGCTCCTACGCGGACGGCGTCATCGTCGGCTCCGCGCTCGTGCACACCCTGCTCGCGGACGACAACAAGACCGCACGCGACCCGAAGGAAGGCTTGAAGCTGCTCGCCGCCAAGAGCGAGGAACTGGCCGAAGGCATCCACAACGCCCGGTAAACACCCGGTGCGCCTCACGCGGGTTGTGCCGTGACACGGTAGGGTAGTCACAGAGCGTCAAGCACAACCCGCGCGTGGACACACACCATGAGCACCAGCAAGTAGAGGCACGATGAATCTGGCTTATATTCCCTCGCCGACCTTCTCCAAGTTCGAGATCGGCCCGTTCACTATCCACATGTACGCGATCTGCATCCTGATCGGCATCTGCGTGGCCGTATGGATCCTCGCCACACGTTGGAAGCGGTACGGCGGCACCTTCGACCAGATTCTCGACACCACGCTCGTCACCGTGCCCTGCGCACTGGTGGGCGCGCGCCTTTACCACTGCATCACCACGCCGGCCGACTACTTCCCGCCCACCGGCAACTTGGTCAACATCCTCAAGGTGTGGGAAGGCGGCATGGCCATCTTCGGCGGCATCTCCGTCGGCACCTTGGTGGCGTTCCTGTGGTGCCGTCACAAGCACTATCCGTTCGCGATCTTCGCCGATGCCATCGCCCCCGCGCTGCCCGTGGCCCAGGCCATCGGCCGACTCGGCAACTGGTTCAACCAGGAGCTCTACGGCTGGCCCACCACGTTGCCGTGGGGCCTGAAGCTCAACGACGCGGACGCCATCGGCAAATCCGAAATCTGCTATTCTGGCGCGCAATGCCCGGACTACAGGACCACGCTGTTCCACCCGACGTTCCTGTACGAGATGATCTGGAACCTCATTGGCGCCGCGCTCATCATCTACCTCGGCCACAAGCTTGCCGACCGGCTCAAGGCCGGCCAGCAGTTCGCCATGTACCTGATGTGGTACGGCCTGGGCCGCACCTGGATCGAGAACGTGCGCATCAACTATTCCACGGTGATCCTGGGCCTGAGGACCAACGTGTGGACCGCGATCATCGTCTTCGTGCTCGGCTGCATCCTGTTCGTCGTGCTCTACCAGTACGGGCCGGACCCCAAGGCGCAGGCGCGCGGGCTTGCGGCGGTCACCGCCGACGAGCTCGAACGCCAGAGCATCGAAGAGGAACAACTTCGCCAGAAAAAGCAAACCAATCGCACTAAGTGACACCACGATAAACAGCGCCGAAACAGCGCGAAACACGGGGCTCCAAGTCCCATTGCACAGATAAGGTAGGAAACCATGAGCAATATCGCAATCGCACCCAGCATCCTGTCCGCTGACTTCTGCAACCTCGAACGTGATCTCAAGGCCATCGCCAACGCCGACTTGGTCCACGTCGATGTCATGGATCATCATTTCGTGCCGAACCTGACCCTGGGCGAGCCGATCGTCGGCCGCATCTGTCAGGTCACCGATCTGCCGGTCGACGTGCACCTCATGATCGAGGACCCGGATCGTTGGGCTCCCGAATACGCCAAGCTCGGCGCCGCCTCCGTCTCCTTCCACATGGGTGCCACCCACGCCCCTGTGCGTCTGGCCCGCCAGCTGCGCGAGATGGGCTGCAAGGCCTGCTTCGCCGTGCGTCCGGCCGAACCGGTCGAGCCGATCTTCGATATCCTCGACGAGTTCGACATGGTCCTCATCATGACCGTTGAGCCCGGCTTCGGCGGCCAGAAGTTCCTCGACAACCAGATGACCAAGGTCCGCCGCCTGCGCGATGAGATCACCCGCCGTGGCTTGAAGACCCGCATCCAAGTCGATGGCGGTGTGAGCCCCAAGACCGCGCACATCGTGGCCGAGGCCGGTGCCGACGTGCTCGTTGCCGGTTCCGCCGTGTACGGCGCCGAGAATCCTGCCCAAGCCATTGACGACATCCGCACCAAGGCCGAGGCCGCGTTCAAGGCCTGAGCTCCAAGCCTGAACCGCAATCCACCTTTCATTCATAACCACAAGAAAAGAATCTGAATCACATGAAGACGTTTGAATCCCTGTTCGCCGAACTGTCCGAAAAGGCCCAGACCCGCCCCGAAGGCTCCCTGACCGTCGACGAGCTCGACAAGGGCACCCACTTCATCGGCAAGAAGATCATCGAAGAGGCCGGCGAGACCTGGATGGCCGCCGAATACGAGGGTGCGGACCGCACCGCCGAGGAAATGAGCCAGCTGCTCTACCACGTCCAGGTCATGATGATCAAGCACGGCCTGACGCTTGAGGACGTCTACAAGCACCTGTGAGAGGAACGCAAATGCTGAGAATCGCAGTGCCCAACAAGGGCATGCTATCCGAACCCGCGTGGAACATGCTGGCCGAGGCCGGCTACCGTCTGCGCACCAACCCTCGCCAGCTGGTCGTGCAAGATCCCGACAATGGCATCGAGCTGTTCTACCTGCGTCCGCTCGATATCGCCGTATACGTGGGCCGCGGCGCCATCGACGTCGGCATCACCGGCCAGGATCTGCTCAAGAACTCCGGTACCGCCGCGCTCGAGCACATGCCGCTCGGCTTTGGTACTTCGACCTTCCGTTTCGCCGCACCGAACGAATCCCCGATCACCACTCTGGAGGATATTCAGGGCAAGCGCGTGGCCACCACATTCGATAAGCTTGTACACGACTATCTGGTCGAGCACGGCATCCAGGCCGAGACCATCCATCTGGACGGTGCGGTCGAATCCTCCGTGCAGCTGGGCGTGGCCGACCTCATCGCAGACGTGGTCTCCACCGGTACCACCCTGCGCAACGCCGGCCTGCGCGTGTTTGCCGAACCGCTCATGCACTCCGAAGCCTGCCTGATTCGTTCGCCGCGTCTGAACGAGCAGGACTCACGTCTGGCCGTGCTGACCCGCCGTCTGCAAGGCGTGCTCACTGCACATCAGTATGTGCTGATGGACTATGACATTCCGATCAGCAAGGTCGCCGCCGCCGTGGCCGTGACCCCCGGCTTTGAAAGCCCGACGATCTCCCCGCTGCACGATAAACAGTGGAACGCCGTGCGAGTCATGGTTCCCAAGGCCAAGGTCAACCAGCTGATGGATGATTTGTACGAAGTCGGCGCACGCGGCATCATCGTTACCGCTCTACAAGCCTCCCGCATGTAGACTGTTAGTCGATATGACCAACCAGAAAGTCAACACCAGATACAGTCCGGAAGCACGTGACATCTATTTCACCGTGCCCAATTTGATCAGCGCGCTGCGAATCATCTCGATTCCTTTCATCAGCGTGCTGATCTCCAAGCACGAGATGATTGCGGCGTTAGCCCTGATCGCCATTTCCTCGGCTTCGGACGGACTCGACGGCATCATCGCGCGCAGATTCAACCAAGTGAGCAAGATCGGTCAGATTCTTGATCCGATTGCCGACCGACTGCTCATTTTCTGCTCGATTCTGGCCCTCAGCGTCGCTGGCATCATCCCATGGTGGATGCTGATTATCGTGGGACTGAGGGATCTGTGGATGGCGATTCAGGTGCTATGGCTTGCCCAGTACGGTTATGGTCCGCTGCCCGTGCATTTCGTGGGCAAGGCCGGTACCGCGCTGCTGATGATTTCCATCGTCAGTCTGATTTTCGCCGATTTGGGCACCAATACGTTCTTCCACTTGCTCTACATCGCCGCGCTGGCCGCCGGCATCTGGGGCATCGCCATGTATTGGCTCGCCGGATATATCTATACCGAGCAGGGCATCAGATTGCTACGCAAGGAACTGGGGGAGGAGTATGGCGCTTGAGGCCACGGCCCCGGTCTCATTCCCCGTACCCAAGGAGAATGAGCCGGTACGACGCCGCGCCGTGTTCTCCCACTCAGTCCGAGGCGCGGAATCGCATCATGCGCTTTCCCCGGATGACGCCGCCGCCATCCGCACCAGACGTCGCCGTAAAACCAACGACGATTCGCTTCAGCTCATCGATGATCTTGTCAATCGTCCGATGGATCCGATGTTCTCCGACTCACGACTGGTCCATGAGCATCGTTCGACCTTCTCCATCTGGTTTAATCGCATCGTCGTATTCATCATCTGCGTCGGCGTTGGCTTTGCCTGCAGCCTATTCGTGCAACAGTTGCAATCCGATCCGCGTAAGCAGGTACGGCAGACTTTGGCCACGCAATTGGAGAATCGCAACTCGCAGATAGACGAACTCACCACGGACGTCAATAATTTGCGCTCCCAAGTTGACGAACAGTCCAAGAAAATATCCGGCAGCGTGAAAAGCGATACGCTTATCCAAGACGAAATGGTCAATGGTGCCACGGTGGTCGAAGGCGAAGGAATCACCATGACGCTGGCCGATCCAATCGCGGCAAGCCAGTCGGATCAATCCTCCTCGACGAGAGTCGGCACCTCCACGAACATCCGAGTCATCACCGATCTGGATCTGCAGCAACTGGTCTCCCTGATGTTCCAAAACGGAGCCGAAGCCATTGCCATCAACGGTAATAGGCTCGGCGCGCAAACCTCGATACGCAAGGCCGGCGGGCATATTCTCATCGGCATGACCGCGATACAAAGCCCCTATACCATTGAAGCCATAGGCGATAAGAGCGCCTTGGCCGAAGCGATGGGGAAGAAGAAACTTGCAAGTCTTTACGATTCCTTCAAGGAAGCCGGTATCTACCCGCAGGTGAGCAAATCCAATTCGATTACACTTGAGGCAGCAGTCACTGGCGAAGTGACGTACGCGGAAAGGAATGAATAATGGCAGCCGTTCTGGGACTGATCATCGGCGTCGTCATCGGCGTGTTCGTCAAGCCGGACATTCCGATCATCGTGCAGCCTTATCTGCCGATTATGGTGGTCGCTGCTCTTGACGCCCTGCTGGGTGCCGCGCGAGCCTATTTCGAGCGCAGCTTCTCCGACCGCGTGTTCGTGATCTCCTTCCTCGCCAACGTGGTGACGGCAACACTGCTCGTGTTCCTCGGCAACCAGCTCGGCGTCGGTTCGCAGCTGCAGACAGCCGTCATCGTCGTACTCGGCATCCGCATCTTCTCCAACGTGTCCGCGATCAGACGCTTCATCTTCCGAGGCTGACAAGGGTACTGACGTATGGCACGTAAAGCACAATCAGACAACATGCTGGAGAAAATGCGCGACCAGCATGTACAAGACAAGGTCAACGACCGGATGGAAACCGGGTCGTTTCCCACGGTGCGTAAGAAGCCCCGGAAGGATCTCAACCGTGCCAGCAACAAATCACGGTTACTATCCTCGATTCTCATCGCTCTGATGTGCGCGTTGTTGGGTTTCGCCTACATGAGCCAGATCAATAACACTAAATCCACGTACGAAACGATGGACGAGAGTGAACTGGTAAGGCTGCTGAACGAGTCGAATACGCAAATCTCCAATCTCGAGCAGCGTAAAACCCAGTTGAACAGCCAGCTCAACTCGCTGAAATCGGCGGCTAACGAGCAGGAGCAGGCGCGTAAGATCGCCAAGCAAAACGAGGAGACCAGCGGCTTGATCTCCGGCAGACTCCCGGCAAAGGGTCAAGGCGTGACCATCCGAATCGGACGAGGCTCGACGACTAAAGTGGACGCCTCAATCATGTTCAACCTTATCGAGGAACTTCGCAATGCCGGTGCCGAGGTAATCGCCATCAATAACGTGCGCGTCATCACCTCCACCTACATTCAGGACGCCGAGGAAGGTTTGATTGTGGATGGCACCACCATCAAGCCCACATACACGGTGAAGGCCATTGGCAATCCGCAGGAACTGTCCAACGCAGTCGATATCGCCGGCGGTGTGGGCGCTCAGCTCCAGGTGAAATACGGGTCCAACGTCAATGTACAGCCTTCTGACAGCATCATTATCGACGAAGTACGCGAAGCTACGCAAAACCAGTATGCAAAGACGGTAGAATAGGGGATTATGACCAACCCGATTCCTAGCGCAGGCGAAACCACCATTATCGGCCTGCCCGCGATTAATGTACTGCCCATTACCACCACCGGCGATCGACCGCTGACTCAAGAGGATCTGGACACCATCACCAGATTGTCCGAGGGAACGGCATTGCTGATTTCCGCCAGGGGAGCGGTCTCAGGTTCTCGTTACTTGCTTGACGAGGATGAAATCACCGTCGGCCGTGATCCGCGAGCTGATATTCTGCTCGACGACTCCACCGTATCCCGTCAGCATGCCGTGTTCCGCAGGGTCAACGGTCAGTTCTTTGTGGTTGACGCAGGAAGTCTGAACGGCACCTACGTGAACCGTCAGCGTGTTGATCAGGCGACGCTGAAGAACGGCGACGAAATCATGATCGGTAAATTCCGCCTCGTGTTCTTCACGAAATCCGCCATTATTTCCCAATAGTCCACACCCAGCATGGGGTTAGACTGATTGCAGAAATTGCAATCATGTGATTACACCAGTGTGAGTCATATGCGAGACACGCATGAGTTAGGGGAGTGCCATGGGACAGACCGGGCTGCATCTTCATGTTTCGCTTGAGGACCGTCAGAATCTGAACGCTGACGCGATTCAGGGGGAGTTGTTCTCCAACGTCGATACTGAGGAGATCAAGCGCGGCTACCGTGGCACTGTGGCCTCCAAGGTGGCCGGCATCACGTACCGACAGCTCGATTATTGGGCACGCAAGCAGATTGTTGAGCCGTCCATCACGCCGTCTCATGGCTCCGGTTCACGACGACTATACTCGTTTAAGGATGTGGTGATTCTCGCTGTATCCAAGAAGTTGCTTGATGCCGGTGTGAATCTGCAGAACGTAACGGCGGCCATCGGATTCTTGACTCAACGCAGCACCGATCAGCTGGCCAATGTGACCATCATGTGCGATGGTCAAAACGTACATGAATGCACAACCAGCGAACAGATGCTCGAACTGTTGCAAAGCGGTAAGGCAGTGTTCGCCGTGTCGGTGGGTTCGTTGTGGCACCAGATTGAGACGGCCTTGGAACAGGAAGAATATGTTGATCTTGAGGCCAAGCCGCTGACGATTGCCACGGGCCGTCCGATTGATGAACTGACTGCCATGAGGATGCGCAAGAAGCTCGAGGCACAGCGCTTGCAACGCGCAACCGCCTGATACATGTATGGTTGTTGGCGACTTGCCGGCTTTGGTCGGCAGGTCGCTTTGTTGTATGTGTTGCTTTTGTTGCCTGCCATCTTATGTTTTTATATGTTGCGGTGATTATTATGACTGATTGGAGGACCGGGTGAACGGGATTGTTGTCGGATTGTTGCCGGGCGTTCTGTGGATGGTCGCCGTCATCTTTGCTGTGTCCATCATCACTATAACGGTCAGCCGAGGCCATCTGTTCACGCCGAAACGCCGGCGACCGCCGGTCGATCCGGTCGACTGGTCGATGGTGAAAACGCATTTCATGTCGTTTGCGGCGGCGCTGATCCCGTTTCCCGTGTTGACGTTCACCGCAGATCTGATGGATGCTCGCATGCTCGCGTTCTACGACCACGCGCAATTGCCCGGAGCAATCATCATATTCGCGCTGGTGCTGCTGGAACTCATCGCCATGTATCTGCAGGCACGCAACGCTTCGGAAACCGAAATGGACAAGCGTTTGGGCGTTGCTTCTCACCGGAATAAGGATGATGTTGCGAAGTAGCCGATTCTCTGCGGCGAGGCTAATCCGCAGCTAGATACTACTGGTTCGGCTAAAATCACCACATACTATTAACCGATAACGTACGCTGTGCGACAATGATTCGACCGGGCTTCAAGAATGGCTTTATTCCAACGGTGTGAAGCCATATTAATCAGCGGTTTGGACCGAAGCCTGCCAAAGGTAGCCAAACCCGTATATGACAATTGGCTATGGGGGTGAAGCAACCCACGGCCTCAGTTTGCATTGCCCTTGCCGTGGGTCGGTTTCATCATACCCGGCGTCCATCTGCGGACGAGCCCTGATGCGTCGCGGTAGGCCACCGTGCCGCGCTCCGACCTTCAGAAGCCCTGCCATTCCGGCGTCTCGCGGCTCCTGTCGAAGTCGAAGCAGCCATCCCTCAGAAGGGCCATGAGATCGGGTTCGACGGGTTCGCCGGTCATAGGGTCGTTGACGACCAGATACAGGTCGGCGGCGTTGCGCCTCACGGCGGAGATTCGCCATGACTTCGGCAGACCGCCGGGCTCGAACGTCATGAGACGGTCGTCCGGCACCACGCGCCATGCGTCCGTCAGGCCGTTGCGCGGGTCGCGGTCGGGCAGGTCGGCGGACGGGCGCACGTCGTCGGGGTCGATTCTCCCGAATGGCTCCTCGACCTTCCGGCTCCCGCCCGGCAGCAGATCGTCCGGCGAGGCGTCCGTTCCCGTCAGCCAGTTCCACGGGCGTTCCGGCCCGCTCCGCCCCATCCACAGTCCGCCGCCCCCGTCGCGCCAGAGCGCCACGGTCTCCAGCTCCCTCGACATATGCTCGCCAACCTTTCGTTGCTGTTTTCCTATCCATTCAAGGCATGTCGCGGAAAGCGGCCGGACAGCCAAGGGCATGACTGGTTACGCGGTGGAGTTCCGTATCCCGACGGAGCATTTCATGTCCTCACTGACCAAGGTGTCCTCCACGACGAGGGTGAGGCACAGGGCTTGGATACGCAGGTACGCGCGTGGCGTCTGGCGGGCGGCCGTGGACGCGGGGGCATATCACTTGGATAGGTTCATGTGTCTTGTGGGGATTCAGTGGCCCGGCGAGTCCATCTATGGTCCCGCCGCCGCTCTGGAGACCGCCAAGCCGATCATCGACGCGGCCACTGACACCTGCGACCCACAAGGAAGGCATCTGCTGATCGAGGACGACGACCCTTCGCACCGTGTGATGACCGCCTACTACACGGTGCCCGGCACCTCGGCATGCGGCGTGACGCTGTATGCCTCGATGATTCCGTTATCGCCCGAAGAACGGATGCCGAGTGGTGTGGTGAACAGATTCGAGGCGGGCGCACTGAAGGGGTACACCGCCAAGGTCTCCATACCCGACGGCACTTGGATGACCAGCAATCACCGGCTCGACCCGGAGGAGCGCAAGCTGCGCATGGAGAAAACGATGGCGCTTTCCTATGACATGTGGAAGGACAAGCCCGCCTTGAGCGGAAACGTGGGCGTCTTCTCCTCCATATCCTTCCCGAACCTCAATTACTTGGGCGACGTGGACAACGCCGAGTGCATAGCGGGGCTTCTGGAGGGGGCCGTAGTGCTGGGGAAGCTGCGTATTTAGTCGAGTCGGCGTTTCGTGATTGGTCACGAAAAAATTTCGATTTTAGCCAAGGAGCGTTCCGGCCTGTTCCTTTGTCTTCTCCTTGGGTTCGGACGCGGGTCCGGCGGACGTCCTTCCGAACATGAGCGCCTCGCTGACGCGGTGGCTCTGCCCGGTGAACTCGAGCAGGCGTCCATGATGCACGATCCTGTCGATGATCGCGGCCGCGAGCTTGTCGTCCGCGAAGACCGTGCCCCATTTGCCGGACCCGATGTTCGTGGCGGACGCGATGCTCCGCCTCTCGTAGCTGCCCGCGATGATCCGGTGGAGCAGGCGCGCCCCGTCGATGTCGAACGGCACGTAGCCGAACTCGTCCAAGATGATCGGGTCGGCCCTGCCGATGTCCCCGGGCATCGCGTCGAGGTTCCCGTCTCGTTTGGCCTTGCCGAGCTGGAGCACGAGCTCCGCGGTCTGGTGGAACCGCACGTTCAGGCCCCGTTCCACGGCCCTCATGCCCAGGCCGATCGCGAGGTAGGTCTTGCCCCTGCCGGTCTTGTCGTAGAACACCAGGTCCTGCGCGCAGGGCACGAAGTCCAGGTCCAGCAGACCGTCGAGCGCGTACCCGTCCGGGAGCCTCACGTTCGAGAAGTCGTAGCCGTCCAGGCTTTTGACGACGGGGAACCTGGCGCGGCGCAGGAGCCGTTCGCGTTTCGAGCGTTCCCCGTTGGCCGGTTCCGTGTCGAACGGCCTGGACGCCGCATCGGTCTGCCGGGGCGTGGCCCGGCCCGTGAGATCGTCCATAGTGGCTTTGGATATGAACAGGCTCCTAGCCTTCGCGTAGAGCCCGTCGTCGTTCCTCGCGGCCATCATTCCGCTCCTTCCTCGTCCTTGGTGGCGAACGCGATGTCGTATTCGCCCAAGCCGGGCCTGCCGTCGTCGTATTCGACGCGGTCCACGCCCTCCGCGAGCCTAGCCGCGAGAAGCGCGACGCCGGTCGCCGCCGGCCCCACCGGTCGATTCGAGGGTCGTGGGCATCGCCCCGACCGCGTCGGCCCAGCCGGATTCCCGGTCCACGCGTCTGAGGGTCCGCAGCGCACCGCGCCGTTCCCCCTCGTCCTGCCGGTCGAGCCATTCTCGCAGCGGATCGGGCAGCATCTCGCGCACGAGGCCGTTGGGCCACGCGTTCGGCCTGTCGCACGGCATCGCCAACCGCATGGAGGGGTCCTCGCTGCTGGTGCCGGCCTGGCCGTACGCCCTTGGACGGACGGCCGGATGGGTTCCCTCCACGTCGAGGATCTCGATCTCGAGGGCGCGCAGGCCGACGAGCACGTCGCGGCGCGCGTGGGACGCGTCCGTGGAGCAGCGGTGCCTGCCGTCAAGCGTGACCACGCCGTGCTTGTCGGCCCTCATGCGTTTCCACGTGACCACGTCGAAGCGTTTGGACGGCAGGGGCAGCAGGGCCTTGCGGCCCTCCGCGAACAGGACCGCCTCCTCCTCGTCCTTGGCGTGGCGGGGCTTCCCGCCGAGCTCCAGGCACCTGTCCGGGAGCCCGGAGTCGAAGTTCTCCGGGCTCCACACGCCCGGTCCGGGCACGAACAGCTTGCGGCGGATCATGCCGACCTTCGCCTCGACGGCGCCCTTCTCGTGTCCGGCGTACGGCGAGCACAGGGAGCTCTCGAACCCGTAGCGCGCCTGGAACGCCTGGAACAGGCGGGTCCCGCGTCCCACGCCCGCGGCGTCGTCGAACACGATGCGTTCGGGCACGCCGCCGAGCCATTCGAACAGGTCCAGCAGCGCCTGGCACGCGCATTCCGCGTTCTCGCCGGGCATGAGCTGGGCCAGGCCGATGTTCGAGTACGGGAAGTCCGGCACGAAACGGCGCATGCGCTGGACCGCGCCCCCGTACAGCACGTCGACCTCGCCGAAATCGGCCCGGGCCTCGTCCGGATGCCACACCAGGTCCACGAACGCGTCGCCGGGCTCCACGGCCGACTCGCGTCCGAGCCTGGCCACGGCACGGGTCACGGTCGACAACGACACCTCGGCGCCGTGCTCGTCGCGCAGCCACTCCCATATCCTGGTCGCGGTGTGACGCTGCTTGCGCCAGCTGCCGCGGTCCTCGGCCAGCCATCGCTCGATCAGGGGCGGGTACGGGTCGACCACCGAACCGCGTCGTTTCCTGACGGGCGGCTTCTCGGACAGGTCGTCCATCCTGAGGTACTTGCGCACCGTGGGACCGCTCACGTGCTGCTTGCGCGCTATCGACGCCATGGATTCGCCGTTCCTTCCCATACGGCGGATAGACTGTATCTGGGGCATGCCGGTCATTTGCCTTTTCGGCCCTTTCCGGCGGAGATACGAAGCACCATCCAGTTAAGGCCTGTGGATGGTCGGCATGCTCTTTGCCTAAACCCGAAAAACTTTCGTGACTAAATCATTAATTTTTTATTGAACACAAACACTCATGGGCCGAAGACATCAACACGGTCGCCGAACGGATCCGGCGCACGCTGGAATCGGCCAAGGCGAAGACCTTGTTCGGCGCGTGCCCGGCCTGCGGCGCGGGCGTATGGGGCGACCCCGGCCAACACATGGGCATATGCACCGGATGCGGCCAACAGATCGGCTGTGTTTTAGCAAGTTGGCGTCCGCTTTGTGAGCGGTGTTTTTCCGCAGTGTAGGCAGCGGGTTTTCCGCAGGGTGTGCGGTATCGGCCGCTGC